>ODAK010001128.1_pt1 | contig 29800 bp, 26 predicted proteins | sample 1539591 | NCBI WGS metagenome assembly ODAK01 (sample SAMEA3539303, study PRJEB22396) | soil metagenome | biome: tundra; feature: field; material: soil | place: USA | collected 2010-05 | depth 0.15 m
ACGTCCCGGACCGGCCCCAGACGTGCGAGTCGCGCCTTCAATTCGGAGCTTCTCGACATCGAGTTGAACCTTTGCCCAATTGATCAATTCTCGCAGAACCCTCGGGCCGAGCGTGTTGCGGCCGCTACCTGAGGATGTGTAGCCGACGCAGCACCGCGGTCCGGCCAATGAATTCCACGTCCGTCAGTACCTGAACGACCGCGACCCCATTGGTCAGCGTCACCAAAACCGTATCAGTGCCGCCGAAATCGAATTCTAGCGTACGCCACACGACTGCTGTCCTTTCTGGTGGCGAGAGGAGCAGCGGGCGGCGTGCCAGCGACCAATCGCGAGGGAAAACAGCCAGCGGCGCCAGCGCTATCGTCTATACGTGATTCATGTATAGTAGTCAACCGTCCTGTTTCAGATTCCTGTTTCAGATGCAGCACCAGGTCGCCGGCCACTCCAACAGCTTCAGTCTTCGGTCAGCCCACGGCACCGCAGAGCCAGCACTCGCTCTGTCACATGCGCCCCCGTCGAACGCGATTGTGGCGCCTTAACGACTTCCGGCACGGTGGCGCGTTCCCATCAACGCGCGCCCGCGACCGCAACCACACGCCGCGGCGCCACCGGTGCCGCCGGGATCGCACCAAGGTCCACCGCCGGCATCGCGATGTTGATTTCTTTCAGCACCGCGTTGGCCAGTTCGTTGTACCGCGTAAAGCTCCGCCGCAATCGCGCGCGCCAGACCGGGATGCCGCCGTTGGCGTGCAGCTCGTACACCGACTCGCGTCCGTCGAGCGAGGAACCGACGTGATCCCACGCCATCTGCAACAACGCCGACCGTTGCAGTGCCGAATATCCGCCGCCGCCGAACGATTGTTCCAATCCCGGCCCTACTTCGGCGGAAGCGAGATCGGTGTCGGACGGCGCCACGATCATCGACGACCCCGGCAGGATGCGTAACGTTTCCGTCAGCCGCTGGCGCGCGTTCAGCATGGCGATGCTGCCAACCGAAGTATGGACGTGGTTGGGATAGCAATAGCCTTCCGGCGTGAAGCTCGGGTCCAGTTCGGCGGCGGTGATGCAGGTGCGCACCGTCTGCACGTCGGTGATCATATCGACCAGCATCTCGACCGTGGGGGTTTGTTGCACCAGCCCCATCGCGTCGGTCAGCGCGAGGCCAAGGCCCAGTGCGAAATCGCCTTTTGAAAGCCAGCAATACAACTGGTGCCAGAACAGCCAGCGCGCGATCGGATCGACATTGGCGTCAGTGAAGAACAACCGGTTGTTCGGAATGAACACGTTGTCGAGCCACATCTGACCGTCCAGTTCGTCATTGCGCGCCGACAACGCGGAGACGAACGGATTGGCGTCACGCACGGAAACTTTCCGGCATAGCACCGTCACGCCGGGCGCGTTGATCGGCACCACGCAGGTGACGCGGTGGCCGTTGTATTCGCAGGCGGAGTTGGCGCCGATATAGACGTCCTCGGCGTAGGCCGGGCTGGTGAACATGCCGACCTTGCCGCTCAGGAACAGGCCCTCCGGCGTTTCCTTGACGACACGCAGAGCGTTCCGCTCATTGGGGTCGGCGCGCATGCGGTAGCCGATGGTCGCCTGGCCGGAGGAAAACGTCAGAAAGCGCCCGGTTTCGGCGATCGATTTGCGGTACTCGGTGGCGTTCTCGATCTGCGCCGGAAACTTTCCGTAAGCGCGCATGGTCGTTTCGATACCCAACGCGATCAAATGGCCGTACGCCGGCGTGTGGGTGACGTTGCCGGCGTTGATGAACGTGGTGGCGGAGTAACAGCGTCCCAACTGCCGCAGGTCGGCGGCGGAGCGCGGCAGGATAGCCCAGACCGGCGTGCCCGTGTCGGTGACCAGGGTCTCGCGCCAGGCGGGATCGAAGTGGCGGTCGTACCAGGTGACGTACTCCTCGACCATCGCGCTGGTCGCCGGATGGGTAACGACGTCCTCGACCAGGCCGCCGTTCATCACCCACACCCGGCGGCCGTCGCGCAGGGATGTCCGGTAGTCCGAGCCTGTCCGCATCGTCTTCTCCCAGTGTCGTCGGGTTGGCTGGAACCTGTTTAGACCGGTGGGTCCGCCAGGGGAAACCGAGCACGACCACGCGGGACCGGGCTGCCAGGCCGCTTTGTTTCACGCCATGATCGGCAACGTCCGGTTACGAGGAGGCACCGCCATGACCGACGACCCGCTCGCATTTCTGTCCGCCACCGACCTGGCGGCCGCTATCCACGCGCGGCGTCTCTCCCCGGTGGAGGTAATGCGCGCCACGCTCGACCGGATCAGCCACGCGCAGCCGATATTGAACGCGTTCATCACCATCGCCGCGGACACCGCGATGGCACAGGCGCGCAAGGCCGAAGCCGCACTGATGCGCGGTGACGCCGTCGGTCCGCTGCACGGCGTGCCGGTCGCGGTGAAGGACCTGGTGCCGACCGCGGGCATCCGCACGACCTGGGGTTCGTTGATCTTCAAAGACCATGTCCCCGACGCCGACGCGGTCGTGGTGGCGCGACTGAAGCAGGCCGGCGCGATCATCGTCGGCAAGACCACGACCCCAGAGTTCGGTCAGCAATGCCTGACCGAGGCGCCGCTGTTCGGTCGCACTCGCAACGCCTGGCGAGGCGACCGCACCTCGGGTGGCAGTTCCGGCGGCTCCGCGGTGGCCGTGGCGGCGGGTTTGGTGCCGCTGGCGGTGGCGACGGATGGTGGCGGTTCGACCCGCATTCCCGCCGCGTGCAACGGCGTCGTCGGCTTCAAGCAAGGTCTGGGCGTGGTGCCGCAAGAATACGCACAGGATGGCTTCGGCAATATTTCTTACATTACCCCAATGACCCGCACGGTCGCGGATACCGCCCTGATGCTGAGCGTCATGGCCGGAGCGGACCCGCGCGATCCACTGTCCACCGGCCGGCCGGCGTGGGATTTCATCGGCGCCGCCGCACCGGTCGGAGACCTGGCCGGAACACGTGTCGCGTGGCGTCCGCGTCTGGGCAATACCGCCGTCGCGGCCTCGGTATTATCCGCCTGCGAAGCCTCCATTGCTGTCCTGACCAGCCTGGGCGCGACGGTGTCGGAACTGACCACGCCGTTCGAAAATCCGGAATCGGTGTGGTTCGTCAACAATGGTTCCTATCGGCGGGCGCAATTCGGTCATCACCTGGAGCAGCACCGCGCCATCATGTGCCCAACCTTCGTCCGCCAGATGGACCGCGTCGCGTCCTATAGCGCCGCCGAGCTGTACGAGGCGATTTTCGCCCGCACCCGGCTGTATCGCCAGGTGCAGGCGTGGTTCGACATCGCCGACATCGTCGCCATGCCGACCCTGTCGCGGCCCGCACTGCGGATCGATCAGGACTTCTTCGGCCCGATCGAGATCGACAACCAGAGCGTCGAGAACATCCGCGCCGCCTGGTATCCCTACACCATGCCGTTCAACCTGACCGGCAATCCGGCGATCAGCCTGCCGTGCGGCTTCGACGCCGCCGGCATGCCGCTGGCGATCCAGTTGATCGCGCGGCCCGGCGAGGACGAACGGCTGCTGCGGGCGGCGGCGCTGTTCGAGCATGCCCAACCCTGGACCGGCCGTGTCCCGGTGATTTGACCGCTGCGATCGATGCATCTCATCGAAAGAATTCATCATCCCGCCAACTTCTATTTACCCGGCAGTTGGACTAGGTTGCGTTCGTTGGCCAGCGAGACACAAGGCACGGGCTGACAGCCCGGGCCTGCGATCCTGCTGGTCCAGCCCCACGAACCTTGAAAGGAAGAGACATGGCGGCGCTCAAGGGAACCAAAACTGAAGACAATCTGAAGGCCGCGTTCGCCGGCGAATCGCAGGCCAACAGGCGTTATTTGTATTTCGCGCAGAAGGCCGACGTCGAAGGTTACAACGACGTGGCGGCCGTGTTCCGCTCCACCGCGGAAGGTGAGACCGGGCACGCGCACGGACATCTCGAGTATCTGGAAGAGTCGGGCGATCCGGCCACCGGTCTGCCGATCGGACCGACCGGAAAGAACCTCGCGGCGGCGGTCGCCGGTGAGACGCATGAATATACTGATATGTATCCTGGCATGGCCCGTACGGCTCGCGAGGAAGGCTTCGAGGAAATCGCCGACTGGTTCGAGACCCTGGCGAAGGCCGAGCGTTCCCACGCCGGCCGTTTTTCCAAGGCTCTCAACGAACTGGGCTGATCGCCTTGGGAACCTGATACGCGGCGGCCGGTTTCGCCGCGTTCATCAGGTGCCCGCGACCAAACGTGCCTGTGCCGCGTTTCTCTGACGCGGTACAGGTGCCTTTGTCTTTCGAGACAGAGGGATTCGTTTCTTCTTCAAGAAAGAGCATTCGATGAGCGAAGGCAGCCTTGAGGCGCCGACCCGCCACAAGATCGCGTGGCGGGAGGAGTCCTTTTACGATCCGGCGGAGATCGAGAAAGAACTCCGCCGGGTGTTCGACATTTGCCATGGCTGCCGGCGTTGCTTCAACCTGTGCGATTCGTTTCCCCGCCTGTTCGACCTGATCGATGCCTCACCAACTCAGGAACTGGATGGTGTGGACAGCAAGGATTTCGGGCCGGTCATCGGCGCGTGCACGTTGTGCGACATGTGCTACATGACGAAGTGCCCGTACGTGCCGCCGCACCCATTCAACGTGGATTTTCCGCATCTGATGCTGCGGCATCGCGCGATGGAAGCGAAGCAAGGCAAGGTTTCGTTCGTTGATAAGCAACTCGCCGAGACCGATCGCAACGGTAAGCTCGCCACCTTGGTCGCTCCCTTGGCCAACTGGGCTACCGCGCGGGACAACAAGATCGTCGGACCGATCCTGCGCAAGGTCGCGGATTTCCACCCGGACGCGGAGTTGCCGAAATACGCGTCGAAAACCTTGGTGGCGCAATCGAAGGCGGCACCGGCGGTGAACCGGAACGCGCCGGCGTTCGGGCGCAAAGCCGTGCTGTACGCAACGTGTTTCGGCAATTACAACAATCCGCATGTGGGCACCGACCTGATCGCGGTGCTGGCGCGTAACGGCGTCGAGACCGAAACGGTGCAGCCGCGCTGCTGTGGCATGCCAATGCTGGAGCAGGGGCGGATCGACGATGTCGCGGCCAATGCCCACGTCGTGGCCGCCGAGATGGGGCCGTGGATCGACAAGGGCTACGACGTCATCGCGTTGGTGCCATCCTGCGCGCTGATGCTGAAGTTCGAGTGGAAGCTGATCCTGCCCGACGATCCGGCGGTGGATAAATTGGCCCGCGCGACGTTCGATATCAGCGAATACATCGTCGACATCGCGAAGAAAGAGGGCCTGACTCCTGGGCTTCAACCGATTGCCGGCACGCTCTCGGTACACATGGCCTGCCACGCGCGGGCGCAGAACATGGGCCAGAAAGCAGCGGAAATGCTGCGGCTGATCCCCGAGGCGAACGTCAAAGTGATCGAGCGTTGCTCGGGTCACGGCGGATCCTGGGGCTTCAAGCGGGAATGGTTCGATGTCGCGATGAAAGTCGGCCGGCCGGTGGCGCGTCAGGCGGCACAGAACGGCGCCGGGTTCGTGATGTCGGAATGCCCGCTGGCCGGGGTCCACATCGCGCAGGGGATCGAGAAACAAAGTTCGGATGGGCCAAAACCGAAACTGGTGTCGCATCCGGTGCAGCTGCTGGCCCAATCATATGGGATCGGGTCGCAAGGGTAAGGAGAGAACCATGGCTGGATCAGGCGCTCTGACGATTGCCGATATTCTTCCGCCGGAGGAGTACGCACAAAATCGTTCCGATTGGAAACGCAAGATCGCCGCGATCAAGCGCGACCGGCGGGTCGCGGTCGGACCGTACGTGACCTTCTATTTTGAAAGCCGGGATACGATGTGGCACCAGGTGCAGGAGATGATCTACATCGAAAAAGGCGGCATGGCGCAGGCGAAGGACGAACTGGCGGTGTATAATCCGCTGGTCCCGAACGGGTCCGAACTGACCGCGACGTTCATGGTCGAGATCGATGACCCGATCCGGCGGAAGAACGTGCTGGATACGTTGGGCGGGATTGAGCAAGCCGCGTTTCTCCGGCTTGGCGGCGAGACGATCAAAGGCGCGCCCGAGGCCGACCAGGATCGCACCACCGCCGAGGGCAAGGCATCCTCGGTGCAGTTTGTGCATTTCCTGTTTAACGCGGCGCAGATCGCGGCGTTTCGAAGCGGCGAGGGCGAGGTTGTGCTGGGGTTCATCCATGCTCACTACGGCCACATGGCGGTGATGCCGGACGCGGTACGGCGAGCACTGGCGAAAGACTTCGATTAAGCAGCAGGCCGGTGAACCGACATGACCGAAATGCGGAAAGAGTCCGACAGTTTGGGTGAGGTCGAGGTACCCGCGGATAAACTGTGGGGCGCCCAAACCCAGCGATCGCTTGCGTATTTCAGCATCGGTAGCGATCTGATGCCGCGAGACATGATCGCCGCCTATGCCATCCTGAAGCAGGCCGCCGCGATCGCGAACCATGATGGCGGTCGCCTCGACGATCGGCGTTACCAACTGATCGTCCAGGTCTGCGACGAAATCCTCGCGGGTCAGCACCGGGACATGTTCCCGCTGCATGTGTGGATGACCGGCAGCGGCACCCAGTTCAACATGAACGTCAACGAGGTGATCTCCAATCGATGCTGCCAACTCGCGAGCACACCACTGGGCGGCAAAGCACCGGTTCACCCGAACGATCACGTCAACATGTCGCAGTCGTCGAACGACACATTTCCATCCGCCATGTGTGTCGCCGCCGCCGTCGCCGTGAACCGGCGCCTGATCCCGGCGGTGGCCGCGTTGCGAGACGCGATCGACGCCAAGGCGCACGCCTGGAGCGACATCGTCAAAATCGGTCGAACCCACCTGCAGGACGCCACCCCGCTGACATTGGGTCAGGAATGGTCAGGCTACACCGGGATGCTGACGGACAATCTGGAACGGATCGAGGCCGCGCTCCCCGGTGTGTACCGCCTCGCTCTGGGCGGCACGGCGGTCGGAACCGGCATCAACGCGGCACCCGGCTTCGCGGAGGAGGCGGCGGCGGCGATCGCGATACTCACCGGCCTGCCGTTCGTCACCGCACCAAACAAATTCACCGTGCAGGGCGCGCACGACGCGCTGGTTCAATTGTCCGGCACACTGCGCACTCTGGCGGTGTCGCTCTACAAGATCGCCAACGACATTCGCCTGCTGGCGTGCGGTCCGCGCGCCGGCTTCGCCGAACTCGAACTTCCCGAAAACGAACCGGGTTCCTCGATCATGCCGGGCAAGGTCAATCCGACCCAGTGCGAGGCGCTGACGATGATCGCCGTGCAGGTGATGGCCAACGACGTCGCGGTGGGATTTGGTGGCGCCGGCGGGTACCTGGAAATGAACGTCTACAAACCGTTGATGATCCATAACATTGCTCACTCCATCACGATCATGAGCGACGGCTGCGAGAATTTCCGCAAATTCCTGGTCGAGGGTGCGAAACCCAATCTGACAAAAATCAACGAGTACGTGGAGCGATCGTTGATGCTGGTGACGGCGCTGGTTCCGGTCATTGGTTACGATAAGGCGTCGCAAATCGCGCATCATGCCATGGCGCACGATCTGACGCTCAAGGAAGCCGCGCTGCAACTTGGCTTTGTCACCGAGGGCGACTTCGATCGCATTGTCGATCCGCGGGCAATGGTTATGCCGTCTGTCGCGATCAGCCGCACGGTTTGAAAAATCGGCGTTCGCGGAAACGTCTGGATCCAATCTGGATTACACCGTTAAGGTCAGTCACGGAAGCGCCGGATGATCCTGGATAGCACGTCATACTCGCGAGCCCAGCCGTCAACGTCGTACTTGGCCGCCAGATGTCGTAACCGATCCTTCAATTCCGCCAGATCGAGGCTGGCCGCACCACGGTCTTTGAACTCGGCGATGACGTTGTCTCCCTCTTTGATCGCATCCTCGTCGGAACCACCTGCTTCAATAAATTGCTTCAGGCGACTGAAAGCCATCTGCAACCGATTTGTGCTGACCAACAATTCCATCGGGATATCCAACGCGCGCGCGAGAGCCAGCAACGCGTCGGCACTCCCTGGTTTGTGGCCGGTCTCGATCTCCGCCAAATAACTCGGGCTGACGCCGGCCATACTCGCAAGCGCGCGTTGCGACCAGCCTCGCTTCTCCCGCCAGACCCTCACCGGGCTTTCCCAATCCAACAGGCGGCGCAGTTCATCGCCGGTCAGATAGTCGCGGCGCGTTGCATCAACGCCACCAGTCGCTTCCTGGGCTTTTCGAGCTACGACCGCTGCCGCATCCTCGGCATCCTCAAGACGTTCAATGAGGGTATCCCAGTCTGAGCGGTTCAGCGTAACCGTTTGTCTCGACTCACGAATTGGCTTCGGCAACGTCACATTCATCGGTAGACCTCTCTTCGATGCGCGACACGATCAACGATCACATCGCCATCCTCAATCGAAAACACGGCGCGCCAATCGCCTTGGCGCACCCGGAAGCTTCCCGCGGACCCGAGCAGCGGCAGGACATTCGGGTGCTGGTTGTCGGGCGCGGCTGCGATTGCCTCCAAACGGTCCCTCAGGCGTCTCGCGTCTGCCTTTGGCATCTGGGCGAACTGCCGTTCGACCGCCGGCGGGATGAGCAACACCATTTCCTATGCTCGCTTATAGCGAGCAAGATGTCAAGACGTGCGATCGGCATCGTGCATCTCGGTTTGCCCACACGGGACCATCGCGCTACCCATACCGGTCATGACCGACACACCTCCCAAACGCGGCCTCGCCCGCAACACCGCCAACTACGGCGACCCCGACTTCGCGCTCTACCTGCGCCGGTCGTTCGCCAAATCCATGGGCTATTCCCAGGCGATGCTCGATAAGCCCGTCGTTGGGATCGTCGACACCGGCTCGGACTACAACAACTGCCACCGCACCGTCCCCGACCTGATCGAGGCGGTGAAGCGCGGCGTCCTCGCCGCCGGCGGCCTGCCGCTCGCCTTCCCGACCGTGTCGCTGTGCGAGCCGTCGCTGTTCCCGACTTCGATGCATTATCGCAACCTCGCCGCGATCGATACCGAGGCAATGCTGACCGCGCAGCCGATGGATGCCGCCGTTCTGGTGGGCGGCTGCGATAAGACCGTGCCCGCGCAATTGATGGCGGCGGCCTCGGCGGACATTCCCGCGGTGCAACTGGTCACCGGGCCGATGCTCGCCACGTCGTTCCAGGGCGAGCGGCTCGCCGCCTGCACCGATTGCCGCCGGTACTGGGCTGGCTACCGCGCCGGCACCGTGACGCAAGAACGCATTGGCCAGATCGAGGGCCGGCTCGCCACCACCGCCGGCACCTGCGGCGTCATGGGCACCGCCTCCACCATGGCCTGCGTCGCCGAGGCCCTGGGCATGGTCCCGTTGGGCCACGGGTCGATCCCGGCCGTCCACGCCGACCGTCTGCGCGCCGCCGAGGAAGCCGGAGCCCTCGCGGTACACCTGATCGAGCACCCCATCCGTCCCTCCGAGATCATGACGCCGGAAGCAGTGGAAAACGCCTTGCGCGTCTTGCTGGCACTCGGCGGCTCCACCAACGCGCTGATTCACCTGACCGCGATCGCGGGCCGGCTGGGGATCAAAATCGATCTGCACCGGTTGAACGTGCTGTCCGATTCCACCCCGGTCCTGGTCGATCTGCAGCCGACCGGCGAGGGCTACATGGAGGATTTCCATGCGGCCGGCGGCATGCACGCGCTGCTGTGGGAACTGCGGGAACTGTTGCACCTCGACTGCCGCGACGTCACCGGCATGCAGTTGAAAGACCGCCTGGCGAAGCCGGAGTTCGTCGACCGCCGCTACATCCGTGCGTTCAATGAACCGGTCTCTCCGGTCGGCGGCATCGTGTCGCTGTTCGGCTCCCTCGCGCCGCGCGGCGCGATCCTGAAACGCAGCGCCGCCACACCGTCGCTGTTCGAAACGGAAGCGCGTGCCGTGGTGTTCGATGGCCTGGAGGACCTCGCCAACCGCATCGACGACCCGGCGCTGGACGTCACAAAGGACGACATCCTGGTGTTGAAGAACGCCGGCTCCCTGACGCCGGCCGGCATGCCGGAAGCGGGGTATTTGCCGATCCCGTCCAAACTCGCCCGCGCCGGGATCAAGGACATGGTGCGCATGAGCGATTGCCGCATGTCGGGAACGGCATTCGGCACCATCGTCCTGCATATTACTCCAGAAGCGGCCGCGGGCGGCCCGTTGGGTCTGGTCGAAAGCGGCGACCGGATCCGTTTGTCGGTGAAGCAACGTTCGCTCGATCTTTTGGTCGATGAGGCGACACTCGCCAAACGCCGTGCCGCATGGGCGCCACCGCCGAAACCCGGCCGCGGCTGGGACCGGCTGATCGCCGAGCAGGTGCTGCAGGCGGACGAAGGCTGCGACCTGGCGATCATGCGGCCGGCGGCGGAATAAACCGCGACGATGCCGTCTGTCGGTCGTGCCCCTTTCTGGATGGTCCAGGAGGGTCAGGCGCGGTGCCCCCGACCCCGCCTCCGCCCGCTTTCTGGCGGCGGCGGGAATGGGGCCACTCGATCGCCACTGAAAATCTGATAGCGTGAGCCATCCAACCTTGGAGGATGACGCATGAACGCGATGGTCGATGGGCCTGGCAACGCCGGTCCCGCGGAACGGCGGCGCATTCGCACGGGGGCGTTCACCGGCCAGACCTCGGGGCTCGCGCCGGGCAACGTACAGGCCAATCTGGTCGTCCTGCCGAGAAATCTCGCGCATGATTTTCTGCGGTTCGCGCAGGCGAACCCGCGGCCATGCCCGGTACTGGCGGTGTCGGAGGAAGGCTCGCCGCATTTCCCCGGCCTCGGCGAAGATCTGGACATTCGCACGGACCTGCCGCGCTATCGGGTCTGGCGCCATGGCGAACTGATCGAGGAACCGCACGACATCATCCACGCCTGGCGCGGCGATCTGGTGGGGTTCGCTCTGGGCTGTTCATTCTCGTTCGAGGAAGCGTTGCTGGCCGACGGCATCAAGGTCCGCCACATCACGCTCAATTGCAATGTGCCGATGTATCGCACCAACATTCCCTGCGCTCCGGCGGGGGTTTTCTCTGGGCCGATGGTGGTGTCGATGCGGCCGATGAAGCCGGCGGACGCGATCCGGGCGGTGCAGATTACCTCGCGGTTTCCCTCGGTGCATGGCGCGCCGGTGCATCTGGGACTGCCGGAACTGATCGGCATCACGGATATCGGCAAACCCGACTACGGTGACGCGGTGCCGGTGGGGGCTGACGAATTGCCGGTGTTCTGGGCGTGCGGCGTCACGCCGCAGGCGGTGATCGCCCATGTGAAGCCGGAGTTCTGTATCACGCATGCGCCGGGAAGCATGCTGATCACCGATTTGCGGAACAGCAAACTCGCCGTGCTGTGACATTCGGTGCGTGATCGGATCGACCGAATCGAGGCGTTGCTCCACCAGGAGGTCGGCCGCGGCGCGACCGCCATGTTCGCCGCGTCTCTGGGCGGATTATGGGCCGCGGTATCGGCGCTGTCCGCCGTGAGGCCGCATGGCGTTGGCATATTGACCGGCTTCTTCGTGCCGCGTGGCACGCCTCCGGCGGCGGAGACGGACGGCCCAGCGGGCGCGGCGTTAATGGCATTGGCGTTGTCTCGGATCGGCGTGGGCTGCCGGCTGCTGACGGACGCGGCGTGCCGCACCGCCTGTGAGGCGGCCTTGTTGGGCAGCGGACTGACCGCCGTGCCGGTCGATGCCGTGGCGCCCGACGCGCCACTGGAACCGGTGATCGAGGCCTGGCGCGCACATGGCATCGACTGGATGATCGCCATCGAGCGCTGTGGACAAAGTGCCGATGGCCGTCCGCGCAACATGCGGGGCGAGGATATCAGCGCCCATGCGGCACCCTTGGATCGCGTCTTCACCGCCGGTCCATGGCGCACCATCGCGATCGGCGATGGCGGCAATGAGGTTGGCATGGGTGCCCTGCCGGCCGGTCTGATCGCGCGCGAGGTTCCGCTTGGCGCGACGATCGCCTGCGTGACGCCGGCGGAGTTTCTCATCACCGCGGGCGTGTCGCATTGGGGGGCTTACGGGCTGATCGCCGGCCTCGCGGCGTGCCACGCGGGTTGGCGGAAGACGTTACTGGACTGTCTTGATCCGGCGATCGACCGGCGCATTCTGGAGACGCTGGTGGAGCGCGGCCCAGCGGTGGATGGCGTCACTCTGAGGCGGATGCTGACGATCGATGGGCTCGATCTCACGGTGCATCGCGCGAAGCTGGAGCAGGTGAGAACGACCGCGTAGGGTACAAACAGCAACGGAAGTGAATTCTGACCGTCCAACGTTTCTGTCGGCCAGGGCAGGTAGGGCATGAGTCAGATTCTGTGCGCTTCGCAGTGACCCGGTCATCTCGCTTGACCTGGATCAAGGCGCTCTGGGCTGGCGGCGGCTATCGGTCATGCCTTCCCGGAGGCGCCATCGTGATGGATCTCAACGAGGCAATCAGCGGCCGCCGATCGGTCCGCGAATACACGGCTCAGACGATTGATGAACCAACGATTCATCGTTTGCTCGATGCCGCGGTTCACGCGCCGAGCGCGGTCAATCAGCAACCATGGGCATTCACGATTGTCCGCGATCAGGATGTGCTCGATCGCGTCTCGCGCGGCGCGAAGTCGCATATGCTTGCGACCATGACGGAAAGCCCGCATGCCGATCATTTCCGCGCGCGGCTCAGCGACCCGAATTTCCAGATATTCTACCACGCGCCGGCGCTGATCCTGATTTCGGCGACCGAACAAGGTGCCTGGATCGTCGAGGATTGCGCCCTGGCGGCCGAGAACCTGATGCTCGCCGCCTACGCCGCCGGGTTTGGCACATGCTGGATCGGTTTCGCGCAGAACTTCCTCAACACCCCGGACGGCAAGCAACTGCTTGACCTTCCAGCCGCCTGCGTGCCGGTCGCGCCAATCATCGTTGGGCACGCGAAGGCCGCACCACCACCGGTGCCACGCAACGCGCCCAACGTCCGTTGGATTTAACGGCCTGACCTTACGGCATCTCGCCAAGGCGTTCACCGACGCCGGCGCGGCGCGCCCAATACTCCCAGGCGCGCCAGTAGGACGATGACCCCGGATCGAAGCCACTGCGCCCCTCGATCTCGCCGGGCGGGAGTGCCTTGAACGAGCCGAACCCCATCGCCCCGAACCCCATCGCCGTCGTCAGCACGCGTGCGTTGACCGGCAGATAAACCGACAAGCGCACCGCATCCACGATCGAGGCGCCCACCGCCGCGAACCCGTGTCCCCGCATCAGCGCGACGGACGCCTGGCCCATGCGTTGCGCGAGGTCGCGTCCGTGGTCGGCATTGGTGACCAGCAGATCGGTGTTGTCACCAAACTTTTCGCTGATGTCCCAGACCGGCACGTGCCTCCCCATCGATCGCGCGAGATGGATCACGGGCTTCATCGGCACATTGGCGATGCCGAACGCCAGCGTCTCCTCGGCGTGACTGTGCACCACGGAATTGACGTCGGGCCGGGCCTCATAGAGCGCGCCGTGGATGAACCGCTCAAGATAAGGCGGCCGGCGGTCGTCGCCCACCACCTTGCCGTCGAGCGTGAATTCCATGATGTCGGCCTCCACGACCAACTCGGGAGCGCGGGAGCGCGACAACAGAAAGTGCTCGGGGTTCGACGGATGGCGGACGCTGATGTGGCCGTAGCCATCGACGACGTTCTGGTGCGCGAGGATGCGGTTGCCGATCACCAGGTCGCGCAGAGTTTGTTCCGGTACGCTCACGTTGCGCCTCCCATTTCCCGCGTTGGTTCATCGCGCTTGTGGCCGGTCATTGCAAGCGTGGACGGCGTTAATCCATCGATTTGCGGAACCGCAGCATACTCAATGTCAGCATTCCGATCCCCAGCAACGTCATCGCCGACAGTGGCGGCCACAGCACGTCGAGCCCGACTCCCTTGAGGAACACGGCACGAATGACGATCAGAAAGTAGCGTAACGGATTGAACAGGGTGAACCACCGCAATATGAGCGGCATGGCGGCGATCGGGTAAGCGAAACCCGACAGAATGAAGATCGGATTGAGCAGAAAGAAGTTCAATGCGAACGCTTGTTGTTGGGTGCGCGAAAACGTCGACAGCATCAGCCCAAAACCAAGCGCCGCCAGCAGGAACAGCGACGCCCCGAACAGCATGACCAGCGGATTGCCGACGAACGGAATGTCGAACCACAATACGCCGAAGATCGTGACCAGGAACACGTCGCCAAGGCCGATCAGAAAAAATGGCACCGTCTTGCCGAGAATGAACTCGATTGGACGGATCGGACTGACCATGATCTGTTCGAGTGTTCCCACCTCACGCTCGCGCACCACGGCGAAGGCGGTCAGACTGACCACCTGAATAAGGGTCAGCGTGCCGATCACGCCGGGGATGAAAAACCAGCGATCATTCAGCCCCTCGTTGAACCACGGGCGTTCTCGCAGCGCGACGGCGATGCCGGGGGACCCGACCGGCCAGGCATTGGCCATTTCCTCGGCCTGAAATCCCGCGACGATCTGGCTGACATAGCCAAGCGCGATCAGCGCGGTGTTGGAGTTGGTGCCGTCCACCGCGACCTCCAGCGGCGCGGTGCGGCCGCTGCTCAGATCGCGCGCGAAGCCGGCATGGATCACGATCGCCACGACCACCCGGCCGGCATCGATATCCCGGGTCACCTGATTGTCGTCTTGCGCGAAGTCGACCACGTCGAACCGGCCGTTCGCGACGAAATGCGACACCAGGCCGCGGCTCGCCTGGCTACGATCGAGGTCGAGCACCGCCGTCGCCACATGATTGACCGTGAAGGTCGCGGCGTAGCCGAACACCAGCACCTGGATGATCAGCGGTACGACCAGCAGAAACAACGACCAGGGATCGCGGCGGAGTTGCAGGAACTCCTTCGTCAGCATGGCATGGAGGCGCTGGAACATTGGTTAATCCAGCCGCTTGTGGAACGAGCGCGCGGCGATCCAGATGATGATCGCGGCGAACAGCACCAGACTCATGACCGGCAGGCGAAGATCGCCGATCGTGCTGCCTTTCAGGAACACCGCCCGCACGATGGTGACGTAATAGCGCGCATAGACGAACAGGGTCACCGCGCGGATCGCCGCCGGCATCTGATCGATCGGAAACGTGAAGCCCGACAGCAGGGTCGTCGGCAGCATGGTCAGCAGCAGCGCGATCTGACTGGCGCCGAGTTGGCTGCGGACGCGCACCGAAACGAGATAGCCGATACCCAGTACGACCAGCGTGAACAACGCCGTCGTCAGGATCAGCGTCCCCACCCCGCCGCGGAACGGGACCTGAAACCAGAACGCGGCGGCGCAAAGACAGAACGCCGCATCGAACAATCCGATCATGAAATAAGGCGCCAACTTGCCGATCATCAGCTCGAGCGCGGTCACCGGGGTCGAGATAAGTTGCTCCATCGTGCCGCGCTCCCACTCCCGGGAGACCGTGAGCGACGTCAACTGCGCCCCGACAAGGCCGAGGATGATCGCGACGACCCCGGGGATAATGAAGTTGCGGCTGTCCAGCCCCTCGTTGAACCAGACCCTCGGTCTGAGGTCGATCATGCCCACCGTTGGCGGCTGTACCCCGTGCGACGCGGCCCAACGCGATTCAAAATCCGCGGTTATCATGCCGACCACGCCCTGAGCGTAACCGGTGGCGATGTTCGTCGTATTCACATCCGTCGCGTCGAACACCGTTTGCAACGAGGCTTTACCGGTCTCGGCGAGAACCCGGGAAAAGTTGACCGGGATTGTCATGACCGCGGCACAATCACCGCGGTCCATCGCCTCGCGCACCGCGCGGTCATCCGGCGGCTTCGCGTTGATCCTGAACCAATCGGACGCGGTGAACCGCTCCACGAGTTCGCGGCTGATCTGGCTTCTTTCCTGATCGTAGACGCAAAGTCCCACGCGGCGGACATCGAGGCTGACACCGTAGCCAAGCACCACCATCTGCAGCAACGGCATGAGCAAAGCGATGGCGAGGCTGCGCGGGTCGCGCCAGACCTGCAACGTTTCCTTGAAAGCGATCGCGTACAACCGGCCCAGGTTCATGTCGGTACCGTTATGTCATGCGGCCTGGTGACAAGTTGTACGAACACATCCTCCAGGCTCGCGGTGATGGCGCGCGGCGGACTGGCGTCGATCCCTTGCCGCGCGAGGAACGGTCGCAGACCGGTGGCGGAACTCGCGTTGTCCAGCAGCACATGCAACTTGTCGCCGAAGATCGCGACATCAATCATTCCGGGCGCCCGCTTTAACGCCAGCAGGGCGGTGCCGACGGCGGAACACTCAATTTCGAACAGCACACCGCCCAGTTCACGGCGTCGCAATTCACCTGGGCTGCCGGAGGCGACCAGCCGGCCGGCATTGATCAGCGCGATCCGATTACAGTATTCCGCTTCGTCCATGTAATGGGTGGAAACCAGTATCGTTACGCCCTCGGACGCCAGGCGATGGATCAGTTCCCAGAAGCGCCGCCGCGCCTCCGGCTCCACCCCGGACGTGGGTTCGTCGAGGAACAGCACCGGCGGGCGATGCAGGATGGCACAGCCCAGAGCGAGCCGCTGCTTCCAGCCGCCGGCGAGCGTCCGCACCAGAGCATCTTCACGCCCGCGCAGGCCCGCCATCTCAACGGCGTCGCGCGTCCGGTCCTCGATCTGGTCTCGAGGTACCAGATAAAGACCGCCGAAAAAGCGCAGGTTTTCGCGGACCGTCAGGTCGCCGTAGAGGGAGAATTTCTGCGACATGTAGCCGATATGGGCCCGCACGGCTTCCGGCTCGCGGCCGACGTCGAAGCCGGCGACCACGGCGCGGCCCATGCTCGGACGCAGCAGGCCGCACAGCATGCGGATGGTGGTTGATTTGCCGGCGCCGTTCGGGCCGATGAACCCGACGATCTCACCCTTGGCGATGGTCAGGTCAAGCCGATCCACGGCGGTGAACGCCCCGAACGTCTTGGTCAGTCGTTCGGCGATCACGGCATCGGTCATGTCGCGATCCCAGACCCAAGCAGGGCGACGAACACATCCTCGATCCCAGGCTCGATGCGGGTCACGTCGGCGTCGCCGATCCCGCGGCCGGCGAGCACACCTCGCAACTCCGGCAGACGGCGGGCGGCGTCGTCCACCCGGGCATGGACGCGGTCACCCATCAGCAGCAGGCCGATTATTCCCGGCACGCCCTCCAACGCCGCATAGGCGCCGCGCGCGTTCGCCGTCGCGACCGCCAGCAGCGCGCCCGGCATCGCCTGTTTCAGTCGCGCGGGCGTATCGCAGTGACGGATCTCGCCGGCGCTGACCAACGCCAGACGCGAGCAACGCTCCGCTTCGTCCATGTAGGCGGTGGAGAGCAGAATGGTGACGCCATGCTCACGCAATCCATAAAGAATGCTCCAGAAGTCGCGGCGCGACACCGGATCGACTCCGGTGGTGGGCTCGTCGAGCAGCAGCACCCGCGGCGTATGGATCAACGCGCAGACCAGCCCCAGTTTCTGCTTCATGCCGCCTGACAATTTGCCCGCGAGCCGGCGGCGGAACGGCAGCATGCCGGCGGCCTCCAGCAGTTCCTGACCGCGCTCGCGACGGAGCTTGCGAGGCACCGCGAACAACGTTGCGTAAAAGAAGATGTTCTCGTCGACCGTCAGGTCCTCGTAAAGTCCGAAGCGCTGCGGCATGTAGCTGAGGTACGTGCGGACGCGCTCGGGGTTCGCCACGACGTCGATGCCCGCCAGAGTGATCGTGCCGGAATCAGGCCGCATCACGCCTGCCAGCATTCGCATGATCGTGCTTTTGCCGGCACCGTCGGGACCGACAAAGCCAAATATCTCGCCGCGAGTGACGGCGAAATTGATCCCTCGTACCGCCACCACCGGACCGAAGCTCCGGGTGAGGTCACGCGCCACCACCGCGACCTCCGTTGTGGCTTCCGTCATCGGCCTGAAGGCATGGACGCGATGCTGGCGTCCGCCGGCATGCCCGGCAGAAGCTCATGCGTCGGGTTATCGATGTCGATACGGATCCGATAAACCAGGGTCACGCGCTCGGCGTGCGTCTCAACGGTTTTTGGCGTAAATTCGGCCTGTGGTGAAATGAAGCTGATGCGGCCGCGGTAAATTCTGCCCGGGTAGGTGTCGGTCGTTACATCGGCTGCCTCGTTGAGGCGGATCTTGCCGATATCCGGCTCGTTCACATAAGCGCGCAACCACACATGGTCGAGGTCGTCCAGCATGAAGATCGCGACCCCCGGCCCGGCCAACTGGCCCAGTTCCGTCTGGCGCACCGCGATCACGCCGGTGAATGGCGCGCGCAACGTGGCGTAGCCAAGCGTCACCTCGTCCAGGGCGAGCTTCGCCGCCACCGACGCCTGGTTGGCCTTGGCGAGGGCCACGTTGGTGGTCGCGACCTCCGCCATCGCCTGATCGTGCGCGAGAACGGCCGCCGATTGCCGCGCCGCCGTGAACGCCAGATCGCGGCCTTGGATCGAGATCGCGTTGGTTTTCACCAACTCCTCCGCCCGCGCATAATCGCGCTGCTTCTCGATGAGGTCGAAGCCATCGCTGTCGACGCTGCTCCGCGCGGCCGCGAGCGTGCTTTCGTTCACCGCTACCTGAGCAGTCGCGACGCCGAGATTGGCGCGATCGATCTCGGTCTGGCGGCGGTAGAGGCTATCGTCGACGCGGGCCAGCACCGTATCCTTCGCCACCTGGGCGCCTTCATCGAATGCGAGTTCAACGATGGGTGCCTGCACCTGAGTGAAACTCAGGACGCTCTCATGCGCCTCGATGTTTCCGGAAACCACGATGGCGATTGGGCTGGCCGGCGGGCCGAACAACAGGTTGGGTATGGCATGCGGCCACCGCCATTGACCGTAACCGCCGGCGGCGAGGACGAAAATCACAGCGCAAAGCAACCAGACACGGCGGTATTGGATCATGGCGGCCAGGATGTATGCGTTCCGGACGGTCCACCATGATCCAGGTCAACTCCGAACCCAGGCCGGCGGATGCATCGAAGAAGGCCACGCGGTATTGGCCGGATATCAACAAATAGTGGCTGGCGTAGGTAAACGCCAATCCGTATACGGTCACTCCCGGGACCGCGTCATCAAGGCCGGGGTTGATGAGGTCTCGGCGGTTTTATGATTGTGGGAGTCGGCGGCGTTCCCTTTAGGTCGTCCGGTTTCCCGTCTGTCGCATGGGGTGGAGTCGTGACGCGCGTACTGACGATGTTCAACGTGTTAATTCTTGTCTGCCTGTCGGCGTGCGCCGACTCGCCTGATGGGATGTCGCCGTCGATGGCGGCGGATTCCGCGGTCCGGACCGCCGGTGCGCATTCTCCGCGAGGCGGACCCGCGCTTTCGCCCGAGGCCTTGCATGTCAGCCAGATCGCCTTTCGGAATGGCGATCGAGACTTTCTCATGCTCGACAAGGCCCATGGCAAGATCATTGTGTTTGAACATGGCTCGCCGACCTTTAGCGGCGCGGCGCTGACCGGAGAGAACCTGGCGGATTTCCTGGCACCGGACGCGTTCAGCAAAACGTTCGCCGAGCAAAAGGGTTTGAAGTACAAAGTGACTCCCGCCGGACGATATACCGTGTCCACGGGGTACGACAACGCTTATGGAGAAATCCTGGACGTCAATGAAGTTCAAGGCGTTGACTGGGATATCGCGATCCACAAGGTCTGGCTGGGGGCCCCGTCCGAGCATCGCGACGCGCGGCTGCGATCGCCCAGGGATCAGGACAAGCACATAACCTATGGCTGCATCGACGTGGACGGGTCCACGATGCGGCAATTGTTGGATCGTCTCCCCGACGAGGACGAGACGCCGATTTACATTCTGCCGGAGGATCGAAATTTGATCGCGAAACTCTTCCGGCGGCGCGACGCGGAGCGCAAGAATTCGTCTCCTACCAGTTGATGCGTCGTTCGGCCGGATTGAGACAGGGATCCGCCCCGAAGTGACCAAGCGAGGCCTGATCACGACAAAAACAACGCGATCCATGGGGGTTTGATCGATGCCGATGCCGATCTCTTGTGCTCGCCCACCGGTGCCGCTCTGGGCTTGTGGCCCAACGGATCGGTGGAAGCTTCCCGCGCTTCGCGTTTGGGTGCTTCTGAGTGTCCTGATGCTCGGTTGCCGTATGGCGGGTGCGGCGCCGTCGGATGCCAATCAGCCGTTGTATCCCTCGGGCCTCGAACGGCGGTTTGTCGATCGATGGCAGGCGGAGCTGACACCATGGGCCGCGGCGTTCAGTTCCGCGAGCAACCGGCCGCTGTCCGGCACGAGCGCTCAGCCTTATGCGGAGCCGCTGCCGGACGCCAATCCGGCGCTGTCGCCGGCGGCGGTCCGGGTCGGCATGATCGCCAGTGGCAACGGCGACCGGGTGTTTCTCATGGTCGACAAGGCCCATGGCAGAATCATTCTGTTCGAGAACGGCAGGCCGGTGTTCAACCGCGCGGCACTGACCGGCGAAAGCCTGGCCGATCGAATCCCGCCGGACGGCTGGAACAAGTCGTGGTCCGAGCAAGACGGTGTTAAGTACAAAGTGACGCCCGCCGGACGTTTCACCATTACGCGCATTCCGCCGGACGGCTGGAACAAGTCGTGGTCCGAGCAAGACGGTGTTAAGTACAAGGTGACGCCCGCCGGACGTTTCACCATTACGCGCGATCGCGACCAGGCTCTGGGCGACTTATTTGACATCAACGAACTTGAGGGCAAGGACTGGGTCATCGCGATTCATCAGGTCTGGTTAGGCAGGCGATCCGAGCATCGCGATGCAAGACTGCGGTCCACCCTTGATCAGGACAAGCACATCACCGCCGGATGTGTCGATGTCGACCCGAGCACCATAGCGCAATTGTGGCGCCTTTTGCCGAGCCGCGGAATGCCGCTTTATATTCTGCCAACCGATGAGAGTTTGATCGCACAACTGTTTCCGCCGCGCGGCGGAACCGCCAGACCGGGCGCTCCCCAAAGCTGAAGGACATCGGAGCCGGGGCTCGTGATGACGACCCGGCGCCGCGAGACCGGCCCAGGTCCCGCGAGCCACTGGGTCGAGGTTTTCGGCTCGACACCGCTTCGCGAACATCGAAATTCATGCATTTTTCATTACCTGCTGAAGCGCGGCCCCTCGAACGCGCGGAACCATTGCCGAGGTTGCTTCGTTGTGGGTCCGGCGAAGGGGTGCTCATTTCATGGTTCGTGCCGTGGCGTTATTCGGTGCCGCGATCGTCGTCCTGGCGCTGGGATGTCCCGGCGCCCAGGCCGCCGCGGTGACCAAAACCAAAGCCCACCCCGCTCGGGTGACGGTGATCCATGCGGAGGCCGCGCACCGGGTCGGCGTTCACCGGGAGGTTGCCCGGGCGATCGTCAAGGCCGCTCCAGTGTCCGCGCTCAAAATGCCGTCGTACCGGGTTCCCGCCCCGGCCATCGACACATCGGCCGGCGCGCCGACATCGCTGGCGTACCGGGTTCCTCCCTCGACCGGCGATGCATCCGGTGCGACTGGGCCACAGCCGCCGCCAGTGCTGTCGGACCAGGAGAGCGAAGCCAGCCAGATGGCCGCCGCGAGAGGCGATCGAGACTTTCTCATGGTCGACAAAGCACGGGGTAAAATCATCCTGTTTGAAAAGAGCCAGCCAGTATTCGCGGGCCCGGCGCTGACTGGCGCAAGCCTGGCGGATCGGCTGCCGCCGGGTGAACTGACCGAGAAGTTTGACAATTTAAACGCACGGAAGACCAAGGTGACGCCAGCCGGCCGATTTACCGTGGAACGTGGTTACGACAAGGAACTCGGAGGCCCTTTGTTGGACGTCAGCGAAATTCGCGGCAAAGACTGGGGGATCGCGATTCATCAGGTTTATCTGGGAACGCCGTCCGAGCGCCGGGACGCCAGATTAAAGTCGCCCACTATCGAGGATAAGCACATCAGTTTCGGTTGTATCAACGTCACGCGGGCCGCGATCCAGTATCTGCTGCGGAAACTTCCCGAGAGCGGCCCGTTTCCGCTCTATGTCCTCCCGGAGGACCCGAGCCGGACCGCCGCGTACTTCGCCCCCCGCACGTCATGACGCACGGAGTTCGGGCGGCATCGCTTTCGTCGCGCTCGGATTGGTGTCAACAAGGCAGCGATGGCGCAGCCGCCCGCGACCGACACCGATAGCCGAATTGCCCCGCTTTCTGGACTGACGAGCGAGGACGCGCGACTCCGGCTTGTGAAGTTCGGACCGAACGCCATGCCGGATGCCGCGGCGAACCCCTGGCGCATGGCGTTGACGCGGTTCTGGGCGCCGGTGCCGTGGATGCTGGAGCTGGCGGTGGTAGTCCAGCTCGTGATCGGCGATTTTGTCCAGGCGGCGGTGATCTTTGGGCTGCTGGTGTTCAACGGCATCCTGGGGTTTCTTCAGGAAAGCCGCGCGCAGGCGACGCTCGACGCATTGCGCGCGCGGCTCGCCATCAGCGCGTCCGTGCGGCGCGATGGCGGGTGGCGGACGGTGCCGGCGCCCGAACTGGTGCCTGGCGATGTCATCAAATTATCGCTCGGCGGCATGGTCGCGGCGGACGTGCGGCTGATCGAAGGGAACGTCCTGCTCGACCAATCGACCCTGACCGGAGAATCGCTGCCTACCGAAGGTGGTCCTGGGCGGGAGGCCTATGCCGGCACGCTGGTGCGGCGAGGCGAAGCGGTCGCCGAGGTGCTGGCGACCGGCATCCACACGAAGTTCGGCCGCACGGCGGAACTGGTGCGGACCGCGCATGTCGCCAGCTCGCAACAGGCGGCGGTGCTGCGCGTGGTGCGCAATCTGGCGATGTGCAACGGCGTGGTGATCGTGTTTCAGGCGGTCTATGCCGGCACGCTCGGGCTGTCGGTGACCGAGATCGTGCCTTTGCTGCTGACCGCGGTTCTGGCGGCGATTCCGGTGGCGTTGCCGGCGGCGTTCACTCTGACCGCGGCGTTGGGCGCGCGCGCGTTGGCTCGCCAAGGCGTGCTGCCGACACGACTTTCCGCCGTCGACGAAGCGGCGGCGATGGATGTGCTGTGTGTGGACAAGACCGGCACGCTGACCCGTAACGAACTGGCGGTAACCGAAATTCGCCCGATGCCGGGCTTCGATAAAGCCCAGGTGTTGGGGTTCGCGGCACTGGCCAGCTCGGACGGAGGGCAGGACCCGGTGGACGCGGCCATTCACGCCGCCGCCGGTGCGCCGGGAGACGCGCTGCCAAAGCTGATCCGGTTCGTGCCGTTCGATCCGTCGCGGAAAATGTCGGAAGCCATGGCGCGGGGCGCGGACGGCACGTCGTGGCGCATCGTGAAAGGCGCCTTCGCGGTGGTCTTCGGTCTGACGCCGCCGGACAACGAGGCCACACGGGCGGCGGAGGATCTGGCGGCGCACGGCTACCGCGTTCTGGCGGTCGCCGCCGGTCCCGAGACGGCGATGCGGCTGGCCGGTCTGATCGCGCTCAGCGATCCGCCGCGCTCGGACTCGCCAGAGCTGATCAGCCGGTTACGGACGATGGGCGTGCGCGTGGTGATGGTGACCGGCGATGCGCCGACCACCGCCGAGATCGTGGCGCGCGCGGTTGGGATTGAGGGCGCGGTACAGCCGCCCGGAGTGGATTTCACCGCCATCGCGGATGATGCCGCGGTGTTCGCCGGGATCATGCCGGAGGACAAGTTCCACATCGTGCAGACATTGCAGTCACACGGCCACATCGTGGGGATGTGCGGCGATGGTGCCAACGACGCACCCGCTTTGCGGCAGGCGCAAATCGGCATCGCCGTGTCCACCGCCACCGATGTCGCCAAATCGGCCGCCGGTATCGTCCTGACTGAGCCTGGACTTGGCGGCATCGTGGCGGCGGTGCGGGAGGGCCGGGTGACGTTCCAGCGCATTCTGACCTATTGCCTGCGCACGCTGACCCGCAAGACCGATCAGATGCTGTTCCTGACGGCCGGGTTGATCATGACCGGGCATGCGATACTGACACCGACGCTGATGGTGCTGCTGATGCTCACGGGCGACTTCCTGGCGATGTCGGCCTCGACCGACAATGTGCGGCCGTCGTTGCAGCCGAATGTGTGGCGGATCAACAATCTGACGATCGCCGGACTGATCATGGCCATCTGCAATCTGGCATTTTGCTGTTCGGTCCTCGCGCTCGGCGAGTTTTATTTGCAGCTTGATATCGAAGCGCTGCGGACGTTGGCCGCCGTCACGCTGGTGTTCAGCGGTCAGGCGGTGCTGTACGTGGCGCGGGAGCGGGAGCATTTGTGGCGTTCGCGCCCAAGCAACTGGTTGCTGGCATCGTCGGTCGGGGATGTCACGATCATCGCGTCGCTGGCGATGTCGGGTATCGTGATGACGGCGCTGCCAATGCAGGTGGTTGTTGGAGTGCTGGCCGCCGCGGTGTTGTTCGCGTTCGTCCTCGACATGGTGAAAGTCACGATCTTCGCCCATTTGAGGGTGGTTTGATCCCGGCCGAATTTAGTCTCTTACCGCGTGAATCCTGACACTTGCCGCATGGAAATGCGTTGCGATCGAGAAGCCTGAATGCAACGCTCGGCATGCCGTAATGGCCGGAACCCACGCGGTTCTTATCGTTCGCACCCGCTGATGCGGACACAATCGGGCGGATGTCAATCGGCGGATCATCCAAATTTGACCGCACAGCCGCGGGAGCCGTCTCGCCTGTTCTGTTCCGGGTCAGCTGGCTTAGCGTGATCGCTTGAGGCTGATTGGCCGGAAAGCGTGAATCACGCTCTCAGACATAAGTGCGCCAGAGCATGATCGCTTCAACTTGAAGCAATCATACTCTAAGCACGGGGGTCACATCGCCCGGCGCGGCACTGTGTTCAGGAAGTCTCCCAGTTGCTGTTTCCAGAATTTCGCCATCCCGGTGGTGCCATGACCGCGCGTCTCCGTGCTGGCCGGAATGAGCAGCAGGCGAGCGTTGTTGACCCGTTTCAACGCCTGTTCCGTTTGGCCGGTCTCGGGCGGATTGCGCTCGTCGTCAGCGGAATTGATTGCCAGCACGCTCGCCTGAATGCGCTCCAGTCCAGGCGACGGATTATAATCGCGGGAAGCGTCGAACTGCCAAAGGAAGTCGTTGGCATCCGAAGGCGGTCGCGCGGCCAATCGGCTGTCCACCAGCTTGTCGGCTTTCTCCCGCGTCGGCGCGAGCGACTGATAGCCGAGCGTTCCGCCGCTGGTGGCGATGCCGAAGAACACACCGGCGAGACGCAACGACGGCGGCTGGGTGGTGTAATCGCCATTGTTCCACGCCGGGTCCTGCCTGATCGATTCCATCATGATGCGCCGTGTCATCCAGTTGCGAGCGGACATCTCGGTCGGTTGCGACGCCATCGGTGCCAGCGCATCCATGAACGCCGGGAAGCTCTCGCCCCAGACCCAGGTTTCCATGCCGCCCATGGAGTTGCCGATCACCAGGCGCAGATGTCGGATGCCCAACGCCTCGGTCAGCAGGCGGTACTGCGCCAGCACCATGTCGTCGTAGTTGTAGTGCGGAAACTTCGCGTGCGACCCGTCGGAGGGTTTGGCCGATTTTCCGGTGCCCAGGGCGTCGGGCAGGATGATGAAGTATTTCTTCGCATCCAATGCCTGGCCATCGCCGAATAACTCACCGGCGAAATCCGCGGTCAGCATGGTGGCGCCCGAGCCGGCTGTGCCGTGCAAAACGAGCACCGGTTGGCCCGAAGGATCACCGATCGTGGTGTAGTGCAGGTGCAAGGTTGGCATGACCTCGCCGGTGTGGAACCGGAAGTCTTTCGCGATCCAGTCGGCTTCCATGGGCGGCGGATACTCCGCCGCCAGCACGGGTAGCGCGAACGCGGTGAGTCCCGCGATCAGGATCAGGCGGGATGCGAATGATGGAACTTTGATGGTGACGGTCCTTATCTGATGCAAGATGGTTTTGATGGAGTGCATCACGTTTTTTGTCTGACGCGCGTTAATGCTCTGGTCACCGTCCATCCGGTCCCTCCCGCGTTGCCGGGTAAGCCGGGTGACGGTCGCCAGACTGATCGAAACGCGCGATAATCGCATGGTGCCACCGCCGGGCGGCGGATGCGGCGCCAAGAAGCTCATGCGGGCTGCCGCACCGGTTCACCGGCGGAACAGCGCCAGGCCCGCGCCGATCACGGCCACCACCATCGTCATGGGCCCAAACCCGGCGAACCCCTGGATCCCCAGCATCCACCCCCCGAGGCCCGCGGCGCCCATCCAACCGACGCTGGAGCAGGTGACGTTCCATCCCATCACGGTGCCTCTGACGTGCGCCGGCACTTGCGCGAGCGAAGCCATCATCGCCGGCCGCGCGATCGCGTTGAGGAAAACGTAAAGAAACCCCAGCCCCACCGACATCGTTACGCTGCTGCGCAACCCGAACAATCCGAGCGCCGCCACGCCGGAGGTCAACATCGCCACCGCGTAGATCATCAACCGGTCAGGCAGTTTATCCGCCAGTTGTCCGCCGAGTATCGTGCCCAGGATGTTGCCCGAGGCGAAGATCGCCAGCGGCAGAGCCACGGCGTCGAGGCTCACCTGATAGGTTGATTGCAAAAATGTCGCGAAATAGACGATCGTCAGGCCGTAACATACGCGCTCGGCGATGCCCATCGCCAACACGCGCATCACCGGCCACGACAGTGCCGCGCGGGTGGAGGGCGGTCTCGTCCCGGCGGCTCGCGCTGACGTGGGGCGGCCGTGCGTGGTCACCAGGAGGCCGATGGCGGACACCGCGGCCAGCGCCCCGACGCACAGATTGACGCCGCGCCAGCCGATCATGGAGCCGACGAACGCGGCGAGCGGCACGCCCACCAGCAACGTCAGGGACTGGCCGCTCATGACCCAGCCCAGGGCGCGGCCTTGCTGGCCCTCGGCGACGCGGGAGGAGGCTTCGGCGAACAGCACGCCGGTGAACATGCCGCTACAGCCGCCCGCCGCGACCGACCACAGGGCGACCAGCAAGAACGTGGGCGCGGTGGCGATGCCGATCAGTGCGAAGGTCAACGTCAGAGGGCCCAGGATCAGGAACGGCCGGCGGCCCCAGCGGTCCGATCCCGCGCCGGCGACCATCCCGGTAATGGCCCAGGAAATGGAGGTCGCGGCGACCAGATCGGCGACCAGCGGCATGCTGGTGGACAGGTCCCGCGCCATGTCGAGCAGGAACGGCGCACGCGTGGTGCCGCTGGAGGCGGCGGCGAACATCGCCAGCGCTCCCGTCGCCAGCAACGCCCAGGGCATGGGTGCATCGGTACGAGACGCTGCCGCGGCGATGGTGACTGGTGCGGTCATGCGCTCCTTCGCCGCCACGCGCTGATCTGCTCCAGTGAGGTGTGGACATGCACGACCACGGGCCGGTCCTTGGTGTTCAGCGCTTCGGTGATGACACCGGCGATTTCGGACTCCTCGCGGATTGTCATGCCTTTCGCACCGAACGCGGTCGCCCAGATGGCGAAGTCCGGGTTGGTCAGTTGGGTGGCCGCCTGATATGGCCGGCCGGGATAGCGCATGTCGTGATGCTGCGTGATGGTACCGTAACAATTGTTGTCCGAAACGATGAACACGGGGTTCACGCCGTATTGCCGAGCGGTCGCCAGTTCATTGCCGGTCATCAACGCGCCGCCATCGCCGGCGAACGCGATCACCTGTGTCCCAGGCCGGCGCAGACACGCGGCGACGCCCATCGGCATGCCCGCGCCCATCGCGCCCACCACCGAGGCCAGGAACATCTGGCCGGGCTTCATCAGCAAATACCGATGCACGAACGTCGCGAAGTTGCCGGCGTCCGAGGTCACCGTCGCGTCATCGGTCAAATGCTTGTTGATCTCCGCGATCACGGCGGAGAAATTGACGCCGTCCGGCATGGGCTGCCATTCCGCCTTCGTCACCCGCTTGTGCACCGCGTGCAATTGATCGACCCAGGCTTTGCGTTTTGAGGCTCCGGCGGGCGCGCCGCGCGCCAACAGAGCGCGCACCACCGCGGCCGGTTCGCAGGCCATGCCGAGATCGGGACGCCACACGCGGCCGACCTCATTCGCGTCCGGCCAGACATGCACCAGCGGCAGTTGCGGGTCCGGCGCGGCGGGGAAGGTGAACCCTTGCGAGATCGACCCGGTGATGCGCTCACCCAACGCGACCAGCAGATCGGACTTCTTCATTTCGGCGAGGGTGTCAGCGTGAACCCGGGAGGCCATGTAACCGCCGTAGTTGGGATGGAACGCGTCGAACAAATGCGGCCGGCGATGCGTCGGCATGACCGGCAGCACCCACTGCTCGGCGAGTTTGGTGACGTCGGCGACCTCGGCGGGACGCAACGCGGTGCCCACCCAGATCAGTGGGCGTTCGGCGGCGGCCAACATGGCGGCGAGGCGGTCGATGTCCTCCGGTAACGGTCCGGCCTGCGCGGCGGGACGCGGTTTGGCGATCGGCGCGTCGGTTTCGGCGTCGAACACGTCCTCGGGGACGACGATGGCGACGGGGCCGGGAGTGCCGCTCTCGGCGATGTGGAAGGCGCGGGCGATCGCCTCGCTGGCGTGGTCCGGTTCGTTGACCTCGATCACCAGTTTGGTGACGTCGGACAGCAGGCGGGAATAGTTTTGCTCCTGCAACGCCATGCGGCCGGCCTCGAAGCGTTCGACCTGACCGATGAGAACGACCAATGGCGTGGCGTCGTGATACGCGGTGTGCAGGCCGATCATCGCGTTGGACAGGCCGGGCCCGCGGGAGACAACGCAAACACCGGCCCGGCCGCCACGCATCCGACCGTCGGCGGCGGCCATGAACGCGGCGCCGCCTTCGTGGCGGCAGACGATCAGGCGCATGCGGTTGTTGTCGACGAGGGCGTTGGTGAAGCCGAGATAACTCTCCCCGGGAACGCAGTAGATCAGGTCGATGTCGTGGGCTTCCAGACTATCAACCAGCAGGCGGCCTACGGCGCGGGCCATGTGCGTTTCCTCCGATGTGTTGGTTGGCGGGTGTTTAGCGGTGGGGGGACGCAGGGGTCAAACGGAGCCCCTGACGAATCAGATTGCACCCAAAATGGGCGCATGATAACGTCTCTGCATGCGGATCATCGCCCGGCGCACGCTGAAGCGGTTCATTGAGGCGCGTGCGGGGCATAGCGATCAATCCGCGCTCAAGGCGGCACTGGACGCCTGGTTCAGCGAAGTTAACAAGGCCGAGTGGGGCACCACGGCCGACGTGAAGCGGAGCTACGCGACGGCCAGTATAATATCGGCTGACCGGATCGTCTTCAATATCAAAGGCAACAGTTACCGGCTGGTGGTTGCTGTCGATTTCGCGAAGTCGATCGTATTCATAAAATGGATCGGTACCCACGCGGACCATGATCGAATCGATGTCAGGACAATACGGCATGGCGACTGAAATCAAACCAATCCGCACTGAAGCGGACCATGAGGCGGCCCTGGCCGAGGTTGAGAAGCTTTGGGGCGCGCGTTCGGGCACGCCGAAGGGCGACCGGCTTGACGTGCTCGCGACCCTGATCGCGGCATACGAGGAACGGTATTTTCCGATGGACCCTCCAGACCCAATCGAAGCCATCAGGTTCCGGATGGAACAACAGGGGCTGACACGAAAGGACCTGGAGAAAATAATTGGAACCCGCACTCGGATCGCGGAGGTTCTGTCCCGCAAGCGCGG
>ODAK010001129.1_pt1 | contig 29762 bp, 22 predicted proteins | sample 1539591 | NCBI WGS metagenome assembly ODAK01 (sample SAMEA3539303, study PRJEB22396) | soil metagenome | biome: tundra; feature: field; material: soil | place: USA | collected 2010-05 | depth 0.15 m
CCCTCTTTTCCGGAGCAGCATGAAACCAAAACTAGGGGGCATTTCTATTGTGGACAAGACGGGGACATTTCTATTGTGGTATGACACCCGTCCTGCCGCCTGCTTGACATGTCGCGAGCGTTGGAATAGATTGACGCCCAGCAAGTTCTAAAAGCCAGCAACGGGGCTCGGTGCGCCGTTGCCCTGCTCCGGATCGGTGGCAAATACGATCGCGCGAACCCCTGACTTCAAGGCGGGGATGGTGCTGGGACCTACTTCCTAGCGAAAAAACACACAAATTTGACGCACAGGAACGCCCCAACCAAGGGAGCGCTTTCTGCCCGCCCGCCTTGGGAGACGCGCGATGGGCAACACAGAGCAAGTCGCACCTTCAGGCAACACAGAGCAAGTCGCTTCTCACGTCCGTCGGAGCGCCACGCACGCCGACGCAAACTCGCTCAGCAACTTCTTCATGAGCAAGGAGGAACTCGCCGACGAACTGGACGTGCACGTGAGCACGCTGCTCAGGTGGCACAACCTCGGGATCGGCCCAAGACGATCAAAAGTTGGACGCGTGATCCGCTACTCCCGCCAAGAAGTTGAAGACTTCTTTAAGGCCAACGCGGTGGTCGGTGCCCGCGATCAGCAACCGCCACAGCGCAAGCAGCGGCCGGCTCGCAAGCCGCGCCAGACTCGGCGGGGGTCACGATGACAAAGGCGATGGAAGCCTTGTCGATTCCCGGCAGGACGACGAGCGTCGGCCTCACGCTGCCGACAGGCTTGTCATACGAGGGTTGGCTGGCGGTCGTCGCGAAGCTGAAGCTCGTGACTCGCGCGTCAATGTGGTGGTGGGGGGACGCATTGAACTACGGCGAGCGCAACTGGGGCGAGAAGTACGAGCAGGCGCTGTCCGAGAGCGACTACGACTACCAGACATTGAGAAACGCGAAGTGGATCGCGGCGCGGTTCGAATTGTCTGCTCGAGCAGACAAACTGAGCTTCAAGCACCACGAGGTGGTCGCAAGTCTCGACCCGAAAGTTCGGGAGCGGCTGCTCGTCCAAGCCGAGAAGGATGGACTCTCCGTGCAGGAACTGCGTCGGGCCGTACAAAGACTGAAGGCGTCGTTCCGCGCCAGCGAACTGCCGGACAACACCTACCGCATCGTCTATTTCGGATGTGCCTTGGAAATACAACGACAAACTGGTCGAGGGCTACGGCGCTGCCGAGCACCATTATACGACGCTGTCGATCGAGGAATTGTGCGCGCTTCCGATACCGCAGATGGTTGCGCCAGACGCGGTGTTGTTCGCCTGGGTGACCGTGCCGTTGCTGGAGGAGCAGTTCCGTGTGATCACGGCTTGGGGATTCGACTATCGGACTCACTTCGTCTGGGACAAGGTCCGGCACAACATGGGCCACTACACAAGCGTGCGCCTCGTAACGTCACGTTTCGGCTGTGCCGCGACGCGCTGTCGGTAGGCCGCTTGACGGGCGGCGCCGTCCGCGTGGATTCGGTGCCTCGGCATTCGGGGATGTTAACATTTTCCGCCGGGCCGCCCGCGCCCTTAATAGGCTCTCTGGAAATAACTCCTGTCTTTTCATCGAAAAGGCAAGGACGGCCAGCGCTGGCGCGCCTGCGCTAGGGGGTTGGGGATAAACATTTCACAAACACATCCTATCGGACTCACTTCGTCTGGGACAAGGTCCGGCACAACATGGGCCACTACACAAGCGTGCGCCTCGTAACGTCACGTTTCGGCTGTGCCGCGACGCGCTGTCGGTAGGCCGCTTGACGGGCGGCGCCGTCCGCGTGGATTCGGTGCCTCGGCATTCGGGGATGTTAACATTTTCCGCCGGGCCGCCCGCGCCCTTAATAGGCTCTCTGGAAATAACTCCTGTCTTTTCATCGAAAAGGCAAGGACGGCCAGCGCTGGCGCGCCTGCGCTAGGGGGGGTTGGGGATAAACATTTCACAAACACATCTTAAGAGCAATCTCTGAGTGGTTGAGGCCCAGTTCGTAGCCGCCCCAGACTAGCGAGAATCCAATCGAAACCAGGTTCTCCACCAACGCTAGGACAAGCCCGGCCTCGCCCGTCTCCGCAACCAGTGTGGACAGCCATGATTCTCCCTTAACCGGGCTACGGGATCTCGAATCCGCGCTGCCCAATTGGAATAACCGAACTGCCGAAGAGCCGAAACCGGGCTGTTCGGAAGCCGAAACCGGTTGTCTGGGGAGCTACACCATAAGCACACAAGAAACACACCACCTTACCTGCCATCCTCCCACCCGCGATTCCGGAAACGGATGGAGGAATGGAGATCCTCTCCCCAGAGCAAGAGCAAAACCAAGTGCTAGAACCGATCGCAGAACAATACGCGGAGATGGAGCGGAGTCAGGACAACTTTTAGTGGTCGCAAATGTTGAAGCATTTACCTGAGCAAATATGTGGTCCGGTTCCAAACAAGAAACAGCGAGAACAAGTGATACCGCACTTGCGCGGTAAGCGCTCGTTAGGAATCCAGCATCATCTTAACGCGATGCGCGACTGGGTTGGCGACCGAGAAATGCCGATTGAAGACCGTCGATTCAAGGTGGTTCGCCTCAATCGCCTTGAGCTGCCTCACAACATCCCACCTTAGGCGACAACAGTTGTCGGACACCGAGCAGCATGTCCCGGCCCAAGTTTGCAAAGTCCTGTTAGCTGACCACTCGGGAATGATCATCTTTTTGTGGACACTTGGGAGTTTGTCGGCACGAATCCCGAAACACAGCCAACTTCCGTATTGCTTCATTGATCGTTGGGTTATGAGCCCAAGAAGAGTCGGAATTTCAACAACTTACAAGACGCGGGTGGCCCTCGAAAAACCTTGCAAGAAGCGCTAGGGAATCGTTATTGGACAGCTATAGGACAGCGAACGACTGTCGTGCGTACATTGATGCGGAATAGTTCTGGCAGAGATCGGATCCGTCCGGCGCTGATCTGCCCGGTCCCCTCGAAGCGGATCCTCGGGAACGATCGGAGCGTGAAGGGACCGCGGATTTCGCCTTTGGGAACTCCATCCTGCGGCGGTGAGTCGGGACCGAGGTGGTAGAACGCGTCGGGGTCCGGAGTCTGGAACTGAGCAGACTGAGGCGCCGCAGGCCCACCGCTGGCGCTAGGGGACTGGGAAAAACTGACCGAGGGTGCGGCCAGCACGCCCGAGAGAAGTATCATGAGCAGCGGTTTCATGGAGGCGCACAAGATACCACATCGGTAAGCCGGAAACCTAGGGAGTTCACATCAAACCGGGCAGTTTGAGCTTAGGGATCGAGTCCATTTAGCGCTTGACTACTTCCACCGCTGCGTTGTCCGGCCCGGTCCATGCTTCCGCTCCTTCATGAGTAAACTTGCCTGTCGCGTCATCCCAACGTAAGTGAGTGATGGAGCCCTCACCCTTTTCGTAAGCATACGTGGTGCCGTCGTCGGAGAAGAGCGTGAAGGTCGCATCCGCGCCGGGATAGACGCGAACCCGGTCAATGGCCTGGGTTTGATGCGTGCTCTCGACTGGCACGCCCAGCGGGACGATCGAACCTGCCCGTACAAAGAGCGGGATGGTGTCGATGGGCGCGGCCACGGCGATGGTCTGGCCCCCCTTTTCCCGCTCGTTGGTCCAGTAGTTGTACCAGTCGGATCCGACCGGCAAGTAGACCTGGCGGCTGGTCGCGCCCTGTTCGGTGACCGGAGCCACAAGGAAGGCCGGGCCGAACATGTACTCATCGCGCAGGTCGGCTACTTTGGGGTCGTTAGGAAAATCCAGCGGAAGGGCGCGCATGAACGGCGCGCCCGTGAGCCAGGTCTGGTACCCGAGCGAGTAAATGTAGGGCATGAGCTGATAGCGCAGGCGCAGGTATTTTTCCAGAATCGGCTCGGCTTGGCTGCCGTACGACCAGACCTCGTTGGTGAGGCGGCTGCCGTGGGCGCGGAAGATGGGCAGGAACGCGGCGTACTGGAACCACCGCGTGTAGAGCTCTGGGTAATCGTCGTAGCCGCCCACGTTGGCGCGGGCGTCCGATGGGTCCAGCAGCGGCGTGTGGGCCGGATGGTGCTCCGCGGGAAGATACTGCCATCCGCCGGTGTCATTGGACCAGTAAGTTAGCCCCGAGGCGGCAAAATCCAGCCCGGTGGGAATTTGCCGCTTGAGCGTGTCCCAAGTGGGATAAATGTCGGAAGACCAGAAGATAGTCCCGTTGCGCTGAGCGCCCAGGTAGGCGTCACGTGATAGGATCAGCGCCCGCCGCCCCGGCTTGTCTTTGCGGAAGCCGTTATAGAGAGCTGCGGTGTGGAAGAGCGGGTAGACGTTAAAGAACTGGGTGCCGGGGCCAATGTGGAAGTAGGAGCCGTTGGGCGGCAAGTCGGGTTCGGTCTCGTCCGCCCAGATGGAGTCAAAGCCTTTGCTGAGGATATTGTCGCGGATGGTCTTCCAATACCAAGCGGCGGCCTCGGGATTAGTGGTGTCGATGTCGGACCCCGCACGGTCATAAGGCAGTCCGTTGATCGGCGTTCCGTCAGCGAGATGAATGAGCCAGCCTTTCTGGCGCAGCTCGGCGTAGTAGCGGTCATCGGGCACAAACCGCGGCCAGACGCTGATCATGGTCTCAAAGCCCATGTCGTGGAGCCGCTTGTTCATCGCCGACGGGTCGGGCCAGAACTTGGGGTCCAAGTCCATCTGCCCCATCTTGGTGTAGTAAAACCAATCCACCACCATCACGTCGGCCGGCAGATGGCGGTCGCGATAGCCTTGGGCAACGTCCAGCACCTCCTTCTGGCTCGCATAGCGCTGTTTGCACTGGATGTAGCCGTAAGCGGCCTTGGGCAGCAGAGGCGTGGGGCCGGTGAGCAGCCGGTAGCCCGCGTAAATCTCGTCCGCCGTGGCTCCCGCAATTACGAAGAACGAGACTCGGTCACCCACTTGGGAGGTCCAGCGGGTCTGCTCGTTGAAACCCGGCTCGATGGTGGTCTTCGAGGGGTTGTCCCACAGCAGACCGTAGCCCTTGTTAGTCACCAGGAACGGCACGCAGAAGCTGGGGGCGGCGGGAGCCGTGTAATCGGCCCAGCAACGAACCGGATGGCCGCGATGATCGAGGAATCCCTCGTGATTCTGGCCCAAGCCGTAGTAGTGCTCGTCGTCCGGCGAGGCAAAGGTCGCGCCCACCACGTAGAATTCCGGGTCTGTGGGACGGCGGTCGCGGGCCACGTCTGCCGTGCCGTCCTTGTGGTTGGGCACGGACTGGAACCAGCCCGTGAGTTCGAGCAGCGTCTGCCCCTCGGGCGTACGCAGCGTGATGTGCGCGTCCGGAGCGGAGCCATTGAAATACTTGTGGATACTGATCTGCGTCTGGACCGGCGGCTTGCTGGGGGGAAGATCTCGATCGACGGTGGCCACAATCCGGGCCGACCGGTAGACGTCCGCCAGCGCCGTCTGGCTGGCACTCCAGCCTGAGGCTGCGGGCGCGGCCACCAAGCCGTAACCCGGCGGAGCCAGTGCCGGCTCGCGCTTCAGGCTCAGCGTTACACGCAGAATGTTGGGCGCATAGGGCTCAAGAACAATCGTCTGACCTTCGCGTGACAGAGTAACTCGAGCCTCTTGAGCATGCAGAACTACACCTAAGGGAAGGATAGCGGCCAACCAGAGAAGTACGCTGGCCCGGCGAACCGATGCGATCATCTTTGGACCCTCCTATGATGGTACTCAGGCTGCGGCGTGTGGAACAGGCGTAGCGGACACCTCGCAGATTTGCTCTTCGCTACTCGAAGCGGTATGCCGTGTACGTACGCGGCATCTGCAATACCTCAAAGACCGTCGTGTCGCCGTCCACGTAGCCGTGCAGCTCGGCGCCAGTCTGCAGGTTGAACAGTCTGGCCGATGCCTTCTTGATGACGATCTTATAGCGCGCCCTGCCTTGCTGATAGGACCGTGCCACAAACGTGTTGTTGTCGTAGGTGAACAGACAGATCTTGCTGGGGCTGTCCAGGTATACCGGAATCTCATGCATCAGATCGCGGCGGATTTGCGAAAGCACTTCCTGCGGAAACTGGTAAAGGTCGCTCTCGTTTTCCGGTATGGTGAGGATGAAGAACTTGCCCTTGTCCAAGCCTCGCACCTGCAGCAGGACCGGGTAACGGCTGTCGTCCTTGTAGATCGACTGAATGATCTCCTCGCTGTCCACCAGCCCGTAGGCAAGCTGCGGAAGAACGATATCGCTCTGGGAGTAGTAGTAGTTGGCCGGCTCCTCGTCCATGATCCGCCGGAACGCGAACTTGTTAGTGATCACGGTGCGGCCGGTATATTCCACATCCGCCACTCGATCAATGCCTTTGCCTTGCAGCGCCTTGAGCAGCCCCGTAGTGATCACTACAGTCTTGCCGGAGTTGATGTGCTTCCAGATCTTGTCCACGATTTGCGGATCGGACTTCGCCTGTTCGGTGAGCAGGATTGTGTCGCGGTCGTCCGGGAATTCAGGGTACATATCCATGGGGATGCCGATCATCCCGATGTAGTTCTGCAGGTACATTTCGCCGGAAGAATTGTAGGGCTTGTAGCTGGCCACGCCGTAGGGATTGCCCAGCTTGCCGAGGAACGTATCCATCTTCCCGTAGCTATCACCGGCAACTTGCGCGAGGATGCTCGTAATTTTGGCGGACCCGTCGGTCCGCGGAAGCGATTCCTCCCCATGACCAGATGGTGATCTCTTTCGGACGGGCAAACAGGGTGTCCTCAAGTTGCTCGGCAAAACGGTTGAGGGTCTGGCGCTCTCCGGGGTCGACCCAGCCGCCGCCCATTTTGCCCGGCTTAATGTGCTCGAAATAGCGCATCAATCCGTAGCTCTGATACGGCTGCAGGTATTGCACTGTGTTCTCGGCGTCCCGGGTCTCGGTGCCGGTGTAGATCATGTCGAAGACCTTCGGCTGCGCCTCCAGGTTGTAGCCGGAGAATTGGTACTGCTCGTACCAGTTCGGCGGTTTGAAGATGAGGTTGATCTTCGGATTGACGCTCTTGGCGTTCTTCACCACCAGGTTTTCCCCAACGTCCTTCATCGCCTCCAGGCGGTATTCGGTCCAACCTCTGTTTCCTCGAGCCTTTTGATCCAGTTCGCCGCGGCAGTTGTACATGAACAGGTCGTCGAAGATTAGTTCGTCGAAAATGCTGGCGGTAAAGGCTACGAGCTTGCGGAAGTGCTCGCGTTGCGCTGGATCGGCCCAGCAGAAAGACCGGATGCCATCGCCCGGCGCCCCCCGCCATGATGCCGCCGGAGGTTCGGATGCCCTTGCTCTCGAAGAACTGCTTGACCTTGCGCACATCGGCCTCGCCGATCTCCTGGTCCCAGCGGTAGGTCTCCAGCCACACTTTGTTGAACTTGATGGACGCATGCACGACATCGAAGCTTTCCTGCATGAACTTTGGGTCGGTCGCCATGCGCTTCATGTCGTCTATGGGGACGTAGATGGCGCTGTTGAAGTTCTGATAGTGCTCCCGTCTGGGCAAAAGCGGCTGGGCCGGCGCAGACAAACGCGATGCCCACGGCTGCCAATGCGATCGTTCCCAATCGCGCTTTCGTGATTCGCATGTTTCCCTCTCAACGCGGAGATTCGGCACAGGCTCTTGCTCTTCGGCCTGATGCCGCGCGGTTGCTGGCGACCGTGCGTTTGAATTCTACCGCGTTGGGCGCCCACGGCGAGGCCAGACCGTCTGCTATGATGCCGCGAGACGCAAAGAGATATCGGAAGCCGTTTCCAGTTGCATGCGTGGTGGTCGTCCTCTGCGCCATCCACCCTGCTGTCGTGGCCCAGGCTGGTAAGCAACCCGTCGACCCCCTGGCGCCCACGCACGGAGTGAAGTCGGCCGAGCAGATCGACCGGGAATGGTAATTGTCAGTTTCGAAGTACGATGCGCGGCGGAATTCCCTGATCGAGGACGCCGATCGCCAGGCTCACGACGGGCCTTACCGCCCCGACTGGGAGACTCTCCGCAATTACGAGATTCCGCAGTGGTACAAAGATGCCAAGTTTGGCATTTTCGTGACTTGGGGTGTTTATGCCGTCCCCGGCGCGGTCAATGAATGGTATCCGCACAACATGTACAGGCCCGGCGATCCAGCGTACGAACACTTCCAGAAAACGTATGGCTCCTTAGAGAATCTGGGCTACAAGGACTTCATTCCAAAGTTCCGCGCCGAGAAGTGGGACCCCGCGGACTGGGCGAATCTGTTCAAACATGCCGGCGCCAGATACGTGATCCCAGTTGCGGAACACCACGACGGTTTCTCCATGTACGACTCGGACCTCTCCGATTGGACGGCGGTGAAGATGGGGCCGCATCGCGATATCGTTGGGGACCTCGCCAAAGCGGTTCGCGGCGCCGGACTGCATTTTGGCCTCTCCTCCCATCGCGCCGAACATAACTACTACTTCGATGAGGGCCGTTACATACGCTCGGATGTGAACAATCCGAAGTACGCGTCGTTGTATGGGCCGGCCCATCCATGGATGAACGATCCAAATTTCGTCACCTACAATGAATGGTCCTGGGTCAGTGAAGCTTGGACGCGCGACTGGCTCGCTCGTTCGGTGGAGCTTGCCGAGAAGTATAAGCCCGAGGTCTTCTATTTCGATGGGGGGATCGGCCAGCCAACTTTTCGCCGGAACGTCACCGAGTTCGCCGCCTTCCACTACAACTTCGCCAGCCGGAATGGCATTCCAGCGGTAATCAATTTCAAAGACTATTCGATGGATGCGAGCGCCGGAGCGCGGGATTTCGAGAAGAGCCTGCGTCCTGGCATTGAAGCGCAGCACTGGCAGACGGACACGCCGATCAGTAATTGGTCTTGGGGCTACATGCAGCAGGATCAATTAAAGTCGGCAGATTTCCTGATTCATGAGTTAGTGGACATCGTCAGCAAAAAGGGCAATCTGCTTCTCAACGTCGGCCCGAGGCCGGACGGCACGATTCCCGATGAAGTACGAGCAATTGCTACTCGATATGGGAGCGTGGCTCGACCGGAACGGCGAGGCCATCGACGCGACGGAGCCCTGGAAGATTTTTGGGGAAGGCCCAACTCAGATCCAGACTGGTTTTGGACACGACCAGGATACGAAACCCTACACCGCATCCGATTTTCGTTTCACTCGCAAGGGCAACAACATTTATGTCATCAGCCTCTCTTGTCCCGAGGATGGAACTGCCTCGGTGCATTCATTCGGTCTGGCTGGCGAGAGCGGCGGCTTGCAGATTCAGGATGTCAGTGTGCTGGGCTCGCCGGATAAAGTTCAGTGGCTCCAAACTACCGACGCGCTCAACGTGAGGTTGCCCGAGAGCGCCGCCTGCAAGCATGGCTTTGCCCTCCGGCTGAGTGTCGCGAGTCCGGCGGGCATCAATTAATACGTCGCGACCGAGACGCGCAGCACCACAGGCTCCGCACTGAAGTTGAGGCCCCAGTCCGTCTCATCGCCATTCCAAATGCGAAGGAACTTGAAGACGCCATTCTCGTACGTTCCCTCTTCCACGCGCAGGAACTGCCGGTGTTGCCATTTACCGTCAATCAGCGCCGACGGAGTCTGTCCGGTTCCATCCACGATATGCTGGGACTTCCGTTGCTGCTCGGTGCCGGCCGGCCGGAAATCGACGCGGCAGAAGAATCCCGTCACCAGAAACTGATTCTCTGTGAGCCGGGCCACCAGAGCACGCCCCGTCGGCTCCGCGTTCCCCACCGCTTGACCATTGCTTGTGGCTCCATACGACACCACCGCGTTCCAGTCTCCAAACAGTAGCATCTCGGTGACCTTCGGTGGCCCTTCGGCGACGGCCTTGAGCTTGCCTTCAAAATTGAGCTCGGCAATCTCACGCTGCATCGGGCCGATCAACCGGTAGTTCATCGCCCAGGCCTGGAACTCGTCCGGCTGGCGGGAGCCTGGACCCGTGTCGCGATCCCTGCTGTAATCCATTCCAAACGGCGAGAATCCGATGGCCTGGAGACCGAGCGCGGAGAAGAAAAAACGGGCGTTGGCGGCGCCCCCGGTCTCGGGCACGAACAGGGGATTGTCGTCGCGGTGATAGAGTTCCAGCACCTTCAAATATGCGGCGGGATCGTTCTGGTAAATGTCGGGCGCCAGAATATCCAACGCGGGCGCCGCGACTTTCCAGATGGCGAGCACATTGTCGGTGGGGCCGCCGCTTTCGTAGGTGCCGGGAGCGCCCGGCAGGAGCGGGTCGCGCAGCGCGGCGTTGGCGTAGAGAGGCAACGGATAAACGGCCTTGCCCGCGGCGGCCACTTGCCCTACGTATTTCGCTACCGACCAGGCGTGAAAGCAAACCTCGGCTTCGGGGCCAAAAGCTTCCTGCCAGTTCGGGGATGGCGAAGTGGTCTTCACCTGCATGGCGCTGAGCACCTCACGCGGAACCGGCGCTTCGAAGAGCTTCTGTGCGGCGGGGGAGTAATCGCGAAGGGCGTCCCACGTTCCGGCTTCATTCTCCACTTGGACCATGATTACGGTGCGCTGAGGATCGGCTGTCTTGAGGTGCCGCATGAAAGCGCTAAAGGCGGTCTTGTCCGCTTCCAGCGAGGCGGCCGCGTAGGGCGAAGGCGAGTCCACCGCATGCCCGTCTTTGTCCACCATGTGCAGGTAACGGTTGGGGGCCAGCTTCATCCACTCGGGCATGTAGTGCTGGCTGCCATTCTTCCAGGTTCCGAACCAGAGCAACACCACGCGCACGCGATGCTGGCGAGCCTGGGTCAAAACGGTGTCGATGGTCGTGTAGTCGTACTCGCCTGGCCGCGGTTCGAACTGCTCCCAGTAGATCGGCATTTCAACCGTATTGACATTGAGATATTCCATGGCGGGCCACACCTTCGGAAGCGTGGCCGGCCAGGTGCTGGAGTTATGCACCTGCGCGCCCAACATCAAATAAGGAGCGCCGTCCACTAACAGCGCGAAGCGTCCGTCCTTTTTCACCACGCGGGGAATTGGGCGTTCCTTCACCTGGGCGTGAAGAGCAACCACCAAGCTCGTGGCTACAACAGCGGCCAGAACAGCAGAAATAAATCTCATTTCACAACGGTCCTTTCACAGCATGCTATTCCGTTTCCGCGCCTGCGTTCAAATCTGGATCCGCTTCACGGACAGGGGCTTCCATTCTTCGTATCACGCGCCTTCACCTGCGCCGGGCGATCTGTGATATTCGTATCCCAAAGACATTCTCATGAAACCCCGACCACGTGCTGTCGTTCTCCCGCTACTTCTGGCCGCCGGCATAGCGCAGACGCTTACCGCCGCTGAACCATTCCGCGATCCCAGCCTGCCACTCGAGCAGAGAGTGGACGACCTTGTCTCAAGACTGACTCTGGATGAGAAGATCGCGATGCTCGGGCAGGTCCAGCCGGCTATCCCGCGGCTGGGCATCAAGGCGTTCACGAATTTCACCGAGGGGTTGCACGGTTTGGGCTGGGTCTGGGGCGGGAGCGTTACTGCCACCATGTTCCCGCAGTCGGTCGGGCTGGGAGAAACATGGGACACGGCGATCCTTCGCCAGGTTGGGGCCGTCGAAGGTTATGAAGCCCGTGTCTACTTCAAGAAGTTCGATGGCGCCCGCATCGGCCTCGTCATCCGCGCCCCCAACGTCGACCTGGCGAGGGACCCCCGGTGGGGCCGGACGGAGGAGTCGTTTGGGGAAGACCTGGCCGGTGTGCCTTGCCCAGCGAGGGCAAGGAAGCCGTGGACCGCAAGTCTATCGACCTCGACCCAATGCAGCTTACTTTGATTCGCCGCGTGAAAGCGGCCAACGCGAAGACTATCGTCGTGCTGGTGTCCAGCTTCCCCTACGCGATAAATTGGGTACAGCAGAACGTTCCCGCGATTCTACACATGGCGCATTCCAGCCAGGAGGAAGGCAACGCTTTGGCGGATGTGCTGTTCGGCGACTAGAATCCGGCCGGCCGGCTGGTGGCCACGTGGGTCCGGTCGCTAGAATTGACACCAAAGAGATTAACGTTTACTCTCGATAACGTTTACGGTTTGCAGCGTTCATGCCAAACCCAGTTATGAAAATGGCGTGTTGTTCCCTCCGAGCGTTTCCCCGCCCAGCCCTGCGAGACTTGCCCTGAATCGAAAAACCAAGCTTCTCGATATTGCGCAGGCCCTGGGAGTTTCCATCGGCACGGTGCATCGGGCCCTGCACAATCACGAAGGGGTCAGTCCGATGACCAAATCGCGGGTGCAGCAGATGGCCAAAACGCTTGGCTATCGGCCCAATCTCGCGGCCCGTTATCTCTCTTCGAAGGGAGGCCTCCGGGTGTCGGTCAATACCCTGCAAGGCACCACTTCGTTCTGGGAAGAGGTGCGCGCTGGTATTGCGGAAGAGGCGCGGTCGCTGGTGATGGAAAATGTCGAGATCGAGTATCGAACCTATCCGCACTTGGGTGAGGGCGAGGAGGAGGCGTTCGAAGCCGCTTTGAAGTCGGGCGTCGACGGGATTATCACGTTTCCCAGCCGGCCGCAGAAGTTACGCTCCGGGATCCGCCGCGCCTCGCGCAGCAGTATTCCTGTCGTGTGCGTTGCCACCGACGCTCCCGGAACAGGACGGTTGGCGGTGGTTTCCATTGACACGATGGCCAGCGGATCTCTCGCCGCCGATCTGATGGGAAATTTTTTGGGCAGCCAAGGCAAAGTCGCCGTCACAATGAGTTCGCTGGCGATTACCGAGCATGCCGAAAAACACAAAGCCTTCGCCGACACACTTCTCAGTGTGCACCCGCAGATGCAACTGCAAGAAATCATCGAGGATCATGACGTCGAAGCGGAAGCCTACGCGAAAAGCCGTGAACTGTTCGCGACGCATCCCGATCTGGCCGGCATCTACGTTACGACCGAAGCCTCGATCCCGGTTTTGAATGCCGCCCGCGACGCGAAGGTGCTCGACCAGATCACATTTATCACGACTGATTTGTTTCCGGCGCTGGTGCCGGAAATCCGATCGCAGGCGGTAGCAGCGACGATTTATCAGCGGCCGCGTACCCAGGGACGGATGGCGTTCCGCGTGCTGCATGAATTTCTGGCGGGAGGCGAGTGCCCGTCGTTCCAAGTAACGCTGGCGCCGCATCTAGTAATGCGTGGCAACCTGGACTTTTTCCTGCAACGGCAATTGGCGGAATCCGCTCCCCAACGGGCCACGCGCGTCCAAGCCGGGTCATCCGATTTGGTCGAATACTTCGGCTAGGTCGCGTGATGGGGATGGGACGGATCGGACACTTCTTGGTTACTCGCACTTCGTCACGCACACTTACTCGGTCAAGAAACGGAAATAAGTTGGCAACTGGTTAACGTTGCGCCGGTTGTGCGGGGGCCTGCTGCAACGCGTCGCGCATGCGATCGCGCCGCTGACGGATCTGGTCGCTTCCGGGAGCATTCGGCGCAAGCTTGAGATACTCATCGAAATCCTGCACCACGGCCGCAAACTTCTGCTGCTGGATGTGGGCGTTGGCGAGAACTAGATACAGATTGGGATTTTCCGGCTTCAATGCTTTGGCCTGTAAGGCGCTGGCTTCCGCTTCGGCGCCGCGTTTTAGCCCCACCAGGGCACGTGCCAGTTCATAGGGACTGTGCCATGAAGCATCGCCCGCGGCAAGGGCTTGCCTGGCATCGGGTTCAGCGTCGGTGAACCGTTGTTGATCATTCATCATTTGCGCCATCAGAAGGAGCGCATCTGGATATTTGGATGCACTGATCTCGATCGACTTGCGCAGGGCCTTCTCCGCTTCGGTAAATTTGGTGAGGCGATAATTCGCAACTCCAATTTGGGCGTAGGCCTCGTAGTAAGTAGGGAATTCGTCAATCGCGTGCTGAAATTGCGAGATAGACTTTTCCGGCTGCGCCTTTTCGTAAAGCAACTTCGATCCTTTCTCAAAAGCTTCTCGGGCATTCGCAGGAATCGCCAACTGACGGGCCGAAACCTCGCCGCCCGGAGACTTCATCTGATCGGTGCATGGCTTGTGCAGGTAGATCAGAGCCGTAGGCGAGGACCCAGCCATTACGGCAACGCTGACCGTGGCCGTTTCGTACCCGTCCTTTCGGGCGATGATGTAGTAATCGCCATCGCGCAGGCCGCCAAAGTGGAATTGTCCGTCGATGTTCGAAACAGCAGGGGGCGCCGCGCGTGTGCCGGAGGACAGTATTTCCAGATCGACCGACTCCAGCACCGCACTCGTGGCCTCATCGCGTACGTAGCCACCAACCTGGCATATTGCCCGCTGAAGAAAACACATCGGGATACTGAGAATGACTAGGAGGAACGCGAATCGGTTGCGCAAGATATCCCTCCTTTTCGGGCAGCATTCTAGCACCATTCGGCGGCATCGAAGCAGCGTTTCCCGATTTTCTCTTTCGCAAGCTTGACTTCTACCTTCAACCGCTCTTAACTCTGAAAGTGCGGGGGTGGGTCATGGCGGGCGATGAATCGAAGGCAGGATGCGGGAGACGGGTTGCTTTTGTTTTCCTCGTTCTGATACTAGCGGCGGATACTCCGTTGCTGATTGCGCAGGTCGCGGGGTCTTCTCCGTCGAATGACGACTCGCTTCGGCAGCACTACTCCGCGGCGGAAAATGCGCAGGCCGCTTCCAATCTCGATCAGGCAAAGGTCGAATACAAAGCCTTTCTGGCAGAAATTCTGCACCGCCTTGCGGACCATCGCGCGCAGGCCGGCGATTTCGAAAGAGCAACAGAACTTTTCGAGCAAGCGTTGCCTCTTGCTTCCCATGACAGCGGCCTGCGTCTCGATTATGCCGAGGCACGTCGCGCTGCGGGCGATCTTGAAGAGGCACAGTCAATGGCCACAGCTGTGGTGCAGGCCGACCCGCAAAACGCTCGCGCTCATTTTGTGCTCGGACGAATTCTGTTGCGCCGCAATGAAAATGAAAGAGCGACGAATCAGCTCGAGATCGCGGTGACGCGGGAACCAACATTCGAGCACGGCTACCTGCTGGGCGGCGCCTACTTGAAGCGCAAGTCTCCCGACCGCGCAATCGCGGTTTTTGCGGAAATGCTCGCCGGGTTGGGCGACACGCCGGCAATCCACATGGAATTCGGCCGGGCTTTTGCGGAGGCCGGTTACCCGGAACAGGGCATTGAGGAATTCAAGAAGACCCTCGCCAAGGATGACAAATTTCCTGGCGCTCATTATTCGCTCGGCGCGGCTTATCTGGTGGGACTCGCGGACGCTGCGTTCCCGGAGGCTGCGGAGGAGTTTCGCAAAGAATTGAAGTATCACCCGGATGATGTTCTCAGTCTCTACCAACTGGGCTACATTGCGGTGAGTCAGCATCAACTCAAGGAAGCGGAAGAGTATCTGGGGCGCGCCGCCGCTCTCGATCCCACCAACCCCGATGTGTATCTCTCCGTTGGTCAGGTTTATGCGGAGACGGAGAGGCGTACGGAGGCCGAAGCTTCTTTACGCAAATCGATTGATCTGACCAAAAACCTTTCGCGCAATCACTATCAGGTACAGCGCGCCCACTACTTGCTCGGAAGACTGCTCTTGCAGACGGGCCGTCCAGAAGAGGCAAAACAGGAATTGCAAATTGCCGACCAACTGCTCAAACAATCGGTGGCGTCGAATCAGGGCAAGGGCGATCAAGGATCAGCGCAAAGCCGGCCGCCCGGTGACGCAAGTGCGAACGCACGCGTGGCGGCTGCTCACGAGGCGTCGGATCCCGAGACTGTGAAACAAATGGAAGCTTACGAAAAAAAGGTCGGACCAGCCATCGCCGACAGTTATAACAATCTGGGAGCAATTCTGGCGACGAGCGATCAGTTCTCGGAGGCCCTGGAATTTTTTCAGCAGGCCGCCGTGTGGAATCCGAGTCTCGAGGGGATCGACTACAACTGGGGAAAGGCGGCATTGGCAGCGGAGCAGTACGATCAGGCAATCGCGCCGCTTACCCGGTATCTGCAATCGCATCCGGATGACACTGCGATGCGGGCAGCGCTCGGCGCCAGCCTCTTTAAGCTGAAGCGCTACAGCGAGTCCATTGTAATCGTGAAGCCGATGGAAATTGAACTCAATGCCAACCCGCAACTCGACTATGTTTATTCGGTGTCGCTGGTGAAGAGTGGCGCGATCGCAGCGGGAGTGACTCGACTGCAAGGCCTGGAGAGCGCAACGCCCCAACTATTCGACGTCCATATGGCACTGGCAGAAGCGTATTCTCTGCAAGGGAACCACCAGAATGCGGCGCGCGAGCTTGGGATCGCAGTCAAATTGAACCCTTCCGATCTGGACGCGCAACGTAAACTCGCGAGCGAGTCCGCAATACACTGATTTGGTTGTGATCTGAGACCACCTCTGAGGCCAGGGATGCGCGCGCTGGTCATCGCAGTGGGAATGTTGATCGGGAGTTCCGCCGCGACGGGCGGCCCGCCTCCGCTCCACTTCCGCGAACTCCCAGCGCAGGCCGGACTTACGACGGTTCCTCACTTCTCCAACGACAAACGCTATCTCGTGGAGACCGTCGGTGGCGGTGTTGGATTAATTGATTGCGACAATGACGGCAAGTTAGACCTCGTCGTCGTGGGCGACTCGACTGTCGATCGTTATCTTCAGGGAGGCGATCCGATGGTTACGCTCTACCGTCAGGATGGCGATCTCCACTTTACCGATATCACGCAGTCCGCTGGTTTAAATGTCCGCGGGTGGGGCATGGGGGTGGCCGTCGGCGACTATGACAACGATGGGCTGCCCGATTTATATGTCACCGGGTATGGACATAACGTTCTCTATCACAATCTAGGCGGATGCAAATTCGAGGACTTCACCGAAAAAGCCGGCGTCGCTGCCGGAGGCTTTAGCGTGGGCGCGGCTTGGGCCGACTACGATCGCGATGGCCGTCTCGACCTATTCGTCGCGCGCTACGTGCATTCCGACATTCACAATCTGCCGAAGCCGGACGCGCCGTCATTTGACTACAAGGGGATTGCGATTGAGGTGCCGCAGGTGGAAGGCGAAACAGCGCTGCTGTTTCACAACCGCGGCGACGGCACTTTTGAAGAGGTTTCCGCGAAGGCGGGCGTCCACAATACGAGCAAGCAACGCGGCATGGGCGTGGAGTGGGGCGACTACGACAACGATGGCTGGCCCGATCTTTTCGTCACCAACGACGTCGGCCCCAACTTTCTGTATCACAACAAGCATGATGGAACCTTCGAAGACGTTGGCTTCGCTTCCGGCACGGCTCTAAGTGACGACGGCCGCACCATGGGCAACATGGCGGGAGATTTTGGAGATTTCGATCGCGATGGAAAGCTCGACCTGATCGTCACACGCTACGGCTTGCAGCCTTTGAGTCTCTTTCACAACCAGGCACCCGAGGGGTTTAGCGATGTGGCGTGGAACGCGCAGCTCTCCAGTTCAGGATATTCTCCCGTGCGCTGGGGGGTTGGGTTCGTGGATTTCGACAACGATGGCTGGCCCGACATCCTGATCGCGAACGGAAATGTTTCGAAGGTGCTGGAAGCGCTTCCTCATGAACTTCCCTACCGTGAGCCTATTCAACTGTTTCGCAACCGCGGCGATCGGACCTTTGAAGAAGTCGGCGGTACGGTTGGACTGAATGCCGGCACCGCGCAATCGCGGCGGGGTGCGGCTTTTGGAGACCTGAACAACGACGGCAACATCGATGCCGTGGTCTACAACGTTGGAGCTCCGCCTTCGGTCTTCATCAACGAAACCAAGAATCGCAACCACCGCGTGCTCTTTCGACTGGTCGGCACGAAGAGCAACCGCGCTGCTGTCGGAGCGCGTATGATGGTTTCGACCACAAACATGACGCAGATCGACGAAGTGCGCTGCGGGGGCGGATACTTGTCGTCGAATGATCAGCGGCTGCATTTCGGACTGGGCGCCGAGGCCACGATGAAAAAGGTTGAGATTCAGTGGCCAAGCGGGCGAACGGAAGAACTCAAGAATGTTGCGGCGGATGCGATCTATACGATTGTCGAGGGTAAGGGAATCCAGAACACCATCAAGTTGCTTCCGCCAGTCGAAGATGCGAATCTCAACAGGCAATGAGATTCAACAGAAATTCATCTCAAACTATTTCTTCGTGGCATCTCCGGTAAAGGGAACTTTCTGCTGGATGCCCTCTCCTTCGACCATCGTGTAAATCAAATCCGTCGGGAGATTGGCGAAAGTCTCCTTCTTCCCGCTCGGCCACGCAATCTCCACGCGGTCCATCAGCGCGTGTTCTCCCAGCCCAAAATGCAGGCGCAGATCGTTCTGCGAAAACAGGCTTGATCCGCCGCGCACTTCGTTGAACTGGGAAAGATCTCCCGCCTTTACCGTAACGCGCGCGCCGATGGCTGCCTTATTGCTCTTCGTACCGATCAGATGAAAGAGCACGGCATGATTCTTGCTTTCCGTGCGATTGATCAGCAACAGCGGCGGCCCATCGGCATCGAGCACTACCACATCGACTTTGCCATCGTTGTTGACATCGCCGAAAGCTACGCCCCGCCAGGACGCACCACGCAGTTGGTCGAGGCCGGCGCTGGCTGTCACATCTTCGAAAGTCCGGTCATGAAGGTTGCGGAAGAGTTGAATCGGCTCGCGGTAGGGCGCCGATCCCGGAATCGAGTCTGCCTGCGGATAGACGTGTCCGTTGGTGACCAGAATGTCGTCCCAGCCGTCATTGTCCACGTCGAAGAAGCCCGTGCCCCATCCCACGTAGGGATACGTAGGCTTCCCGAGATTCGCCTTGGTCGTAATATCAACGAATCCTTCCGGACCGCGGTTCCAGTAGAGCGTGTCGTATTGAAAGGCGTAGTCGGGGACGAACAGGTCGAGCAGGCCGTCATGATCGATGTCGGCAGCATCGACGCCCATCGATCCTTGCGGCTTGCCGTTACCGTCGACGGCCGTGCCTGAAATCAAGCTGACATCTTCGAACGTGCCGTCGTGCTTGTTGCGATAGAGATAATTTGGTCCAGCGTCGTTGGCCACGTAAAGGTCGGGCCAGCCATCGTTGTCGTAATCGAACCAGAGAGGCTGCATACCGTAGGCGCCCACCTGATCGAGCACTCCCGCCTTCTTGGTCACTTCTTCAAAGGTCCCGTTGCCGCGATTGCGATAGAGAATATTGGTTTCTCCGGCAAGCCCCAGCGGGCCGCAATGGACTTTCACCGACATGATGATGCACTGCGGGTTGCCAAACTCCGGCAGATGATTGATGTCGATTTTCAGATAGCGCGCGATGAAGAGGTCGACGAATCCGTCGCGATCGTAGTCGCCCCACGCGGCTCCCTGTCCGAAGCCGCCGGCTTGCACGCCCGCTTTTTCCGTGACGTCCTCAAACTTGCAGTTGCCGAGATTGCGGTAAAGGACGTAGCGGCCGAAGCCCGTAACATAGAGATCCTGCCAGCCGTCATTGTCGAAGTCGGCGACCGCGACGCCCATTCCCCAGCCCTTCACGGTGAGGCCCGCGCTCTTGGTGATGTCGGTAAACTTCAGATTCCCGTTCTGGGGCGAGTCCTGGTGATAGAGGGTGACCATCAAATCGCCACCCTGGCGATAACGGTCTACAGTGGAACCGTTCACGGTAACAATGTCCAGTTTGCCGTCGTTATCGCAGTCGATAAAGCCCACGCCGCCGCTCACCGTTTCGATGATGTATTTCTTTTCCGGAGATGAAATGTGGGTGACCGTCAGTCCCGCAGGCCGGGCAACGTCTTCGAATCGCAGGACTGGAGCGGTCGGCGCGTTCTGGCAGACACAGACCGTTAGCAATAGGGACAAGGCGGCGGCGAAGCGCATGAAAGTCGGGCCATCGTACCATGTTGCCAGCCCGGGGGGAATTTCGATTTTGCGGCAGAGACCGCCAGGCAAGTAACGCAGAAACGGCGCGGCAGAATCTTCCAGAAACTGGAGCCCGGCCCCACCAATTGTAACAAAATGTCTAATACAGCCTGCTGCCGTAATCACTTACGGTATTACGGAGACATCTATGACAGTTGGAATCCAAGAGGGCGGGACAGAGTGTCAACTTAAAAGCACTAAAAAAATCGATTTTTTGTGATTTAAAACCTTGACAAGCTAATTGATTCGGCTTATTTATTTGTGCGGCATCCGACGATAGCGTTTACGGTCACCGTAATCGTTCTCGGTAACGTTGGCCACCCGGCGAGCCCGGTTTGCTCCCGATCAACCGGTGGAGACGGCCTACATTTAGGAGGGTACATGCCCACGTCGTTCTTGTACCGCAGATTCCGCGGCGTATTTCCGGCAATTCTCACTTTCTCCCTGATGACCATCATAGCCGCGCTTCTGCTCGCGGCGCCCGCCCAAGCTCAAATTACTGGCACGCTGGTCGGCTCCGTCACCGATCAGGCCGGCGCCGTAATTCCCAAGGCCAACATCACGCTTGTCAATCAAGCCAGCAATGATACGCGCCACACCCTCAGCAATGGGTCCGGCTATTTTACCTTTACTGGCTTGTTGCCGGGCACCTACACCATCAAGGTCGAGATGGCCAACTTCAAGGGTTGGCAGCGCAAGGAAATTACGCTCAATGCTGGCGACGTTCGTGAAGTGCCCGATATCAAATTGGAAGTCGGCGCCGCCACCGAGACCATCTCGGTCGAAGCGGTGGCCGGCGAAGTAGCGCCCGTGGATTCGGGAGAGCGGTCGTCCGTAATTTCGGCCAAGGATATTGACCGGCTCGCCATCCAGGGACGGGACGTCTCGGAGTTGCTCAAGACCCTGCCGGGCGTTACCAATACCGGCCAAAACCTCAGCGCTGGAAGCGGATCAGGCACCCTGTTCCTCAACCAGGGGTCGATGGGCAGTGCGATTGGCAACGGTCTGGACACGAACGGTGTTCCGAACCGCGGCGGCACCACCCTCCTGTTGGATGGCGCCAACATCATTGACCCGGGCTGCAACTGTACCTCAGTGGCCGCGGTGAATGCGGACATGACGCAGGAAGTCAAAGTCTCGACTACCAATTTCGGCGCCGACAACCCCAAGGGGCCGGTGGTCGTCAGCAACATCAGTAAGTCTGGCACGAACGTTTACCATGGCGCGGGCTACTTTTACGCCAGAAACTACAATTTGAACGCCAGGGATTGGCAATCAAATCACACCCAAAGTCCGCAAAGCCAGGATCACTATTACTTTCCAGGCGGCAATATCGGCGGCCCGGTCCCGGGTACGAAGGGGAAACTACTGTTCTGGGTCGGCTACGAGCATTTCCTCCAAAACACCGGTAACGCGGCCGTGTTGCAGTCCTCGATTCCCACGCCGGGGATGCTGAGTGGTGATTTCACTCCGAACGGCACGGGCAATGCGGTCGTGTGTCCGGACGGGTTCTCTTCGAGCGCCACGAACTGGTGCAACAATCTTGCCGGCACGGTATTGCCGGATGGAACGATCGTGCCAGACAACGGTGCGGCAGGGTACGTTGTTCCGGGAGCGTTCATCGATCCGGGATCAGCGGCCCTGGCAAAAGTTTTCCCCACGCAGGGCATCCTGACCGACCCAGCCGCCATCGCTAACAACGGCGGGTTCAACTACAGAGGTGTATTCCCGTCGATCCACAACGGCTGGATGGTGCGAGCCCGAGTAGATTACGATTTCAGCGATAATACGAAATTTTTCATTTCGTTCCAGCAAGGTGGCGACGCTCAGCTGGAGAATGGCAACGGTGCTCATTTGTGGTGGACTCCGGGCAACTCCATCCCGTTCCCGGGCGGTGGACTGCAAGCGGTTGACTATTCGAAAACCGCAACTGCCCACTTCGTGCACGTTTTCAACCCGACCCTCACCAACGAGTTCATCGCCGCTTGGGGGTGGGGCAACTCTCCAGTAACGGCAAACACGAGCGCGGTCAGTCGAACCGGCCTTGGCTACCCGGCGAGTTATGCGCGTGTTTTCGCCAGCAACCAGAACATCAAGATGATTCCGTCGTTCGGCTGCGGATACTGTGGACCTAACCAGCTGCCCGATTTTTCGCAATACGACATATTTGAAACCGGCGGCGAGTTCTATGTTCGTACCGAGAACCCCTCGTTTGCCGACAACGTAACCAAGGTTTACAAGAATCACACCCTGAAGTTTGGCGGCTTCTACGAACGCGTCGGAAAGTACCAAGGGAACACCGGCTACCCCAACGGCAGCATTGACGGATGGGGAGGCCAGAATACCGATCTTATAACCGGCAATCTGATCGGATCCGCCAATAACAAGGTTGCCAATTTCGTCATGGGTATTGCGAACCAGTACGAAGAGGCGAACAGCCTGCCCAACAACAACATCGGCGCCAAAACGATCGCCGGATACATCAACGACAACTGGAAAGTGACCCATCGGCTGACGGTAGAAATCGGCGCTCGATGGGAACACATCGGCCACTGGTATGACCGGAGCGGCAACGGGATCGCCGTCTTTCTACCCAACCTGGTGAATCCCGATTTCGCGGCTGGCGCCCTCTATCCGGGTTTGCGCTGGCATGCCAATGATCCTGGTGTGCCCATGAGCGGCGCTCCCAACCACGTCGCCAACTTCTCGCCGAGGTTCGGTGTGGCATGGGATATCTTTGGAACCGGTAAAACCGTATTGCGCGGTGGCTGGGGCATGTACCGCTGGAACGACCAGTACAACGACTTCACCGGCGCACTCTCGCCCGGGCTGGGAATCGTCACCTACAAAAGCCCAGGCTCTAACAATGTGATGCTCTCCGAACTCAGTTCCATTTCCGTGCCCGCGTCTCAGTGGGTGCCCCAGGACGTCACCGCTCTGAGCGCGAACGACTATAACGTCCCGCTAACCTATAGCTGGAACCTGACTATCTCTCATCAACTCAAGGGAAGGTCCCTGCTGGAACTGGCCTATGTGGGCAACGACAGCGAGCACGTGTTCATGGGTGGCCAGAGCGGCGCCGGCCTCCAGAACACCGACTTCATCAACGTAAACAAAACTCCGCTCGGAGCCTTGTTCAAAGCCGATCCGATCACCGGGTTCGTGGCGCCCAATCCCGAAGATGTGAGCCATGATCTGCTGGGCCACCCATTTGCCAACAACTTTGCTGACTACCATCCCTACGGAGTCTATCTGGGCCAGGGCGCGCTTTTCGGCCAGCAAATCTATGGAACCCATAACATTTACGTTCCCACGCACGTGGGTTACTCCAACTACCATGCTTTCCAGGCGAGCTGGATCAAGCAGGCCGGAGCTCTCACTTTCAACCTGAACTACACCTGGTCGAAGGCCCTGGGCACCGATCTTGGCATTGACGCCTTCTCTCTCCGCGGCAATTACGGCGTCGAGGGTATTGATCATCCCCACGTGATCAACACTTCCTACGCTTACAGTCTGCCCACCTTCGTTCACGACAACAAGGCGCTGGGCGGCTTCGCCAACGGTTGGACCATCTCGGGAACCACCAACTGGCAAGCCGGCGGCGACCTGCAGGCGATCAACAACGCCAACGGTCCCAACTTTGGCCTTGGCATTAACTACACCAACCTGCCCCTGAATTGCGTCGATGGCGGCGGGAATCCTGCCCCCTGCATTTCCACTGGCGTGAGCACGAAATCTTATTATGGAACCGACGCCAACAATGGAAACCTGATTCAGCCGGCGCTAACCTGTAACCCAGGGAACGGTTTGCACAGCCTGGAGCGAGCCAATCTCAATTGCTTCACCGCACCCGCCTACCAGACTTATGGCGTGCGCAATTTCCCGTACCTGCATGGTCCCATCTGGTTCAACAGTGACCTGTCCATCTATAAGACGTTCCACGTCACGGAGAGGCAAGCGGTGCAATTCCGCATCGCCGCCTTCAACTGGCTCAACCATCCATTGGAGCAATTCAGCGGTGGCAACCAGTTGGCTCTGCCCTTTAACATGGATTACAGCAGCAAAGCGATCAGTCTGAATACGACCCAGCTCAACAACAACACCAGCAACTGGGGTTATCTGAACTACAAGAATGGATACCCCGGCGGTCGCATCATGGAGCTTTCCATCAAGTACACGTTCTAACATGGCGAAGCGGGCCTCCGAATCGCAGCCGGGGGCCCGCGTTTTTAACTTCTGCTTGAGACGATGCTAGGCTGCTGCACGGTCTTCCCCAATTCAAACGCTCACACTGTAGTCATGCCTCAAGTCGGTTATGCTGGGAGTGTGACCACTTACGACGATCTGACGATGCGCACTACCTGGCCAACGGTGAGAGACTGGCCATCTGCTGTGGTTAGCGTTAACGGTCTGTGGGAGCCACTCCAGACTCGTTTATGACAATCCGTATCGGTACCCCAATCCTCCGGCCACGTCTAACCCTCCGAGATGCGTCATGAATCGAAAAATCAAGCTTGTCGACATTGCGCTAGCTCTCGGAGTCTCCACGGGCACGGTGCATCGCGCATTGCATGACCATCCGGGCGTCAGCCCGATGACTAGGTCGCGGGTGCTGCAGATGGCCAAGACGCTGGGTTACAGGCCCAATCTGGCGGCCCGCTATCTTTCCACGAAGCGAAACTTGCGTATCTCGGTAAATACTCTGCAGGGTACTGCATCCTTCTGGGACGAAGTCCGGGCGGGCATAGCCGAAGAGGCCCGGTCGCTGGTCATGGAGAACGTCGAGATCGAGTACCGAACCTATCCGCTTCTGGGCGAGGGCGAGGAGCAGGCGTTTGAAGCCGCGTTGGAGTCCGGCGTCGACGGGATCATCACTTTCCCCAGCCGGCCGCAGAGATTGCGCTCCTGGATGCGCAGAGCCTCACGCAGCAGCATTCCTGTGGTATGTGTGGCCACCGATGCTCCCAACACGGGGCGCCTGGCGGTGGTCTCGATCGACGCGCTGGCCAGCGGATCGCTGGCCGCCGATTTGATGGGAAGGTTCCTCGGCGGCAAGGGTAAGGTAGCCGTCACCCTGGGTTCGCTGGCCATCACCGAGCATGCCGAAAAGCGAAACGCCTTCGCGACCACACTGCAAGACCTTTACCCTGAGATCGTTTTGCAGGAGCCGCTGGAGGATCATGATGCCGAAGCGGAAGCCTACGAGAAGAGCCGCGAACTGTTCGCGAAGCATCCTGACCTTACCGGCGTCTATGTGACGACCGAAGCTTCGATCCCGGTGCTGAAGGCGGCCCGTGAAGCGAAGATGCTTGACCGGGTAACCTTTATTACGACGGACCTGTTCCCAGCTCTCGTGCCGGAGATTCAGTCGCGGGCAGTAGTGGCGACGATTTATCAGCGTCCGCGGACGCAGGGACGCATGGCGTTCCGGGTGCTGCATGAATTTCTGGCGGAGGGCGAGTGTCCGTCGTTCCAGGTCACGCTGGCGCCGCATCTGGTGATGCGCGGTAATCTGGACTTCTTTCTGCAACGGCAGTCAGCGGAATCTGGCCCGCAGGAGGCCATGCGGCTCACAAGTGGGTCGTCTGACATGGTCGGGTACTTCGGATAGCAGAGGCGGGCGTGCATTGTAGAGACGGGGCTTGCCCCGTCTCCACGGAGACGCGAGAAGCGACAAACCGCACTCTACAGTAGAAACGGAGCATTTAGGAGGCCAGTATCAACTTCCTCGGAATCGATGTCGGCACCGGCGGAACCCGCGCTTTGGTCATCGATGAATGCGGGAAAGTGGTCGCATCCGCCACGGAAGAGCACGAGCCGTTTGCATCTCTTAATCTGGGGTGGGCAGAACAGGACCCCAATGACTGGTGGCGAGCTTGCGGCTTAGCCGTTCGTCGCGCGATCGAGGTTGCGCAGGCCGTTGACGATGCGGCAGACGCCGGCGAACCATTCGATGTCCTTAAGAAATTCCGGCGAGTCGGGAGCAACCGTGTGCGAGGCGGTCAGCGAGTAGGGGATTCCGTACTGCCGCAGGTTGTTACACGCCGACATCTTGCCGCAGAAACTGTCGCGGCGAAATGCGATCGTCATCTTGATGGGATCGTCGGGCGTGGCCTGCACCAGGACCGGAACATCGAGTCGCGCCAGGCGCAGCGTGTCGGCAATGGCCCGCTCGTCGCCGAAATTCGGCAGGGCGACAATGACGCCGTCGATACGATCGGAATGCTTGCGAAACAGCGCCGCGCAGCGCTTCGCCTCTTCGTACGTTTCCACGGCGCCGTATTTGCTCTCTTCGACTCCCAGCGTTACCACGTCAATGCCGGCCAGTTCGAGCACGCGCAACATTTCTTCGCGGCCAGATTTTGCCAGATGGTCGGGGAAAAAACCGCGGTTGCCGACGATCAACCCGAATGTCATTTGTTGCCGTTGCTTGGATTGCTGACTTGACTGCTCATCACGCGACATATAAGTCCTTACCGATCAAGAATAGTCTTCCCGGTTTTCACTCTAATCCCGTTCATCGCCCTGGCCGGTAGTAATAGCAATATACCGCCCCTACCGCGGCCAAGACCGCTCCCCACCACACGTTGGCGTGCAGCGAAAATAGCACTACCGTCTGCGCGGGAGCGTGCACAAGTTCGTACAATCCCGCTGCCAGGATAAGCAAGCCGTTTCCTGCGAGGGAAATTCCTATGAAAAACCAGATCGAAATTGATTCGCCTGCGCGCATGAATCCTCACCAGAAAATCGTTTACCAGAAGATAATGTTGAGCACAACGAAAACTAGCGTCACCACAGCCGCCCAGAAAAGCGGCTTCTGATACAGCGGGACTTTCCCGACCGACGGAATCTTCGTCAACCCATACACCAGGCCTGTCAACTGCTCGTCAGGGATGGGTTTCGTTGCCAGGCTGACCACCACGGTCACCGTGACGCAAACCACGAATGACCACAGCGCCTGAAACATATCCTGAGCCAGGCCCTTGGCGTTCGGCGAGAGTGCCACATAGCGCAGTGCCGAAGGATCCAGTTTCACCCAGGTCCACATGCCGATCGACGAAAGCGTCCCGCAGAGCAATCCCCAGAATCCACCTGCTCCCGTCGCGCGCTTCCACAGCATCCCGAGCACGACCGTGCCGAACAACGGCGCAATGAAGAAGCTGAACAGCGCCTGCACATAATCCATGATGCTGGCGAACTGCATCACCAGATACGCCGTCCCAACGCTGATCAACACGCCGACCACCGTAGTCCAGCGCCCCATGTTGACGTAGTGATGGTCGGTGCCCTTGCTGTTGATGAATGGACGATAGATGTCGTAGGTCCACACCGTCGTGAAGGCGCTCACATTGCCCGCCATGCCCGACATGAAGCCCGCGATCAGCGCGGTCACGCCCAGACCGAGCAGTCCCGGCCCGCAGTAGCGCGCCAGCATCAGCGGGAGAACGTCGTTATAGCTATGGGCTCCGGCTGCCGCGGCCATCGATTCCGGAAGCAACTTCTCCGGCAAAACGGCCAAACCCAGCAGGCCCGGGAGAATCACGATGATCGGCACAAACATTTTGAACGCGGCGCCGATGATGGGGGCCATTTGCGCACTGCGCATATCTTTGGCGGCAAGAATGCGCTGCACCACCAGAAAGTCCGTAGTCCAGTAGCCCATCGAGATCACTGCACCCAGTCCGAAGACAATCCCCACCCAGTTAATTCCCATGGGATTGTTACTGAACGTGCCGAGCGTCGACCAGAGATGGACGTACTGTTCCGAGGCGCGGTGCGCAATCTGTAACTTGAGTTGGGTCCAGCCGCCAGCTTCGTACAAGCCGAGAATTGGAATCAGCAGCGCGCCTGCCCAGATGAGGAAGAACTGCAGCACTTCATTGAAGATGGCCGAACGCAGGCCGCCAAGCGTTACATAAATCGCCACCGTCAGCGATGAGACCCAGATGCTGAAGTTGATGTCCCATCCCAGCACGATCTGCATGACCTTGGCCATGGCAAACATGTTGACGCCGCTCATCAGAACCGTCATGAAGGCAAACGAAACCGCCGACAAGGCGCGGCTCGATTCGCCGAAACGCAGTTGCAAGTACCCGGCACCGAGTGCGTTTTGGAAATGTAGTAGAACGGCATCATCACGAGCGCCAGGAACAGCATCGCGGGAATGGCGCCGATCCAATACCAGTGGGTCGCCAGGATGCCGTACTGGTAGGCCGATCCCGCCCAGCCCATCAACTCGAGCGCACCGAGATTGGCGGAGAGAAAACTGAGCCCGGCCACCCACGCCGTCATCTCGCGTCCCGCCATGAAGAAGTCTTCGCCCGTGTTCGCTCGACCTTTCAGGTACCAGCCGATGGACAACACCAGGGCGAAGTAAAAAACTACGATGACCATATCGACCAGCGATAAATGGACCAGTCGCTGCGGGACAATCAGAACCGTAGCCATCATGTCTTAGTGATCCTCGCGTGTGTGATCAATTCCCTTCATTTCAGCGTCACTGAGCGGAGAACTTGAAGATGGTTTGCGTGCTGTAGATGGCAGGCGGCCGCAGAATCACCGAAGGAAATTTCGGCTGATGGACGGCGTCGGGAAAGTGTTGCGTCTCCAGACAGAAGCCGGAATGCTTGCCGTACACAACGCCACGCTTGCCGGTGAGAGTGCCGTCGAGAAAATTTCCCGAGTAGAACTGCACTCCGGGTTCGGTCGTCCAGACCTCCATCTGCCTGCCGGAGGCCGGATCAAGAACGCGGGCCGCCCGCTTGAGTTTGCCCGCCTCCATACTGAGCACGAAGTTGTGATCGTAGCCTCCGGGGTTGCCCGCCATCTCGGCGATGTGGGTACCGATGGCGACGGGATAGGTGAAGTCAAGGGGAGTTCCCTTCACCGAGCGGATTTCCCCGGTAGGAATCAGAGTCGCATCGACGGGCGTGTAGCTTTCTGCGTTGAGTTCGAGCACTTGTCCGAGGACGTCCGAGCCGCCACCAAGATTAAAATAGCTGTGATTCGTAAGATTGACCGGCGTCGGTTTGTCCGTTCTTGCAGTGTATTCCAGCTGTAATTCGTTGCTATTGGTTAAGCGGTAGAGAACCGTTACCTGAAGAGTTCCGGGGTAGCCTTCATCGCCATCAGGGCTGTTGTAGGTGAACCGGACAGCCGCTCCATTTCTTTCATGCACGGGCTCCGCCTTCCAGACGACGTGGCTTAAATCCTTCGCGCCGCTGTGCAAACTATTGGGAGGATCGTTGATCTCAAGCAAATAGTCTTTTCCGTCGAGAGTGAACTTTCCCTTCGCGATGCGGTTCGCCACTCTTCCGACCGTCGCGCCGAACCAGGGATGCTTGCCGACATAGCCCTGAATATTGTCGAAGCCCAGAACTACATCGCCGGACTTTCCGGATCGATCGGGAATCCAGAGTTCGGTTAAGGTTGCGCCATACGTGATGACTTTGGCGGTGATGCCTTTCGCATTCTTGAGGGTGTACAGATCGATGGCAGTACCGTCATCCAAAGTGCCAAACTTGCTCGTTTCCACAGCCGCCTCCGAGCTTGGTGCATTGTGCAGCGTGGCCCACACCGAGAGGGACAGAATGCAAATCAGGAGTGGCAGTAAGGGTTGGATCCCGGCTCCGAGTTTCATCGCGTCCCCCGATTCAGGATGGTCTGGGCAAGTCGCACCCAACACCGTAATCGTTTCCGGTGAAATAAAGCAAGCTCAGATTTGATTGGGAACTCGACAAGCAACACCTACTGGCCCCGAATGAGGGCCTGGCATGACGCGACATCCCGCTTGCAATAGTCACTGCTATAGAGGTTTACGAGCTCGCTCCTTCCCGAGAGCTGTGCGTACGGCCATTGACAATGAGGCGCCGGAAGTGCCACAGTGTGAGCCGAAATGTTGCGGCACTTT
>ODAK010001130.1_pt1 | contig 29762 bp, 28 predicted proteins | sample 1539591 | NCBI WGS metagenome assembly ODAK01 (sample SAMEA3539303, study PRJEB22396) | soil metagenome | biome: tundra; feature: field; material: soil | place: USA | collected 2010-05 | depth 0.15 m
TAGATCGTCAGCTTGCGCTCGAGCTCCATGTCGTCGAAGGTCGCCATCCGGCGCGCGCCGACGACCGTCAGCCGGCGCTCCTTGTGGGGATCGAGCCACGAGAGGTGCAGGTGCGCCGCGACGCCCGACGGAAAGCGCAGGAAGGCGAACACCACGTCCTCGATCCCGGCGCGCGTGTAGCACTCCCCGTGGGCGTCCAGCTCGACCGGCTCCTCGCCGACGAGGCTCAGGATCACCGAAACGTCGTGTGCGCCGAGGCTCCACAGTGCGTTCTCGTGCGCGCGCAGCTGGCCGAGGTTCAGGCGATTGGAGTAGACGTAGTGGATCTGGCCCAGCTCGCCGTCGTCGATCACCTGCGCGAGCGCCCGCACGGCCGGGTGGTACTCGAGCAGATGCCCGACCATCAGCAGGCGCCCGGCGGAGGCCGCGGCGGCGAGCACCCGCTCGGCGTCGGCAACCGACTGCGCCAGCGGCTTCTCGACGAAGCAGTGCTTGCCGGCCGCCAGCACGCGGACCGCCAGCGAGCAGTGCGTCGAGACGGGGGTCGCGAGCAACACGCCGTCGAGCGTCTGATCCGCGAGCACCTCATCGAGCGACTCGACGACGGCGATCCCGGGCAGCAGCCGCGCGGCGCGCTCGCGCGCTGCGGGATCGCTCTCGCAGCACCAACTGAGGCGGGCGCCGGCTGTCTCGACCACGTTGCGGGCCAGGTTGGGACCCCAGTAGCCCAGCCCGACGACCGCGAGCGAAACCTCGCTCACAGCGCGACGACGTTGGACGACCGCGGCACGACGCCGCGCAGATCCAAGACGCTCGGCACGCGCTCCGCCAGCCCGGCGTAGTCGAAGCCGGGCAGGGCGGTGACGATCAGCGCCAGATCCGCCCCGGCCAGAGCGTCGAGCGGCTCCAGCGAGCGCAGATCGAACGCGGCGAGCTCCGCCACGAGCGGGTCGTGGTAGACGACCTCGGCGTGCAGCTCGCGCAGCAGCTGGATGATCTTCAGCGCCGGCGACTCCCGCAGGTCGCCGACCCCCGGCTTGTAGCTCACGCCCAGCACCGCGATCCGCGCGCCGGCGACGGCGTGACCGCGCTCGTTGAGGATCCGCTGCAGTTTCGCGACGCAGTGGTAGGGCATCTGCTGATTCAGCTTGCCGGCGAGCTCGATGAACTCGACCGGCATGTCGAACTCACGGGCCCTCCAGGCGAGATAAAAGGGGTCGACCGGCAGGCAGTGGCCACCCATCCCGGGGCCGGGTTCGAAGCGCATGAAGCCGTACGGCTTGGTCGAAGCCGCGTCGATCACCTCCCAGATGTCGATCCCCATCCGGTCGGTCAGCAGCGCGAGCTCGTTGACGAGCGCGATGTTGACGGCGCGGAAGATGTTCTCGAGCAGCTTCGCCATCTCGGCAGACTCGGGTGTCGCGACGCGGACCACCTCGTTGCAGACCGTGCGATAGACCTCCTCGGCGCGGTCGCCGCAGGCCACCGTCAGGCCGCCCACCAACTTGGGCGTGTTCACCAATGTGAAGTCGGTGCGTCCGGGATCGACGCGTTCCGGCGAGAACGCGAGGTGGAAGTCAAAGCCGGCGCGCAGGCCGCCGCGCTCGAGCAGCGGCGCGACGCGCTCGCGCGTCGTGCCCGGGTAGCTCGTCGATTCGAGCACGACGAGCTGGCCGGCGCGCAGGATCCCGCCGAGCTCCTCCGCGCAGCCGAGCAGCGGCCCGAGGTCGGGCTCGCGATTTCCGGTCAACGGCGTGGGCACGCAGATCAGCACCGCGTCGACCTCGCCGAGCGGGGCATAGTCGGTGGTCGCATGCAACCGAGGCAGTGCCGCGGCGAGTGCGCCGTCGGAGACGTCCTCGACGTAGGAGTCCCCGCTGTTGATCGCGTCGACCCTGCGCTGATTGAGGTCCACGGCGACCACGTCGACGTCCGCGGCGGCGAAGGCGACCGCCAGCGGCAGGCCGACGTAACCAAGACCGACGATGCCAACGCGCATGAGCTCAGTCTATTGCCGCGGTGGCGGCCAAGCTTCGGCCGCGCGGGCGGCGCTAGCCGAGTTTCGGCTGGCGCAGCAGGCCCGCCACGGCGACGGCCTCGACTCGCGAGTGCACGCCGAGCTTGCGCAGGATGCTCTTGGTGTGGCTGTAGACGGTGTCCTCGGAGAGGAACAGCTTGCCCGAGATCTCGCGCGTGGAGTCGCCGGCGCAGATCAGATCGAGCACCTCCCACTCGCGCGTCGTCAGCGGGCTCTTGACCGGACGCATGCCGGTGCCGTTCTCGGCCGTGCCGCGCAGCAGCTGCACGAGGTGGCTGGTCAGCGAGCGGGTCACCGCCGCCTCGCCCCCCGCGACTGAGCGCAGCGCGCGTGCGACGGCCTCGATGTTGGCGTTCTTCGACAGGAACCCGCCCGCGCCGGCGCGCAGCGCGCGAAGCTCGACCTCGCGATCCTGGGGCACCGAGAACATGACCACGCGCACCTCGGGCGCCTTCGTGGTGATCTCCCGGCAGGCGCCGATCCCGTCGAGGCCCGGCATGCCAACCTCCATCAGCACCAGCTCAGGGCGGTAGTGCACGGCCAGCTCGACCGCCTCGACTCCGTGCTTGGCCTCGGCCGAAACGATGAAGCCGCCGTCGAGGCGCAGCGAGTCGCGAATCACGCGGCGCGCCAGCGGATCGGGGTCGGCGATGATGATCCGCAGACGTTCGCCTGACGGTCGCTTGCCGTTCACGGGTGACCCCGATTCATGCGCGGACGCGCGCCCTGGGGCTCCCCCATTGGCGCGGGCATCACGTTCGCGGCGGTCGGTCGCGCCCGCGTCGCCCGGCGCCGACCGCGAGTCGGCTGCCTTGCCATCCGAGTCATCGCCCTTGTTGCTCAGCACGTCACCCGCGTCATTCATCGCGCTCCCTGCGACTTTTCTGGGCGCCCACTCACCAGCGAGCGAGCATGGAAGTCCCCGGTCGAGTTCATTGGTAGCTCCAAGAGTAGGGGCCTGTTCGAAGCCGCCGTGGGTGGATTTCCACCCCGTTTTGCACCCACCCAGCGCTACGGCGAGGGCAACTTCCTGCGTCCGCGGACGCTTGATTGCCAGCCGGAAAAGCGCCGGCTGAACCTGCGCCGCTCAGGCCGCTAGCGTGACCGGCGCGGCGCCGAGACGAATCAGCTCGGCGCGCAGGGCGCGGCGACCGCGGTGATGAAGGCCGTTGACGGCGCTCTCGGTGCGGCCGAGGCGCGCAGCGATTTCGGCCGGCGCGAGTCCGCCGACGTGGCGCAGCACGATGATCTCGCGCTGGTCCTCGGGCAGCGTCTCGAGCGCGCTGCGCAGAGTCTCGCGACGCTCGCGCGTGGAGCCGTCCTCCGCCGGAGCGTGACGTTCCTGCGGATCGGCCATCGGGATCGCGCGGCGTGCGCGCAGCTGATCGATCGCGGCGTTGCGCGCCAGACGAACCAGCCAGCTCAGGAACGGGGCGCCGCGGTCCTCGTAGTTGCGCAGGCTGTCGACCAGTTTGGCGAAGATCTGCTGCGTGACGTCCTCGGCCTCGTGATGGTTGCGCACGATCGATGCGACGTAGCTGTAGACGTTGTCGGCGTAGCGCTCGTAGAGATAGCGCAGCGCGTCGCGGTCGCCCTGCTTGGCGCGGGCGACGGCAAGCCTGGTCGCGTCGGCGGCCTGGGCACTTTCGACGGCGGCGCTGCGCAGGCGAAAGCGGGTGAGCGGGTCACTTGGCGCGAGCGTGCGAGCGCGGCTCGCTACTGCGCGCGATCGCCGGCTTCTGCTCGGAGCGTGAATTGCGGCGGTCGGCGTGGCGCTCGGCGTCATGGGTAACAAGGGTCCACGCCCACGGCTCCCCGGTGAGGGGATCTTCGCCGCCCCGCACTGGGGAGAAACCTCCCCACGATCACCGCCGCCGACTTCGCGCGATCTTCACCACTGGCGACCCGCAGTTCCCCCCAGTCCGCCGGTCCGCGGCTGGCCTAGCATCAGTTGGCCGCCATGTCATCGACTCCGTCTATCGCCGAGCCTCCGACAGCCGGGGCCAATGCCGTTGTCCGCCTCGTGCTGATCGATCGTGACGCGCTAGCCCGCCGCGCGATGCGCGAGGCGATCACCGCGACGGGCGAGTTCGTCGTCGCGGCAGAGGCTGCCGAGGAGGAGGACGCGATCGCGTCGGTCCGAGCGGTCCAGCCCGATCTCGTGCTGATCGACATCGGCTATCCGCATTTCGAGGGGATCGCCCTGGGAAGGGAGCTGCGCCGCCAGTTTCCCAGCACGCGAATGGTCTTCTGCTCGATCACCGACGAGGAGGACACGGCCGTGCGGGCGCTGCGCGCCGGCGCTCTGGGCTTCGTCCGCAAGGACCTCGAATACGGACCGCTGTCGCGAGCTCTGCGCGGCGCGCTGCGCGGCGAGGCGGCGATCTCGCGCCGGCTCGGTGCGCGCCTGATCGAAGAGCTCCACCGCCAGGCCGAACCGCAGGCCAGGCTACGTCCAGCCGGCGGCGAGCTGACCGCGCGCGAGTGGGAGGTGCTCGACCTGCTGATGGAGGGCGCCGGCACCGCCGAGATCGCGGAGCGACTCGGCCTGGCGCTCGAGACGGTGCGTAGCCACATCAAACACGTGCTGCGCAAGCTGGGCGTCGGCACGCGCGGCGAGGCGGTCGACATCGCGCGCCGCCTGCGTGCGCGTCGTGCCTGAGCGCAGCAGCTCAAGAGCGAGACGATGCGCGGCGCTGCGTGGGGATGAAATCCGCCCGCGCTACCTCTCTGGGGACGAAGATCACCAGCCCGTCCGGCGATACCTCACCGACGCCAATGGGCCTGGCGTCCCGAAATAGACCCTCACAGGGCATCTCGAAAATAGACGCTCCGATGCAGGAGCACACGCCGCGGCGGAGAAGGGCAGCAGAACCGTGAGGCACATAACAGCAGACACCGCCGAGACCGAGCGGATCGGCGCGATCGCAGCGCAAGCGCTCGCGGACATCCACGGCGCGATCTACGGGCAGCCGCCCCAGGCGACGCGCGCCTGGACGGACGGCGACGCGATTCTGCTCGTCATGCGGCTGCCGGCCGACGTGGCGGCCGAGAACGCCGAGCCCCCGCTGGCCTCGATGCAGCGGATGGTCGGGGCCGCCGTCGAGCGGCGCACCGGAGTGGCACTACGACCAGCATCCAACAGCGCGGACTCTCAGCGTGGCCTGGTGGTGCTCGCATTCGAGCGCGTCAGAGTGCGCAGCGAAGAGCAGGACCTCGGCCGGGCGCCCGCCGGACCCGTGCGCGGCTCTGGCTGATCGTTCGCCCGTGATGCCGCCGAGCGCCGCGGTGCTCGGCATCCCGCTCGCGCTCACCGACTACGAGACGGTGATCGAGTGGATCGACGCGATGATCGCGTCGGACTCGCGCGGCTCGCTCACCGCCGCGGCGGTCCACCTCGTGATGCTGGCCCGGGAGAACCCCGAAGTTCGCCGGGCCGTGCTCGCGGCGAGCGTGGTGGTCCCCGACGGCCAGCCGCTGGTCTGGGCGCTGCGGGCCCTCGGGCACCGCGAGGCCACGCGCGTCTACGGCCCTGACCTGATGGCGCGCTACTGCGAGCACGCGGCACGCAGCGGCACGCCGGCGTTCCTCTACGGCGGACGCAGCGACGCCGCGCTCGTCGAGCTGGCCGTCAGGCTGCGCACGCGCTTCCCCGGGCTCGAGATCGCCGGCGCCCACTCGCCGCCGTTCCGCGAGCTGAGCGCACAGGAGGACGAGCGGATAGCGCGCCGCATCGACGCCTCCGGCGCGCAGGTCGTGTGGGTCGGCACGGGCCAGCCGCGACAGGAGCAATGGATGGCCCGGATGCGCCCGCGCCTGGCGGCACCGATGCTGATCGCCGTCGGCGCGGCGTTCGACTTCCATGCCGGCCTGGTGCCCCAGGCGCCGGCCTGGATGGGTGGCCTCGGTCTCGAGTGGACCTATCGGCTGGCGCGCGAGCCTCGCCGCCTTTGGCGTCGCTACGCCCGCTACAACCCGCGCTTCCTCGTCGCCTTCGCTCGCCAGTATTCGCAACGGCGCAGCAACCGCGACTGAGAGCCGGCTGCAGACCGACTAGCCTGCGGTGGGCATGGACTACGACGTTGCGATCGTGGGCATTGGTCGGGTCGGACTCCCGCTGGCACTCTGCTTCGCAGACCATGGCCTGCGGGTGCTCGGCATCGACAACGACGAGGCGCTCCTAGGGGCGCTGCGCGAGCGACGGATGCCGTTCCGCGAGACGGGCGCGCAGGAGCTGCTCGAGCGCACCGATCTGGCTCTCTCCAACCGGATCGCCGACGCCGCGCAGGCGACCCACATCGTGATCACACTCGGCACGCCCTCGTTCTCCCACATCGAGATCGACATCAGCCAGATCCGCTGTGCGCTCGACGAGTTGAGCGGCGCGCTGCGCCCCGGCCAGTCGCTGGTCCTGCGCTCGACCGTGGCGCCGGGCACGACCGACTACGTGGCCGCCTATCTGCGCCGGCACACCTCACTCGAGGTTGGCACCGAGATCCACGTCGCGCACGCCCCCGAGAGGATCGCCGCCGGTCGATTCATTGAGGAGATCCACACGCTGCCCTGCATCGTCGGCGGCATCGGGCCCGCGAGCGGCGCCGTCGTCGGCGAGCTGTTCTCGGTCTTCGGCGCGCCGATCGTCCAGACCACGCCCGTGCAGGCCGAGCTGGCCAAGATCTGGACCAACATCCTTCGCTACACGACCTTTGCGCTGCCCAACCTGCTGATGATGGACTGCGAGCAATATGGAGCGAACGTCTTCGACGTGATCGAGCTGATCAATCGCGACTATCCGCGCGGCGGCATCGCGAAGCCGGGGTTCACGGCAGGAAGCTGCCTGCGCAAGGATTTCGCCTTCTCCGAGGAGCGCTCCTACGCCCCCGGCATGCTGCTCGCCGTCTCGCGCGTGAACGAGTCGGTGCCGCTGTTCTTGATCCGCGCTCTGATCCGGCGGATCGGCCCGCTGGAAGGCCGCCGCGTCTGCGTACTCGGCCTCGCCTTCAAGGCCGACACCGACGACGTGCGCGACAGCCTGTCGGACAAGCTGGTGCGCCTGCTCGAACGCGAGCTCGCTGAGGTGGCGGTGCACGATCCGATCGTTCAGGACGCCACGGTCTCCTTCGAGGACGCCGTGAAGGACGCCGATGCGGTGATCGTGGCGACCAATCACAGCGTCTTTCGAACCACCGATACGCTGGCGCAGATCGCCGCCCACGCGAACACCGACTGCCTGATCGGTGACCCCTGGGATTGCTGGGGCTCCGGTCAGCTGTTCGCCTACGCCTCGGAGCTCGCTGCCGCGCGGGTGCCGGGATGAGCCGCGTGCTGGTCACCGGCGGCGCAGGGATGATCGGACAGGCGATCGTGCGGGCGCTGCTGCGCGATCCGGACTTCGAGGTGCGCGTTTGCGATCAGCGCGAGGTTCCCGGTTGGATCCGCCAGGGCGCCGAGGTCCAGACTGGCGACCTGCGCGACCCGTTGACGGCGCGTACGGCGGTCAGCGGCGCCACGCACGTGATCCACTGCGCCGCGATCGTCGGCGGGATCGCCAACTTCCACCGCCTCCCCTACACCCTCACCGAGGTCAACAACGCGCTCTACAACGGTGTGATCGGCGCGTCGATCGCCGAGCAGGTCGAGCGCTTCCTCTACATCTCCAGCTCGATGGTTTTCGAGCGTGCAGCGCTGTTTCCGACCCCGGAGGATCACATCGACGACTGCCTGCCGCCGGTCTCGGCCTACGGCTTCTCGAAGCTCACGGGCGAGATCTACTGCCGGGCCGCGCACGAGCAGTTCGGGCTGCCCTACACGATCTGTCGCCCGTTCAACGCCTACGGGCCAGGCGAGATGCCCGACGACGAGCCCGGGATCGCCCATGCCGTGCCGGACCTGATCCGCAAGGTGCTCGCCGGAGCGCGTCCGCTGGCGATCTTCGGCAGCGGCGAGCAGACCCGCACGCTGACCCACGTCGACGACATCGCCGCCGGGGTCCTCGCCGCGCTGCGCTCGCCGGCCGGTCTGAACGAGGACTTCAACATCTCGGCCTCCGAGGAGCGCAGCGTCGCGGAGATCGCGAAGATCATCTGGGAGGCCTGCGGCGAGGACCCTGCCGCCTTCGCTCTGGAGCACCTGCCAAGCTTCCCGGTCGACGTCCAGCGCCGCTGGCCGTCGGTCGAGAAGGCGAAGCGGCTGCTGGGCTTCGAGGCGCAGATCGCGCTGTCCGAGGGAATCGCGGCGACCGTGCGGTGGCTGCGCGAACGAGAGGTGCTGACGTCGTGAAACGAACCGCGCTAATCACCGGAATCACCGGCCAGGACGGCTCCTACCTCGCCGAGCTGCTGCTCGAGAAGGGCTATGACGTGCACGGCATGGTGCGTCGCTCCTCGACCGAGCGCTTCGACCGCATCGAGCACCTGCGCGATCGCATCACGCTGCACCAGGGCGACCTGCTCGACCAGCGCTCGCTCGTCGACACCCTGCGTGCGAGCAACCCGCAGGAGATCTACAACCTCGCCGCGATGTCCTTCGTGGCGGTCTCCTGGGTGCAGCCGACGCTGACCGCAGAGTTCAGCGGCGTCGGCGTGACGCGTATTCTCGAGGCGGTTCGCGAGACCTGCCCCAAGGCGCGCTTCTACCAGGCCTCCTCGAGCGAGATGTTCGGCAAGGTGCGCGAGGTGCCCCAGACCGAGCTGACCCCGTTCTACCCGCGCTCGCCCTACGGCGTGGCCAAGGCCTACGGGCACTTCATCACGGTCAACTACCGCGAGAGCTACGACCTGCATGCGACCAGCGGAATCCTCTTCAACCACGAGTCACCGCGCCGCGGGCTCGAGTTCGTGACGCGCAAGATCACCTGGCATGCCGCGGCGATCAAGCTGGGACTCGCGACCGAGCTGCGCCTCGGGAACCTCGAGGCCGAGCGCGACTGGGGCTACGCGAAGGATTACGTGGAGGCGATGTGGTTGATGCTCCAGCGCGACGAGCCCGAGGACTTCGTGATCGCCACGGGCGTCACGCATTCGGTGCGCGACTGCGTCGCGGTCGCCTTCGACCAGGCGGGGCTCGAGCTGGACGAGCACGTCGTGCTCGATCAGCAGTTCGTGCGCCCGGCGGAAGTCGACCACCTGATCGGCGACCACACGAAGGCCACGGAGTTGCTCGGCTGGACGCCGAAGACCGACTTCGAGACGATGATCCGCCTGATGGTCGACGCGGATATCGCACTGCTCTCGCGCTAGTCCGGCGGCGATCGCGGGCAGCGCAGGCGGCGCGGCGATCGATCGGAAACAGATCGTTACATCACCGCGCGCCGCGAGGCGCTAGGCTCGTGGGAATGACTACCTCAACGACCATCGACCACATCGTCGAGCTGCTGGGCGAGGACGCCGCCTCGCTGCTGGACCACACCTCGACCACGATCGAGCGCTCGCTTCTGCACCTGCCCGGCCCCGATTTCGTCGACCGCATCTACGCCGACACCGACCGCAACAACACGACGCTGCGCAACCTCGCGGCGCTCTTCGGACACGGTCGTCTGGCCGGCACGGGCTACGTGAGCATCCTGCCCGTGGACCAGGGCATCGAACACAGCGCCGGCGCGAGCTTCGCACCGAACCCGATCTATTTCGACCCGGGCGCGATCGTCGAGCTGGCGATCGAGGGCGGCTGCAACGCGGTCGCTTCGACACTCGGCGTGCTCGGCGCGGTCAGCCGCCGCTACGCCCACCACATCCCCTTCATCGTCAAGCTCAACCACAACGAGCTGCTGACCTACCCGAACCGCTACGACCAGGTGCAGTTCGCGAGCGTGCAACGCGCCTGGGAGCTCGGCGCGGCCGCGGTCGGGGCGACGATCTACTTCGGCAGCGAGGAGTCGACGCGCCAGATCGTCGAGATCTCGCAGGCCTTCGAGGAGGCGCACAGCCTCGGCATGTTCACGGTGCTGTGGTGCTACCTGCGCAACTCCGCGTTCAAGCAGGACGGCGTCGACTACGGCGTTTCGGCCGACCTCACGGGTCAGGCCAACCACCTCGGCGTGACGATCGAGGCCGACATCATCAAACAGAAGATGGCCGAGAACAACGGCGGCTACACGGCGCTCGGCAAGGAGTACGGCAAGACCAGCCCGCTGGTCTACTCGCAGCTGACCAGCGAGCACCCGATCGATCTTTGCCGCTACCAGGTCGCCAACTGCTATATGGGTCGCGCGGGCCTGATCAACAGCGGCGGCGCCTCCTCGGGGGCGACCGACCTCGCCGAGGCGGTCCGCACCGCCGTGATCAACAAGCGCGCCGGCGGGACCGGACTGATCAGCGGGCGCAAGGCCTTCCAGCGTCCGATGGCGGAGGGCGTCGAGCTGCTGAACGCGATCCAGGATGTCTATCTCGCCACGGAGATCACCGTAGCCTGAGGGTCGCTGCTCACGCCGCCTGGCGCGCCAGGCGCTCAGGCGGCGGCGAGCGCGGCGAGATCGGCGGCCACCATCTCGGCGATCAGCTCCTCAAAGCTGGTCGGCGCGTTCCAGCCGAGACGCTCGCGCGCCAGTCCAGGGTCGCCGATCGCCAGCGAGGTCTCGGGCCGACGCACGAGCTGCGGGTCGACCCTCAGGTAGCGGCCGGCGTCGAGTCCCACGCAGGCGAAGGCCACGTCGACCAACTCGCGCACGGTGCGTCCCGTGCCGCTCGCGAGCACGTAGTCGGCGGGCTCCGGGGCGGCCGCCATCAGCCGCAGGCCGCGCACGATGTCGCGCGCCGCCGACCAGTCCCGCACGGCGGCGAGATCGCCGAGCGCGAGCTCGTCCTGACGCCCGAGGCTGATCGCCGCAGCCGCCGCGGTCACCTTGCGCGAGAGGAACAGCGGGTGGCGGCGCGGGGACTCGTGGTTGAAGAGGATCGCCGACGAAAGGTGCAGTCCGTTGTGCGCGCGCAGCAGGCCGACGAGCTGGTGGCCCGCGAGCTTGGCGACGCCGTAGGGCGAGCTCGGAGCGCACGGAGTTTCCTCGCGCTGCGGGCTCGGAGCATGCGCGCCGAAGATCTCGCGCGAGGTCGCGACGACCACCCGGGCGTGCGGCACGTGATCGCGTACCGCGTCGATCAGCTCAGCGGTGAGGGTCGCGATCCCCGCCAGCGTGTCGGCCGCCGCCAACCAGGAGTCGGGCACGAATGCCGGCGCCGCGAGGTGGTAGATCTCGTCCGGCGCGGTCTCGGCGATGATCGCCCGGAGCGTTCCCCGCAGCTGCAGATCGCCGTCGTGCAGGGTCAGCGCGCCGCGCACCTTCTCGAGGTTCGGTGAGTCGCCATCGGCGTGTTCACGAACCACGCCGTGCAGCTCGAGCCCCTCGTCGCTCAGCAGCTCGGCGAGGTAGGACCCGTCCTGTCCGCTGACACCGGTGATCAGCGCGCGCTGCGAGCTGACGGCGCTCACTGCGAGTGCGCCACGTGGTTCGCGTCGAGCGTCAGCCCCAGGCCCTCGCGGATCGCGACGCTCGGCGCCCAACCGAGCGTGTCGCGCGCACGGGTGATGTCGAGACAGCTGCGCGGCAGCTCGCCGAGGCGGGCCGGCGCGAACTGCGGCTCGAAGCGCTCGGCGCCGGATAGCTCGCGCAGGATCGCGATCAGCTCGAGCACATTGGTCTCCACGCTCGTGCCGACGTTGATCTCCCCGTGGACGTCCGCGTCCAGCGCGGCGAGATTGGCGGCGACGACATCGCCGACGTAGACGTAGTCGCGCGTCTGAAGCCCGTCGCCGTAGACCGTCGGCTGCCCGCCGGTTTCGAGCAGGCCGCTGAAGATCGCGATCACACCGGCCTCGCCGAGCGGGTCCTGGCGCGGGCCGTAGACGTTGCCGTAACGCAGCGTCACAGAGCTCTGGCCGTAGAGGCGCTCGTAGAGGCCGAGATAGCCCTCCGCCGAAAGCTTGCTCTGGCCGTAGGCGGCCTCGGGCAGCGGCGGCGTCTGCTCGCTCGACGGGATCGTCTCCGCCTCGCCGTAGATCGCGCCGCCCGTGGAGCTATTGACGATCCTCGCGACGCCATGGATGCGCGCGGCTTCGAGCACGTTGATCGTCCCCTGCACGTTGATCGACGCATCCCACGCCGGGTCGGTGAGCGAACGGCGCACATCGATCTGCGCCGCGAGATGGAAGATCGCCTCGGGACGCTCATGCTCGACCACGGCCGCGAGCGGCGCGGCGTCGCGAATGTCGATCACGCACAGCTGCGCGCCGCGCGCCGTCGCGTGCTCGAGGTTCTCGAGCTTGCCGGTCGAGAGGTCATCGATCACCGTGACCTGATCCCCGCGCTCCAGCAGAGCATCCACGAGGTTTGAGCCGATGAAGCCGGCACCGCCGGTGACGATCACTCGCATCTCGCAGGATCCTACGAGTAGATCGCAGCGAGCGTCGCGGCGAGTCGGCCCGGGTCGAGCAGCTCGCGGACGCTGGCCAGCGCCGTCTCGCCGGCGCGCGGATCGGCGCCGAGCGCGCCGATCGTGCGGGCGAGTGCGGGCGCATCACCCGGCGCCGAGAGCCACTGGGGCGGGATCAGCTCGGGCAGGGCGCCGATGTTCGAACCCGCAACCGGCAGACCGGCGGCCATCGCCTGCGCCGCGGCGAGCCCGAACGTCTCGCCGGTGCGCGAGGGCATCAGCGCAAGCCTGGCGCGCTCGCGGAGCGCCGCCAGCTCGGCCTCCGGCAGCTCGCCGGCGAAGCTGACCTCCGGCGCGCCTTCGAAGCGCCGGCGTTCCGAGCCCGAGCCGGCGACGACCAGCGGCAGATCGGCGATGCGACAGGCCTCGATCGCCGTGTCGAGCCCCTTCTCGGGCTCCAGGCGCGCGCTGAACAGGGCGAAGCTGCCTTCATGCGCGCGCGAGCGTTCGGCGAAGCCACGGACCGGATGCGCGAGGACGTGGGTCGTGGGCAGCGGGGCCCCCAGCTCGAGCAGCCGCCCACGGGCGAACTCGCTGGGGACGATCGCGGCGTCGATCAGCCCGCCGAGGCGCCGCTGCCAGAGCGCGAGGGCGGCCGCGTAGACGAGTGATTCCGGCGCCGAGCCGCGGCAGCCGTGAAGCACTCCGGGGAGCGTGTTACGCCCGTGACAACGCGTGCACTCCCGCCCGTCGGTGAAGCAGATCCCGACGGCGCAGACCAGCCGGTACTGGTGCAGGTGGGCGACGACACGGGCGCCCGAGTCGCGCGCCGCGGCGAGCGCGCGCCAGCCGAACGTCGGATTGAGGTTGTGCGCATGCACGACCCGCGCGCCGGTGCGACGGACGGCGCGGGCGACCTCATCCGGACGCAGACCGCCGCGCAGCATCCCCCCGCCGGCACGGCCGCGACCGAGCAGCGCCGAGTCGCGCTCGAGCAGCTCCGCGTCCTCGCCGAGGTGCTCGCGCACCAGCCAGAGCAGGTCCTCGACGGCGCGCTCCTCGCCGCCGCTGCGGCGGTAGCGGTTGTGCAGGAAGAGGATCACTATCGCTGCAAACTAGAGCGTCTCGGCGAACGAGCGCGCGTCGGGAGCGTCCGCCGACGCGCTCGTTCGAAAAGACGGGCGCTCTTAGACTCTTGGGAGCAATGAACCCGTTTGCGTCGATCATCATCCCCACCCGGGATCGCCCCGACTACCTCGCCGTCGCGCTTGCCTCGGTCGCGCCGCAGGCGCAGCGGGCGGGCGCGGAGCTGATCGTCGTGGACGACGGCGGCGGCTTGGCGCGCAACGCGGAGCTGGCCGAGCGTTTCGGCGCCCGCTACCTCTCACTCGGCGAGTCTCGGGGACTGAACGCCGCGCGCAACGCGGGCCTTGCGGCGGCCAGCGGCGAGCTGCTCGCGTTCATCGACGACGACGTCGAGGTCCGCGACGGCTGGCTCGACGCCTTGATCGTCGCAGCGCACGAGCACCCCGAGGTCGGCGTGTTCACCGGCCCGATCCTCGCGCGTCTGGAGGGCTCGGGCGAGCGCCGCCGCGTCTGCGGCCGGGAGGGGCCGCCGATCACGCATACCGAGCTCGGCCCCGCGGACCGCGACGTCGCTCGCGCCTGGGGCGCCAACATGGCGATCCGCGCAGGCGCGTTCGAGACTGCCGGTCGGTTCGACCCCCATCGTCCGTGCTGGAGCGGCGACGAGGAGGAATGGGAGCAGCGTCATCTGCGGGCCGGCGGCCGGATCCGCTACGTCGCCGCGGCGGCGCTCGAGCACCGCCGGGCACCGGCGGATGCGACCCTGCGGGCACTGATGCGGGTGGCTGTGCTGCGTGGACGCCAGGCGCGCGAGTTCGACGAGGAGGAGGGCCGCGCGCCGTCGCCCGCGGCCGAGCTGCGGGTCCTTGCCGGCTGCCTGTGGCACACGGTGCGGCGCGGCTGCGCCAACGGGCCGGTGATGGCGGCGCACAGCTGGGGGCGGATCTCGCGGGCGCGCCAGGCGCAACGCGATCGCGTTCGCGGCGACGACGCCGCGGACTTCCTGTCAGGCGAGAGCGGCACCGTCGGGGGACGACGAGACGCGCTTCGCGCACTCTGCGATCTGGCGATGGCGCTGCGCGGCATGCCCCAGCTGCTGCGCGTACGGCGCGCTGCGCGGAGACTCGGATCCCGCCGCGTGCTGGTGCTGTCGGTCGTGCGTCCGCAGAACGAGTCGCTGTATCGCCGCGCCGTTGAGGAGCTGCGGCGGTCTGGTTGCGAGCTCGTCGCGCTCGAGCGAGCACCGCAAGGGCTCGCGAAGTTCGAAAACCTCAATCTGCTGCTCGAAGGGGTCGAGCTCGAGCGGTTCGACTGGGTCGTCGTGCTGGATGACGACGTCGTTCTGCCGTCGGGGTTCCTCGCAGGATTCATCTACCTGGCGGAGCGCTACCGGCTGTCGCTCGCCGCGCCGGCTCACCGCTTGCGCTCGCACGCGGCCTACCGGTTGACGCGGCGCCAATGGGGAAGCGTCGTGCGTGAGACGGCGTTTGTCGAGATCGGCCCGGTCACGGCGCTGCACCGCGACGCCTTCGCGGAGCTGCTGCCGTTTCCGGCGGTCGGCATGGGCTGGGGCCTCGATGCCCACTGGTCGTGGCTGGCACGCGAGCGCGGCTGGCCGATCGGGATCGTCGACCTGTTTCCGATCGCCCACCTCGTCGCCCCCGCCGCGGCGGGCTACGCCCGCGAGCACGCCGTCGCAGCGGCACGTGCGTTCCTGGCGGACCATCCCTATCTCCCGGTCCGCGAGTCGCAGCGAACGCTCGCCGTGCATCGCCGATGCGTGTAGCGGTCGTCGCCGAGTTCTACCCGCGCCGCCACGATCCGGTGCTGGGGGTGTGGGCTCACCGTCAGGCCCTGGCCGCGCGCGACGCCGGAGCGCAGGTGTCGGTCTTCGTGCTGCACCGCCTCGTGCCGCCACGACGAGACCTGATGGCCGCGACCCGGCTGGCCCGCCAGCCACGGCGCGAGCGCCTCGACGGGCTCGAGGTGCGCTACGTGCGCTACGTCTCGCCTCCGCGTGGACGAAGCTACGGGAGTTGGGGCGCCTGGGCGGCTCCGGCGCTTGGACGGGCGCTGAGGCGGGAAGGGCCCTTCGAAGTGGTGCATGCACACAACGCCGTGCCCGCGGGCGACGCGGTGCTCCGCGCGGGCCTCGAGCTGCCGCTGGTCGTCTCGTTGCACGGCGGCGACGTCCTGTGGACGAGCTCGCGCGTGTCGGGCGGCCGTGAGGCCGTCGAACGCGTGCTCGACGCGTCGCGTCTGGTGTTGGCCAACAGCGCGGGCATCGAGCGCCTGGCGCGAGAGCATGGCGCGCGGCACACGCGTGTCGTGCACCTCGGCACGGACCTGCCGACGGCCACGAGCTCGAGCGAGACTGCGCTGATCGCGAGCCTCGGCCATCTCGTCGCGCGCAAGCGCCATGCGGACGTGCTCGACGCGCTGGCGCAGCTGCCGGCGGTGCGCTACCTGGTGATCGGCGACGGACCTGAGCGCGGCCCCCTCGAGCATCGCGCGGCGGCGCTCGGCGTCGCCGAGCGCGTCGAGTTCGCCGGCCAGCTCGCGCCCGCCGAGGCGCTGCGTCGCGTGCGCAGCGCATGGTGCTTCGTCATGCCCTCGACCGAGGAGGCCTTCGGAGTCGCCTATATCGAAGCGATGGCCGCGGGCATCCCGGCGATCGGCTGCGCCGGCGAGAGCGGGCCCGAGGAGATTGCCGCCGCCGGTGGCGGAATCGAGCTGGTGGCGCCGCGCTCGCCGGTCGCGCTGGCCGGGTGTCTGCGCGCGCTGCTTGGCGATCGCGAGCGGCGCCTCGCGCTCGGCGCCGCGGCGCGAGCGACGGTCGAGCGCGAATTCACCTGGCAACGCTGCGGCGAGCGGACGGTCGAAGCGTACGCACAGGCACTGCGATGAAACCGGTGCTGTTCGTCACCGGGCACGTGCCGGCGGACCGTGTGGGCGCATTCGAGCTCCTGCACGAGCGCGTCGGCATCGAGCTCGCGCTCTACGGCGGACGCCACCAGCACGGCGCGCCGCCCGGTGCGCCGCCGGCGGCGGTGCCGCACCGTTTGGTGGCGCAGCACGAGATCGGCGGGCTCGTGCGCTCCGGCGCCTACCGGGCGATCGTCGCCGGCACCGGCGGGCGAGTCGCGCTGCCGGCGGCCTGGCGGGCGTCACGGCGCTCCGGCGTGCCGTTCGTCTTCTGGGCCGCGCTGTGGCGCACGCCGCGAACCGCGGCGCATCTCGCTGCGCTGCCGCTGATGCACGCCATCTACCGCCACGCCGGCGCGATCGTGACCTACGGCGAGCATGTCAGCGCCTACGTGCGCCGCAACGGCGCGACACGCGTGTTCGTGGCGCCACAGGCGGTCGACAACAAGTTCTGGTCCGCGCCGGCGCCGCCGCGCGGGGACCCGCGCTTCGCGGCGCTGTTCGTCGGACGCCCGGCGCGTGAGAAGGGCCTCGCGGTCGCGCTCGAGGCCTGGCGGCGAGCCGCCCTGGACGGGACGCAGGCGCTCGTCGGCGAGTTGGGCTCCGCGCTGCCGGCCGGGGTCGTCGCGCTCGGAGCGCTCGAGCCGCCGGGACTGCGCAACTTCTACGCATCATCTGACGTTCTGGTTGTACCGTCGGTCAGCTCGCGGCGGTTCGTCGAGCCGTGGGGGATGGTGGTCAACGAAGCCATGAACCAGGGAGCAGCGATCATCGCCACCGACGCAGTCGGCGCCGCAGCCGGCGGACTCGTACGAGACGGGCGCAACGGCCTGATCGTCCCGGCGGGCGACGCCGGCGCACTGGCGCAGGCGCTGGCGACCCTGGCCGGCGATCGCGAGCGCTGCGCAGCGTTTGGCGCGGCCGGACGCGAGGATGTCTCCTCCTACACCTTCGACGCATGGGCGGAGGGCTTCGTAACGGCGCTGGAGCTGGCTGCCCCGCAGCGCCCGCGTGCTGGTAGCGTTGAGCGATGACCCGCGTGTACGCGCGAGTGCTCGGACTGACGCTGGTCGCGATGTTGGTCATCGGCCCGGCGACCGCGGGCGCCGCTCACAAGGCCCACCGCTACCCCGACACGCCGACCGGAGCGCTGAACGACTGCAACGCCGGGCACTATCCGCTCAAGGGCCACTACACGATCAAGGTCCTGCAGCAGGCGCTCAAGCGCCTGGGGCCCGGCACTCTGCAGTACACCAACTGCGCCGACGTGCTCACCAAGACGATCGATAAGCTGGAGCTTGCGGCACGCCACAAGGCAGCGGGTGGCAGCGCGCACCCGCGCGGCAGCGCCACGCGCGCGCGCAGCACCGGCAAGGCAGCATCCGTCGCCAAGCGGAAGCTCCACAAGCTGAAGACCGAGGGCAGCTCGCCAATCCTGCTGCCGGCGACCGGGCAGACAGCGACCCCGGGGACGGTCACCGACCGCGGGGCATCGTTCCTCTCGAACGTGCCGACGCCGCTGCTGATCGTCCTTGCCGTGCTGCTGGCCACCGTGCTCGCGGTCAGCGCCCGCGCGATCAACACCTTTGTCCGCGCACGCCGCACCCATTAGCCGCGACGGCGAACGTTCGCCGCTGAGCGCGACACTCGCGCGCTGGGGCACGCAGTCGTGGCTTGCGCTCGCGATCGCGCTGGCGATCAGCGCGATCTGCTTCAGCGCCACCGGCGGGATCGAGAGCGTTGACGGCAGCCCCGCGGGCTCCGGCCTCGGCCCGAACACGGTGGTGCAGATGGTGCTCACGCTGATCAGCGGACTGCTCGTCGCGCTCGCATTCGCGCGCGAGCGCAACGCGCGGCTGCGCGTTTTCGGCCTCGGCGCCGCGATCGCGCTGTTCGCGCTCGGCGCGTTCACCGCGCTTTCGGTCAACTGGTCGGTCGCGCCCGCCAACTCCTGGCTGGAGGCCAACCGGACGCTCTCCTACGCGGCGAGCTTCGCCGGCGCGATCTCGCTGGTGCGCCTGGCCGCCGGACGCTGGCGCAGCATCATCGCCGGCGTGCTGCTGGCGAGCGTCGTGGTCTCGGCCTACGCCGTCGCGAGCAAGATCGTCCCCGAGGCGCTCGACGCCTCCGACGCCTTCGCGCGTCTGTCGGTCCCGCTCGGCTACTGGAACGCCGTCGGGCTGACCGCCGCGCTGGGCATCGGGCCGGCGCTCTGGCTGGGCGCACGCCGCGAGGGCCACGGGGTGCTCGGCGCGCTCGCGGCGCCCGTGCTGTGCGTCCTGCTCGTCGCGCTGGTGCTCTCCTACTCGCGCGGCGCGGTGCTCGCCGCGATCATCGGCATCGCCTTTTGGATCGCGCTGGTGCCGCTGCGCCTGAGGGCGCTCTCGATGCTCGCGATCGGTGCCCTGGCCGCGGCGGCCGTGGTCGCCTGGACCTTCGGCCAACCGTCCCTGGCAGACGACAAGGTCGCGCTCGCCGCCCGCAGCGCCGGCGGCCATCGGCTCGGCCTCGTGCTGCTTGCCGCGCTGGCTATCGCCTTCGCCGCGGCGCTGGTGTTGCGCTTCGCGGCCGATCGCAATCCGCTCACCCGGCAGCGCCGCAGGATGCTGGGGATCGCCGCGCTGGTGGCGCTGGCGCTCGTGCCGGTGGCCGCGGTCGGAGCGGCGGCGCACAGCTCGCGTGGCCTGTTCGGCACGATCTCGCACGGCTGGTACGAGTTGACGACACCAAACGCCCAGCAGCCGTCTAACAGCGCTAACCGGCTCACGGCAACCGGCAGCATGCAGGCGCTGTATTGGTCCTACGCGATCGACGTGTTCGACACCAGCCCCGTGATCGGCGCGGGAGCCGGCGGCTACGGGACCGCTTACGCGCAGTTCATGACCGGACCGGCCGCCGCCGACAACGCCCACGGCTACATCTTCCAGACGCTCGCCGACCTGGGGCTGGTCGGTCTCGCGCTCAGCCTCGCGCTGGCGGTCGGCTGGTGCATCGCCGCGTTTCGCACGGCCGGTCCGTTTCGCGCGCGCGCGCCGGGCTCGGACTCGGCCGAGCGGATCGGACTGCTGACGCTGATCGCGGTGGTGGTCACCTTCACCGTGCATTCGACGGTCGACTGGACCTACCTGGTCCCCGGCGACGCCGTGATCGCGCTGCTCGCTGCCGGCTGGGTCGCCGGACGCGGGCCGGCGCACGAGCGCGCCGGGGCCGGACGACCTACGCTCACGCGGCTGGCCAACTCGCCGGCCGCGGCGGCCGGCGCCGCCGCGGCGATCGCCGTCGCACTCGTCGTCGCCTGGTCGCAGTGGCAACCGCTGCGCGCAGAGCAGGCCGCCAGCGCCGGCAGCCTCGCGCTCGGCAACGCGGCCGACGCGCAGAGCAGCCACAACAACGCCGCGGCCAACCGTGAGATCGCGATCGCGATCGCCGACGAGCTGACCGCGATCGCGCGCGATCCGCTCGACATCACGCCGATGATCGACCTCGCGGGCGCCTACGCACACGCCGGAAAGGTCGCCATGGCACAGACCGAGCTGGAGCGCGCCGTCGCGCTCCAGCCCTCCAACGCCGCGAGCTGGTTCGAGCTGTGGCAGTTCGACAGCATCATCCCGGCCGACGTCAAGATCGGCGAGCAGGCGCTCGCCGTCGCCTACCACCTCGATCCCTACGATCCGGGCCTCACGGCCGCGATCCAACAGGCGGCCGCTAACTGACTCCTCGCCGCGCGGCCTGCTCGGACGCGTGCGCTGCGCGTGCGAGATCGCGCACGCGGCGCCGCCACTCGCGCGCCGTCATGACGTAGATGACGTGGTCGATCACGCGCGAGCCGATCCGCTCGGCCGCGCGCAGCACACCCTCCTCGCGAAAGCCCAAACGCAGCGGGATCGCGCGGCTTCGCGCGTTGAGGACGCCGGCGCGGATCTCCACCCGGCTCAGCTGCCACGTGTCGAAGGCGTGATTCAGCAGCGCGCACACGGCGGCGGTCATGGTTCCCGCCCCCTGGCGATCCGCGGCCAGCCAGTAGCCGATGCTCGTCGACTTTCTCGTCCAGTCGATCGCGTGGAACCCGACCACGCCGATGATCCGATCGTCCTGGCGGAGCGCGAGCTGCATCCCCCGGTTCTCCTCGTGCTGGCGCCGTGCGGCGCGAATGAAGGCGAGCGAGTCGGCCACCCCCCGCGTCTGGCCCACGAACGGCATCCAGTGGGCGAGGTGGGCGCGGTTGGTCTCGATCAGCGCGAACAGCTCTTCGGCGTCGCCGTCCTCGAGCGCGCGCAACGAACGGCCCTCTCCGAGATCGACTTCGATCGCCACGCGACAAAGTCTTGCGTACCCTGAGGTCGTGGTCGAGTCGCCGCCGCGCTCATGCAGGCGTCCGCGCGGCGGCGAGCAGCACTCCTCGCTCGCGACGGATCCGGATCTGCTCGTAGCCGGCGGCGTCGATCAGCGTCTCCAGCGTGCGGGCGGTGAAGAAGCGCAGATGGTCCGCGCGGGGCTCGAAGTGACGCTCGAACGCCCGCCGGCTGAGCCCAAGCCGCAGTCGTAGGCCCCACCCGTGGTCGGGAGTCGACAATGCCAGGCGCCCACCGGGCGCGAGCACGCGGGCCACCTCCGACAACAGCCCGAGCCCGTCCTGCACGTGCTCCAGCACCTCCCCGATCCAGGCGCCCGCGAACGCTCCCGCGTCAAACGGCAGCTCTGACTCAGCCACGACGCGGAACTCCAGCGCCGGAAAGCGTGCGCGCGCGCGGCGCACCGGCTCCTGCGCCACCTCGACCCCCACCACCGCGAAGCCCGCCTGCGCGAGCGCCGCGGCGAACCAGCCCGCGCCGCATCCCACATCGATCACCGCGGTGCCCGGCTCGAGCGCTCCGAGCACGAAATCGCGCCTGCGTGCGAAGTGCTCCGGGGGCGCGTCGGGAAGCTCACTCCAGAGTCGTTCGAAGTAGGCCACGGGTCGAGAAATCTATCCCTGCGCGCCCAAGATCCGCTGTACAGTGGCGCGAGTGCCCTTTCGGGTGGGCACGGAGGGCCGTACGCGAACAGGGAGGCGGGTAGTCGCATGAAGATCGCGTTCGACAGCCGAGCGAAGGGAGACCCCCGTGGCATCGGGCGCTACGTGCGTTGCATGCTCGATGCGCTGCGCGAGACCGCTGCCGCGGGCGCCGTGATCACGGAGACCCACCGCCCGCGCGGCGCCGACGTCTTCCATTCGCCCTGGCTTGACGGCGCGCACCTGCGCTGCCCCTGCCCGATGGTCGTGACGCTGCACGACCTGATCAACCTCAAGGGTCGCGCGGAATACCTGCGGACCGGCGTGCGCTTCAAGCTGCGCTACCTCGCCGTGCAGCGTGCTGCCCGCGTGATCGTGCCGACGCAGGCTGTCGCCACCGACGCGCGCGAGCATCTCGACATCGACAGCGAGCGGATCAGCGTGGTCCCCGAGGCGGCGGCGGCGGCGATGTATCCGCGCGGTCCACGCGAGATCGCCGAGGTCCGCGCCCGCTACGGGCTGCCGGCGGAGTATCTGCTGTGGGTCGGTGGCCTGCTGCATCCCGAGCGCCGTAAGCGCGTCGCCGAGCTCGCGCAGGCACCGCGCCGGATGCCGCTGGTGCTCGCCGGGCCGGCGCGTCCGTGGGCCCATGAGCTGCCCAACGTCACGCTGACCGGCCAGATCACCGACGACGAGCTGGCCGCGCTCTACAGCGGCGCGCACGCGCTCGTGCTCCCCTCCGACGACGAGGGCTTCGGGTTGCCAACCGTCGAAGCGCTCGCCTGCGGCGCGCCGGTGGTCGCCTGCGAGACGCCGGCCCTGCGCGAGGTGCTCGGCGAGCGTGCCACCTTCGTCGAGACAGGCGACATGGAGGGGCTGCTCGAAGCCGGCGCGAACGCCGTCCGACCGGCGCCCGCGCCGCCGTCTTGGAGTTGGGCCGACGCGGCTCGCGCGACGTGGGGGGTCTACGCCGCCGCCGCGGCGCAGTCGCAGTCGCTCAGTACGCGCCGCGTCCCCAGATTACCGCGGGGAGCGTTTTGACCAGAATCGTCAGGTCGAGGAAGACCGACCAGCGCTCGAGGTAGAGGAAGTCGAGCCGAACGAGGTCGTCGAAGCCCAGCTCGGCGCGCCCGGACACCTGCCAGAGGCCGGTCATCCCGGGCATCACCAGGTAGCGCTTCATGTGCCAGGCGTCGAGCCGGTCGTAATCGCGCTGAGGGAGCGGGCGCGGCCCGACCAGCGACATCTGACCGCGCAGCACGTTGACGAGCTGCGGCAACTCGTCGAGTGAGAAGCGCCGTAGAGCCCGCCCGACGCGGGTCAGGCGCGGATCGTCGCGCATCTTGAACAGCGCGCCCGAGGCCTCGTTGTGCATCTCGAGGTCGTACTGGTGCGTGTCGGCACCCTCGACCATCGTGCGGAACTTCAGGCAGGCGAACGGCACGCCGCCGATCCCGGGCCGCATCGAGCGATAGAGCACGGGCCCGCGCGAGCCGAGCTTGATCGCGATCGCGATCGCGATCAGCAGCGGGCTCAGCACGATCGCTCCGAGCGTCGAGAGAACCAGGTCGAAGGTCCGCTTGAGCAGGAAGTCGACACCGTCGAAGACCGGGGGGCGCAGCTCGAACAGCGGCACGGACTGCCCCGGTACGAATTCGGCGCGGTGCACAAGGATCCCCGTCGTCGACGGCGCGATGCGCACTCGCACACCCCGCTGGTGCGCGCGATCGACAAGCTCGAGCAGCTCGCGTTCCGGGAAGTCCGGGTCCACCACGATCACCTCGTCGACGCGGTTGCGCGCGATCGTCTCGCCGATCTCAGTCAATGTGCCGAGCGAGCGCAGGCCGCCGTTGGCGCGCGTCAGGCGCGAGACGAAGCCGACGATCTCGACGGCCGGATGCGGACCCGAGGAGAGCGCCTTGGCGACGGCGTCGATGTGGGGCCCGGTACCGACCAGCACCGCGCGGCGGCGGTAGCCGGCGGCGCGTAGCAGCAGACCGGAAACCCGTTCGTAGAACGCCCGGAAGCCGGTCACGTAGATCAGGGCGAAGAAGAACGAGCCGTAGAAGGTGTAGTAGGAGCTGTAGTACTTCGACTGTGCGCCGGTCGCGATCGCGAAGATCAGCGCCACAACCATCACCTGGAAGAGCGTCGCCAGGATCCTGGTCAGGCCGGGCCGCTGACCGCGGTCGGCGTACATGTCGGAGCGCGCGAACAGCAGCAGCGTCACGAGATAGGCGAAGGCGACGAACCCGCGCGTCTGGTGGAAGGCCTGCGAGATCAGCCGCGACTTGCCGTGCACCACGTCCTTCAGCAGCAGCGCGGTGAAGATCGCCAGGAACACACCGGCGAAGTCGAGCGCCATCAGCACGACCACGCGCGCGAAGCGCCGCGCGGTCTCCCAGCGCAGCAGGAAGGACAGCATTGGCGAACGCTTTGCGCGCACGTCGCGATCACCCAGCGCGGGCGGCGGCGACGGCGTGAGCTCAGGCACCGTGGCGCGCTCGGCGCTCAGCGGGTCGGGGACCGCGCGAATTGTCTGGCGGGAACTCGACATCTCGCTTATCCAACGCGCCACTCTGGCAGATGTTGCGGCGTCTCGCCAACCAAACGGCGGTGGCGGCGCCCGGCGGCTGGCGCTCTGCTAGCCGGATTGGAGCGTACGACGCAGACCGTCGGCCAGCGCGACCTCCGGCGCCCAGCCGAGCAGCTCCCGCGCCAGGCTGATGTCGGGCTTGCGCTGCTTGGGGTCATCGACGGGCAGCTCCGCGAACACGATCGACGAGCTGCTGCCGGTCGCTTCGAGCACGGCGTGCGCCAGCGCCAGCAGCGTGAACTCGTCGGGATTGCCGATGTTGACCGGCTCGTGGTAGGCCGACTCGGCGAGCGCGATCAGGCCGCGGATCAGGTCGGTCACGTAACAGAACGAGCGTGTCTGCGTGCCGTCGCCGAAGATCGTCAGCGGTAGGCCGGCCAGCGCCTGGCGCGCGAAGGTCGGGATCGCGCGCCCGTCGAAGGGGCGCATCCGCGGCCCGTAGGTGTTGAAGATCCGCACGATCGCCGTGTCGACGCCCTGCTGACGGTGATAGGCCATCGTCAGCGCCTCGGCGTAGCGCTTGGCTTCGTCGTAGACGCCGCGCGGGCCGATCGGGTTGACGTGGCCCCAGTAGCTCTCGCGCTGGGGATGCTCTGCCGGATCGCCGTAGACCTCGCTGGTCGACGCGAGCAGGAACCGCGCCCGGTGCGCCTTGGCGAGCCCGAGCGCGTGGTGCGTGCCGTGCGAGCCGACCTTCAGGGTGTGCAGCGGCAGCCGCAGGTAGTCGATCGGCGAGGCCGGCGACGCGAGGTGGAACACCATGTCGACCGGTTCATCGACGTAGAAGGGCTCGGTGATGTCGACGTTCAGCGCGACGAACTTCGGATCGCGGATGTGGGTGATGTTCTCGAGTGAGCCCGTCTCAAGGTTGTCCACGCAGATCACGCGGTTCTCGCGCGCGAGCAGCTCGTCGCACAGGTGCGAACCGAGGAATCCGGCGCCGCCGGTGACGAGGCAGGTGGCCATCACGTGCAGCCTACCCGGAGCAACGGCGGCCGGCCTCGAACTGCGAGCGCCAGACCCGCGCCGATCGGGACGAGCGCGCGGCTGAGCGACGACTCCGCCTCGATCGGCGCGTCTAGGGCGGCCGGCTGATCGCCGTGCGAGAGCGCATTGTCGATCGCCAGCAGCCCGCCTGAACGCCGCAGGCTGCGCACGGCGGCTTCCATACCGGCATTCGATCAGGCACTAGGGTGCGCCGCATGCACGTCATCGACGAACTGCTCGCGAACAACCGCGCATTCGCGCAGTCGCTTCCCGAGCGGCATTTCGACCTCCATCCGAGCCGTCGACTGGCGATCGTGACCTGCATGGACTCGCGGCTCGACGTGTTCGCGGCGCTGGGGTTGGCGGATGGAGAGGCCCACGTGCTGCGCAACGCGGGCGGGGTCATCACCGACGACGTGATCCGCTCGCTGGCGGTCTCCCAGCGACGCCTGGGCACGCGCAGCGTGATGTTGATCCATCACAGCGACTGCGGCATGGCGAAGCTGACAGACGACGGCTTTCGCCGCGAGTTGCTGGAGGCCACGGGCGTCGCGCCGGCCTTTGCGATCGAATCCTTCGAGGACGTCGACGTCGACGTCCGCCAGTCGGTCCTGCGCGTGCGCCGTTCGACGTTCCTGCTCCACCGCGACGCGGTTCGCGGCTTCGTCTACGACGTCGACACCCACCGCCTGCGAGAGGTCGGGGTCGACGCGGAGGACTGAGCCGTCGGCGCTCGTTCGCGCGCGGATATCCTTGGCCGTCGATGGTGAGCTCCCCGAGCGGCGACGCGGATCCGACGATCGCACCGCTCGTCGGTCCAGCCGACCCGCGCCGTTTCACCGATTCGGGGATCGAGGTCCAGCCCGTCTACCGCGCCGGCGGGGAGCCTCCGCCGGCGCTCGAGGCGCCGGGCGAGTTTCCCTACACGCGGGGCATTCACCCGCAGCCCTACCGCGCCCGCCTGTGGACGATGCGCCAATACGCGGGCTACGCATCGGCGAAGGAGTCGAACGCCCGCTATCGCTACCTGCTCGCGCAGGGCTCGACCGGACTGTCGATGGCGTTCGATCTGCCGACGCAGCTCGGACTGGACTCGGACGATCAGCGCTCGCTCGGCGAGGTCGGTCGGACCGGTGTCGCGATCGACACGATCGACGACATGCGCACGGCCTTCGACGGGATCCCGCTCGACGGCGTCTCGACGTCGATGACGATCAACGCGCCGGCCGGGGTCCTGCTCTGTCTCTATGAGCTCCTCGCGCAGGAGCAGGGCGTCTCGCCGGCAGCGCTGCGGGGCACGAGCCAGAACGACATCCTCAAGGAGTACATCGCGCGCGGCAACTACATCTACCCGCCGGCGCCGTCGTTGCGTCTGACGACCGACCTGTTCGCATACTGCCGTGAGCGGCTGCCGCGCTGGAACACGATCTCGATCTCCGGCTACCACTTCCGCGAGAAGGGCGCCTCGGCCGTGCAGGAGGTCGCGTTCACGCTCGCCAACGCCATCACCTACGTGCAGGCGGCGATCGACTCGGGGCTCGCGGTCGATCAGTTCGCGCCGCGACTGGCGTTCTTCTTCGGCGCCCACAACAACGTCTTCCAGGAGGTCGCAAAGTTCCGCGCCGCGCGGCGGATGTGGGCGCAGATCATGCGCGAGCGCTTCGGCGCGCGTGAGCCGGCCTCGATGATGTTGCGCTTCCACACGCAGACCGCGGGGGTCACGTTGACCGCGCAGCAGCCGCAGAACAACATCGTTCGCGTCGCGCTGCAGGCGTTCTCCGCGGTCTGCGGCGGCACGCAGTCGCTGCACGCCAACAGCTACGACGAGGCGCTCGCGCTGCCGAGCGAGCAGGCGGCCAAGATCGCGCTGCGCACACAGCAGGTGATCGCCCACGAGTCCGGCGCGGCCGACTCGGCGGACCCGTTCGCCGGCTCCTACCTGATCGAGGCGTTGACAGATGAGATTGAGCGCCGCGCGAATGTGCTGATCGCCAGAGTGGATGCGCTCGGTGGATCGCTGAAAGCGATCCCCTTCATCACCAACGAGATCGACGAATCCGCGTGGAGCTACCAGGAGCGCTACCGCACCGAGCAGGACGTCGTGGTCGGCGTCAACCGCTACTGCGAAGAGCGCGAACCTCCGATCGAGGGGATCCTGCACGTCGACCCGGACTCCGAGCGCGACCAACGCGCGCGTTTGGCCGCCTTCAAGCAAAACCGCGACGTAGAGCTCGTGAACGCGCGTCTCGAGGAGCTGCGCGCGACCGCGCGCGGCAGCGCCAACCTGCTCACGCCGATCGGCCAGGCGATGCGCGATCGGTGCACCCTCGGCGAGGTCTGCGGAGCGCTGCGCGAGGTCTTCGGAAGCTACCAACCGCTCTGAGCGCCGCACCGAGACGGTTGTACGGCGAGGGCAGGATTCGCTCGTTCGAGAGCAAATACCAACCGTCATGGGAGCGGTCGAGACCAACCGGACGGTAGTCAAGTCGATACCCGAGCTCTGGGCGGAACTCAGTGAGACCGCCCTGCTTGGGCGGATGCTCGGAGCGTTCGGCGAGATCCGCATCACTCGCCTGGTGCCCGAGGCGAGCATCGAATGGGAGAGCGAGCTTGCTGCCGGCTCGGTCGAGCTCGAGCCCAGCGGCTTCGGCACGCGCGTGCACCTGAGCGCCCAGATCGCGCCGTCGAGCGCGCCGTCGAGCGCAGAACGCTCGCCGAGGCGCGCCGGCCTGCTCGCGCGGCTGCTGCGCCGGCGGACGACGCGGGCCGCCGAGCCCATCAGCGAGGGCCCCGAGGCACTCGACCCAGGGCTGGCGCAGGGCGCGCTGAAGGCGGTTCTGGATGAGATCGGCGCTGCGCGCCACCGTCCATTCTCGCGCGACGCGCACGCGGCGCCACCGCGCGTCTAGTGCTCACGAGCGGAAGCTCGTAGGATCGTGCGCGCGGTGACCGAGCACGCGCCCCACAGCTACGCCGAGAAACTGGCCCAGCTGCACGAGCTCCGCCGCGAGGCCGCGCACGCCGAGGGTCCGGCGGTCGCCAAGCAGCACGCAAAGGGCAAGTACACCGCGCGCGAGCGCGTGGAGAAGCTGCTGGACCCCGGATCCTTCGAGGAGCTCGACTGCTTCGTTCGCCACCGCACGACCGACTTCGAGATGGTCCGCAACCGTCCGCTGGCCGACGCCGTGATCACCGGCCACGGCACGATTGACGGTCGCCACGTTTGCGTCTTCAGCCAGGACTTCACCGTCTTCGGGGGTTCGCTCGGTGAGGTCATGGGCGAGAAGATCTGCAAACTGATGGATCTGGCCGCGCGCGTCGGCTGCCCGGTGATCGGCATCAACGACTCCGGCGGCGCGCGGATCCAGGAGGGCGTGGTCTCACTCGGCGCCTACGCGGAGCTCTTCTATCGCAACGTCCGCTGCTCGGGTGTGATCCCGCAGATCTCGCTGATCATGGGTCCGTGCGCGGGCGGCGCGGTCTACTCGCCGGCGATCACCGACTTCATCCTGATGGTCAAGCAGACCTCGCACATGTTCATCACCGGACCCGACGTGATCAAGACGGTGACGGGAGAGACCGTCGGCTTCGAGGAGCTCGGCGGCGCGCTGACGCACAACACGAAATCGGGCGTCGCGCACTTCGCCACCGAGGACGAGGACCACTGCCTCGAGGAGGCTCGCTACCTGCTCTCGTTCCTGCCGCAGAACAATCTCGAGTCTGCCCCGGTGCTGCCTGCGACCGACGACCCCCAACGGATGGACGCCGAGCTCGACACGGTCGTCCCCGAGCACCCGAACAAGCCCTACGACATGCGCACCGTGATCCAGATGATCGTCGACGACGGCGAGTTCCTCGAGGTCCACGAGCACCACGCGCGCAACATCGTCTGCGTGCTGGCGCGCCTCGACGGCGTCTCGGTCGGCGTCGTCGGCAACCAGCCGGCCGCGCTCGCCGGCGTGCTCGACATCGACGCCTCGGCGAAGGCCGCGCGCTTCGTGCGCACCTGCGACGCGTTCAACATCCCGATCGTCACCTTCGTCGACGTGCCGGGCTTCCTGCCGGGCACCGAGCAGGAGTGGGGCGGGATCATCCGTCACGGCGCCAAGCTGCTCTACGCCTACGCGGAGGCGACCGCGCCGAAGATCACGGTGATCACGCGCAAGGCCTACGGCGGGGCCTACGACGTGATGTCCTCCAAGCACCTGCGCGCCGACTTCAACTTCGCCTGGCCGACCGCCGAGATCGCGGTGATGGGCCCCGAGGGCGCGGTGAACATCATCTACAAGCGCGAGCTGGCGGCGAGCGAGCAGCCCGAGGAGCTGCGGGCGCAGTTGATGGAGGACTACACGGCGCGCTTCGAGAACCCCTACGTGGCCGCCGAACGGGGCTACATCGACGACGTGATCGAGCCCCATGAGACGCGACCACGCCTGATCACGGCGCTGCACCTGCTGGCCAACAAGCACGAGAGCGGCCCCAGGCGCAAGCACGGAAACATCCCGCTGTAGGGGCCGGTGCGACAATCCCGCAAACGGTCCATCGCGACAGCTGATCCCGGCTCTCGCCGCGTCGCTGGGCCGCGCTCTATTCTGCGCCGTCGCCGCCTACCCCAGACTTCGCCCGCGTGAACGCTCCTGCCCCGCCGCCGCTGATCTCACCGTCCCCCTCACCGGCGGAGGCCGCGGCGATCGTCGCGGCGATCGAGTGCTTCGCGCACGACGCGGCGCCGGCACCGCGGCGCCCGCGGCCGGCCCCCGGGGGCTGGCTTAG
>ODAK010001132.1_pt1 | contig 29750 bp, 26 predicted proteins | sample 1539591 | NCBI WGS metagenome assembly ODAK01 (sample SAMEA3539303, study PRJEB22396) | soil metagenome | biome: tundra; feature: field; material: soil | place: USA | collected 2010-05 | depth 0.15 m
CGTCGGAGCGGCGGGGCTCGCAGGAGCACTCGAACCACTCAAACCACTCGAACCAGTCGAACCACTGGAGCCACTCGATCCGCCCGCGCCACTCGAACCGCTAGAGCCGCTGAGCAGCGACTCGACGGAGCCGCTCGAAGCGGTTGAGCCGGTCGAGCCGGTCGATCCAGCCGCGCGCGTGACCCCGGCGCCCGACTTCGGCTTCGCATGCGTCTGCGGCGAGGCGGTGGTCCCGCTGGCGGCCCCGAGCGGTCGAATTCGGCTGACCGTGACTGCGAGATTCGGCGCAACCTGGCGGGCGGTGGCGCGAATCACGAGCGTGTGCCTGGGGACGGCCAGCTGGACAGTCACCGTCGCGCGTCGGTCGCGACCGGCTGTCTTCACCTGGCGCGCCACGCTCCCGACCTCGAGGCTGACGACGTTGCCGCTGGCCGAGTGCGTGCTGACGGCGACGCGGACGCGATACACGCCGGTCGCTTGCAGGCGTTCGTTCAGGAAGGCCGACGGCAGGCCATTCGCGGCCCCTGCGACATGCGGGGGAGCCGCGCGGCCGACCGGAAATGCCGCGGCGCCGAGCGGTAGCGCCGCAGCGCCGATGGCCAGGGCAAAGAGGGCTGCGGCGAGGGCTCGAGATCGTCTCACCCTTCGCTAGTCGGCTGGCAGCGGCGCTCCGTTCTGGTATGTCGACTGAGCTAGACGCATGGTCGATTCACGCGTCGCGCGGCGATTGGGCCGCTGGCCGGATGTTCAACGTGATCGGCTGACGGGGGCAGCGTGCCCGTCCTCCGGCTGCCCGTCGGCCTGCGCGTGAGATGACGCGGCCGGGGCGCCGCCACCGCGGAACGGGCGCGAGATGGCCGGTAACGACGTTACGATCCGCATGGCCGGCGGTGGCGAGCGACACGTTCCGCGGCGCTACGTGCGCGAGTCACCTCCGCTCAGCTTGCAAACACATGTGCCCTCCATCTCGCGCGATCGCCTCGATATGGCGCTCCTCCTCGGTCTTCCGGTTCGCCTGGACTGCGGGCGCCTGGACGTGAGCGACGCTTCCACCGTCGGCTCGGGCGGCGCGGACGCGCGCCGCCTGCGCGTGCTGATCGTCACGCCGCGTTGCCTGCCGGAGATCGGGGGCGTGGAGAACCATGTCCACGCGGTCGCGAGCCGGATGGCCGCGACCGGCAGCGCCGCGGTGACCGTGCTGACCACCGACCTCGACGGTCGGCTGCCGGCGTCGGACCACTACGGAGCCGCCGAGGTGCGTCGCGTGCGCGCCTACCCGAGGCGGCGTGACTGGAGGTTGGCGCCCGGGATCGTCCCGATCGTGAGCCGCGGCGACTGGGATATCGTCCACGTGCAGTCCTACCACACCTTCGTGGCGCCGCTGGCGATGGCCGCTGCGGCCCGCCGCCGCATCCCGTATCTACTGACCTTCCACGGCGGCGGGCATTCAGGGCGTGTGCGCCACGGCGTGCGCGGCCTGCAGAGGGCGCTGCTGCGTCCGCTGCTGGTGCGCGCGGCCGCACTGGTGGCGACCGCCCAGTTCGAGCTCGACGAGTACCCGAGGGCCCTGCGGATTCCCGCCGCGCGCTTCGTCCTGATCCCCAACGGCTTCGATCTTCCGGCTGTGGCGGATCTCGGCGACGGCGGGCCGGCGCGGCGGGCGGCGGGCAACCCGCTGATCGCCTCACTCGGACGTCTCGAGCGCTACAAGGGCCATCAGCGCGTGATCGCGGCCCTCCCGCACGTGCTCGCCGCGACGCCTGGCGCGCGGCTGTGGATCGCGGGCAGCGGACCGTACGAGTCGGCGCTGCGACGGCAGGCGGCCGAGCTGGGGGTTGCGCAATCGATCGAGATCAGCGCCGTGCCGCTCGATGACCGTGAGGGCATGGCGCGTCGCCTCTCAGAGGTCGACCTGGCTGTCATGTTGAGCGACTTCGAGACGCACCCGATGGCGGCTCTCGAGGCTCTCTCGCTCGGACGTCCGCTGCTGGTCGCGACGGGATCGGGTCTGGGAGAGCTCGCCGAGAGGGGGCTTGCGCGGGCGATCGATCCGTCGGTGGATCCCGAGCGCTTGGCGGCAGCGATCCTGAGAGAGCTGCGTGATCCACTCGTCCCAGACCGCGTCGCGTTCCCGACCTGGGACGACTGTGCGGCCGCGCTGCTCGCGCTCTACCGGCAGGTGCTCGCGGCGTGAGGATCCTGATGCTCGCCCAGTTCTACGCGCCGGTGATCGGCGGCGAGGAGCGCTTGACCGAGTCGCTCGCCGTCGCACTCGTCGGCCGCGGCCACGAGGTCGCCGTCGCCACGCTCAGGCAGCCCGGACAGGGCAGCTACGAGGAACGTGATGGAGTTCGGATCCATCGGCTCCCCGGTCTGGCGCAGCGGATGCCATGGCTGTTCAGCGAGGACGGCCGCCGTCACGCTGCGCCGGCACCGGATCCGGCAACGGTGCTTGCGCTGCGGCGCGTCCTGCGACGCGAGCGGCCCGATGTCGTGCACGGCCACAATTGGCTGGCGCACGCATACCTGCCGCTGCGCCGCCACAGCCGGGCCGCGTATGTCCTCAGCCTGCACGACTACAGCCTGATCTGCGCAAACAAGCGGCTGATGCGCATGCGTGAGCCGTGCAGCGGTCCGGGGCCGCTCAAGTGCCTGAGGTGCGCAGCCGACCAGTACGGTGCGCTGGTCGGCCCACCGGTCGCGCTGCTCAACCTGGTCTCGGGAGGCGCGCAACGGCGTGCCGTCGATCTGTTTCTGCCGGTCAGCCGCGAGGTCGCCGTGCGCTGCGCACTGGAGGCCGGCCGCGCCCCGTACGAGATCGTGCCGAACTTCCTGATCGACGAATCGTCGACCCCAGGGCTCGACGATCAGCGTTCCGATCGGCTACCGAGTGGGGACTTCATCCTGTATGTCGGCGACCTGGCCGCCGACAAGGGAGTCGGGATCCTCGTGGAGGCCCATCAGGGCATGGCGCACAAGGCACCGCTGGTACTGATCGGCCGGTCGGTCGAGTCCGGGCTCGTGCCCGAACGCAGCGACATCATCAGCCTCGGCCTGCTCAGCCACGGGGCGGTTCTGGCCGCATGGAGGCGCTGCGCCGTCGGCGTCGTGCCGTCGATCACGCCGGAATCCTTTGGCCTGGTGGCGCTCGAGGCGATGGCCGCCGGCGTCCCCGTTGTCGCCTCACGCGTCGGCGGCCTGCGCGACGTCGTCGCCGACGGTGAGGCCGGGATCCTCGTGGCGCCGGGCGATGCCGGCGAGCTCGGCGCAGCGCTCGACCGGCTGCTCGGAGACGGCGCGCTGCGCGAGCGGCTCGGCGCCGGTGGTCTGCTGCGCGCCGGTCAGTTCACGGCGGCGACCGTCGTGCCACGCTTCGAGGCGGCCTATGAGCGGGCGCGCGCCACCCGGAGGGCGTCTCTTGGCGACTGAGGATCGACGCCGGTGAGCGCCGAAGGTGGGACCGGCTCGCTGCCTGCCGTCGCTTCCTCGCGGCATGCGGAAGGCGGCGAGCCGCGCTACGGGGCGCTGCCCTGGATCGTCCTTGCCGCGGCGGCAGGCGTTGCGGTGACCTCGGCCGCGGACGCCCTAGCGCGCACCGGCCACGCCGGCGGGTCGGTGTTGTTCTGGCTGGCCACCGGGCTGATCCTGGTCCCGGCCGCTTTGCGGCTGCTCGGCGGCGAGGCGAGCAGCGGGGAACGAGCCGCGACGGTTGTCGTCGTCGGCCTCGCGCTCTACGCCATCAAGGTCCTCCGCGACCCGTTCGGCTTCACCTACGCCGACGAGCTCGTGCACCTCCACAACGTGCAGGCGATCCTCGGCTCCGGGTCGCTGTTCGGCGGCAACTCGATCCTCCCGATCACCGCGCGCTACCCGGGCCTCGAGTCGGCCGCCGCGGCGATCGTACGGGCCGGCGGGGTATCTCCCTTCACCGCCGGCGTGACGCTGATCGCCCTAGCGCGGGCCGTGATGATGCTGGCGCTCTATCTGTTCTACGAGCGCGTGAGCGGTTCGCCGAAAGCGGCCGGGCTCGGTGCACTGGTCTACACGGCCACGCCGACCTATCTCTTCTTCTCGGCGCAATTCAGCTACGAGTCGCTGGCGCTGCCGCTTGCGAGCGTCGCGGTCCTGGCGATGATCCGTTGGGGGCAGGCAACTGACCCGTTGGACCGACGGCGCTGGGCAACTCTCGTCGCGGTCATCGCCGCGGCGATCGTCGTCACCCATCACATCACCTCGTACGCCTTCGTCGCGTTCGTGCTGGCCGTATGCCTGCTGCACTGGCGGCTGCACGGCAAGCGCGGAGCGCCGTGGGGGATGGCCGCGAGCATCGCCGCACTGGCCACGGGCTGGCTCGTCTTCGCGGCCAGCGGGACGATCGGCTACCTCAGTCCCGTGCTGACGATCGCGCTCAACAAGGTCGTTCAGACGATCAGCGGCCAGGCTTCGACCCGAGTGCTGTTCGCAAACCAGGGCGGCGTCGAGTCGACGCCGACCGACGAACGCCTCTTGGCGCTCGTCGGCATCCTGGCGCTGGGCGCGGGGATCTATGCCGGCATACGCGTCGTCTGGCGCCAGCGGCAGCGCAACCCGCTGGTCGTGATCCTGGTGCTCGCCGCAGTCGCCTACGTCGCCACGCTGCCGCTGCGCCTCGTGTCGGCAGCGTGGGAGACCGCGAGCCGTGCCGGCGACTTCCTCTTCATCGGCGTCGGGTTGACGGTCGCGCTCGGCGTCGTGTGGCTGCTCGACAACGACGTGCGAGGGAGGCGGCTGCACCCGCGGGTTGCGGCTGCCGCGGTGGTGCTCGTGTTCGCATCGGGCGTGATCGCCGGCTGGCCGGCGAGCCTGCGTCTGGCACTTCCGCGGCGCGTCGTGGCCGGCGGGCACACGATTGAGCCGCCGGGGTATGTGGCAGCGCGCTGGAGCGGGACGATGCTCGGTTCGACGCAGCGTGTCGCGGCGCAGGACTCCGACGCACGCCTGTTCATCGACTACGGCCACCAGACGGCGTTCTCGGGAACCAACCCCAATGTGGACCTCGTGCTGAGCAGCACCGCACCGCTGCAGCCATGGGAGCGCACCGTCCTGCAACGCTCCCGCATCACGCTGGTTGAGACCGACCGGCGAGCGATCAGCAGCGACATCATCGCGGGCTACTTCTTCGACGTCGGGCCGACGCCGCTGATACCGGCGGCGAGCGCGAACAAGTTCAACCTGCCGGACGTCGATCGGCTCTACGACAGCGGCAACGTGGTGATCTATGGAGTGAGCAAGCTGTGGTGAGGCTGCGCACCGATCTGGGGCTCGTCGCGGTGGCGGCCCTGGTCGCATTCCTCTGCTCGGCGGCGCTACCGGCGAGCCTCGCGCTGCTGCGCGCTCCGCTGGCGCTGCCGCTGGTGCTCGTGCTGCCCGGCTACGCGATCGTCGCAGCGGTCTTCCGACCGAGCGAGCTTCGGCCGGCGGAGATGGTGGTGTTGTCGGTCGCGATCAGCATCGCCACGACGATCTTCGCGGCGATCCTGCTCGACGCCGGGGGGGTCCGTTTGAGAACCGCTCCGTGGATGGGTCTGCTGGCGCTCGTGACGCTCGTGGCTGCCGCGCGCGGCAGCATCAACGGACATGCGCGAGCGCTCCACCGCCCGCGCGTTCGTCTGCTGCGTCCCGAGCTGCTCGCGCTGGCCGGGGCGCTCGTGCTCCTGACGGGTGCCGCCGCGCTCGGCTTCACGCCGCTCGGCGCGCCGAAGGCGACCCAGGGGGCGACGGCCCTGTGGATTCTGCCCGCGCCCGACGGTCGCGCCGCCGCGTGCGTCGGAGTGCTGAGCGACCAGACGCGCGTCACGAGATACACCGTGCAGTTGACCGTGGCTGGAAGGCCGGCGCAGCGGTTCGGACCGATCACGCTGGCGCCCGGCGGACGTTGGACGCGGGTGGTCGGCGTGGGCTTGGGCAAGCCGGTGGTGGCGGCGGTGTTGCGCAACGCCGCGAAGCCCTCGGCCGTCGTCGCCAACGTGGCGCTGCGAGTCTGGAGCGTGCCGGCGAAGTCGTGCTGAGCTGCGGGCCGCCACACGGCGGCGGTCGGTTCAGTGGGAGAGGGCGCGCTTGGCGAGCCTGATCGCGCGGCGCGCGAGCGCCCGCTCGCTGGCCGTTTCCGGCAGGCTCAGGTAGGTCGCGCTGTAGACGATCGCTCCGGCCAGGCTGCTGAGCGCGATCGTGGGGATCGTCGTCGGCGCGAGCGCGGCGTGCAGGACGACGAGCACGGCGACCGCCGGGATCAGCGGAACGATCCCCGGCAAGAGGATCCGCCTGGCCACGTCCGACAACCGCACGCCAAGCACGCGAGCTCCGAACGGCAGCGTGATCGCGGCTTCGACGGAGGTTGCGACGAGCGTTCCGATGGCCACTCCGCGCACGCCGAGCGAGCCGACGAGCGCGATCGAGAGTCCGAGGTTGAGTGCGGCTGAGCCCAGCGCGAAGACGACCAGCGGCCGATGGCGGTTCATGCCCTGGAGGGCCTGCGAAACAGGCGACATCAGGGCCTCCAGCAGACCCGCCACGGTGAGTAACACGACGATGTCCGCGCTCGATGCCGCCTGTGGGACCCAGGCCACCAGGAACGGCCTGGCGAAGATGATCAGCGCGCCGCCGACGATCGAGAACAGCGCGAGCGTCACGCGTATGCCCGAGAGGTAGATCTCGCGCAGCAGCGGCGCGTCGCCCTCGGCGTGCAGCCGGCTCGCCAGTGGCAGGAGCACGAAGACGAACTGGTCCGTGAGCTGTCCGGGAAGGGAGCTCAGCTTGCGGGCGATGGAGTAGGGCGAGACATTGCGAACGGGCAGTGACGCTCCGATCACGATCTCGTCGCTCTGCAGCTTCAGAACCTGGGCAACCTGGATCCCGAAAAGCGCCGAGCTGAAGAGCAGGACGCGACGCGCATGGATGCGCTTAGCGCCGCGAAAGCCGAAGCGCAGGTCGGGAGCTGTCCGGTGGATCAACCAGATCGTCGGCACCAGCCACAGCAGGGTGAGCGGGATGACGACGGCGGTGATCGCGAGCACGCCGCCGCCGAGCGCGAGGATCACGATGATCGAGGTCGCGAGGGCCAACATCGCAAGCGACACGATCAGGTTCATCAGGTCGAAGCGATTCAGGCCGCGCAGAACCGCGGTCGCACAGTTCGACGGGAGCTGCACGGCCACGCCGACCGCGGTGATCACCACCAGCCACGACGCGGTGCCGCGCTCGCGTGCCGGAACGTCGATGATGTGGGGAACCAGCGGCGCCAGGATCGCGCCGACCGCGAGCACCAGCACGCCCAGTCCGCAATAGAGCAGGAGCGCGGTGGCGACCAGTTCCGAGGCGGTCTTGCTGTCGCCGTGCGCGCGGTATTCGGCGACGTACTTGACGATCGCCGATGCGATGCCGAGGTCGGCGAGGTTCCCGTAGGCGACGAACGAGGCGACCAGCGCCCACAGTCCGTAATTGGTTGATCCGAGATGGCTGACGATGATCGGCGTCAGCACGAACCAGACGGTGAGCGTGACCAGGCGTCCGGCGTAATTCGACGCGGTGGAGAGCGCGACCTGGCGGCGGATGGCCGCGTTCTTTTCTGGTTCGACGGCCATGTGGGAGCGGCTGCGACAGCTGTCGCGAGGCCGTCATTCAATCAGTGTCGCAAGGACCCCGTATCGATTGGGCCAGGCTGTGAATAGCCTGTGCCAGTACGACGATCGTCGAGTTTGGCGCGCGCGCCGACGACAAGCGTCTAACGCGCTACAGGCGCGGCTGCCGCAGGTCGATAGACAGGTGTGCCCTCCGCCTTCGCCTCTGCACTGCTCGAGGGAAACGGCCGCTACGTGCGACGGGCCGCGCTGGGCAGCGCGGCCGTGTACGAGATCCTCGACGACGACGGCGGCGACGTCATCACCGCCGAGGTGATCGAGGCGCCGGGCCTGCCGCGCGGGACGACGGTGCGCCTGTTGGCGACCGCCACGCGCGCGATGCAACACATTCAGGTCTAGACTCGCACGCCTCTGCTCACGCGGCGCGCTGCCCCGGTCGAGGGCCACAGGCCTCAGCTTGATCACCGCACGTCTCAGGTGAAGAGCCGTACCCAGTCGACGCGCATCGTCGCGGGGAACGGAGCGGCTGCGGCGGGCGCACCCGGCCAGCCGCCGACGGCCAATGAGAGCAGGACGTGGAACGGGTGGCCGTCGAACACCCACTGCGCGCTCGGCGGCAGTGCGCTCCGCGCGGCGGTCGCATACGGCACGCCGTCGAGCGTCCAGACGAGCCGCCCCGGTTGCCAGATCAGGCCGTAGGTGTGGTAGGCCCCGGCGAATGGCGTCGCCGATGTGACGCTCGTCTCCCACTGTTGGGTGTTCGACGAGCCGCTGATCGGACCGTGCAACGTCGCGAAGATCGTGTCGGGAAGCGGGGAGATCGCCTCCATCACGTCGATCTCGCCGCACCCCGGGAAGCAACCGGCGACGCTCGAGTCGCCGACCATCCAGAACCCCGAGCACAGACCGCTGCCGACCGGCAGCCGGATGCGAGCTTCCAGCTCGCCGTAGCTGAACGAGAAGAGATGGTTGCTGTCGAGCTGGGCGGAGCTGTACGACGCCCCCGCGCTCACGCCGAGCTGATACGCGCTGATCGCAAGCCCGCCACTGCCATCGAGCGCGGCGTTCGCGGGGTTCTGCTGGTCCGTCGAGAGCGTGCCATCACCGCAACTCCCGGTCGTGTCCGCCGACCAGTTGGCGGGGTTGGCAGGCGTGCCGGTCGGACCGTTGAACTCATCCGACCAGACGAGGTTCCTATATGGCCCTGAGCTGGGGCCGATGATCGTCCTCCCGGTCGCCCCGGTAGCTCCGGTCGCCCCGGTCGCTCCGGTCGAACCGGTGATCACGGGCGGGGGCGTGGTGTTGGTCGACTGGCGAGCCACCGCTACCGTGACGTGAAGCGGCGCGGCCGGGCTGATCGTGCGGACCGTGAACTGCTTGCGCCGAAGGTGGCGCACGGAGAATGCCAGGACCGCGCCCTGCCCTGGCCCGATCGCGACGTTGCGCTGGGACTGCGAGCCAACGAACACATCGATCGACTCTGCGGCGGCCGGGGCCGGAACCGACACAACCACGGCGTAGTCGCCCCAGCTCGACACCTTCTTGACCACGGTGGTGGTGATCAGCGGCGTTGGCGTGGGGGTGCTCGCCGCGAAGGACGGGATCGCCGCCGCGGTCGTGCCGGCCAGCGCGAGCCCCACGCCAGCGGCGAGCAGCCGACGGCCACGACGCATCAACGGCTCCGCTCGCGCCGGGGATGTGCCCGGCGCCCTCTCGGGCTCGGGTCGCCGGCCGCGCAGCGGCCGGCGGAGGGCATCAGCGTCACGGGTTCAGTGTGGCACGCCGGGATGGGGCGATCGACCGCGCGGCTGCCGGGAGGCGAGAGCTCAGACTCGCTCGTTCGCGCTCGGCCGCGATCGCCGGACGGTATTTCGGCTTGGCGAGCAGCAGTTGGACGTTCGCGATCCGGCCCCCGCCGAAGCCACCCTCGCAATACGCGAGGTACAGCTCCCACATGCGCTGGAAATGTCCGTCGTAGCCGAGCGAGCGCACGCGCTCCAGCTGGGCGAGGAAGTTCTCGCGCCAGCAGCGCAGTGTACGAACGTAGTGTGCGGTGATGTCCTCGAACTGGATCGGGCGCATGTCGGTGACGGACGCGACGGAGCGGGAGATCACCGCGAGCGACGGCAGGCATCCGCCCGGGAAGACATGCGTGTTGGCGAAGCTCCGCTTCGCCTTCTCGACGTTGTAAGCGCGCTCGTCGATCGTGATCGCCTGCAGCAGCATCGCGCCCTGGGGCGTGAGCAGCGAGGCGCAACGTTCGAAGAAGGTGTCGAAGTACTGCCAGCCGACAGCCTCGATCATCTCGATCGACACGAGCTTGTCGAACGTGCCCGCGAGATCGCGGTAGTCCTTGAGCAGCACGGTGATGCGGTCCTCGAGGCCGGCGGCGCGGATGCGCTGGCTCGCCAGTTCCAGCTGCTCGCGCGAGATCGTGGTCGTCGTCACGCGGCAGCCGTAGCGCGACGCTGCATGGATCGCGAAACCGCCCCATCCCGTGCCGATCTCGAGCACGTGATCCTGCGCTGTCAGTTCGAGCTTGCGGCAGATGCGATCGAGCTTCGCGAGCTGCGCCTGGTGCAGCGACGTGCCGGGCCCTTCGAAGAAGGCACACGAGTAGGTCATCGTCTCATCCAGCATCAAGCTGAAGAGATCGTTGCCGATGTCGTAGTGAGCGGCGATCCGGCGACGCGAGCGGTTGGGCGTATTCCGTGCGCACCAGCTCTGAGCCGCCTGCGGGACGGCGACGAGGGGACGGACCAGGCGGCGCCAGCGGTCAAGCGCCGGCATGTTCAGCGCCGCGAGGCGAGCGAGTTCCGGCAGCTCGGCGCAGTCGAACCACTGCTCCGTGTAGGCCTCGCTGACGCCGAGCGAGCCGCGCAGCAGCGCGCGGTAGAAGCGGCGGTCGTGGACGCTGACGGAAACGGCCGGTCCGCCGGCGCTCGCGACGCCAAAGGTCTGCCTGCGGCCGTCCTCGAGGATCGTCAGGGTTCCGTGCCGGGTGCGTCGCAGCAGGCGCCGCGCGATCGTACGGGCGAGTCGAGCAGTCATCTGAGCTCGCTCGCGCGGCCGCCCGAGTCGGGCAGCCGAACGACCGACGCGAGGCGGATGCGACCGGTCATGTTCCCGTTATACGCACGACCGCCCCGCGGTGGATCAGTCGCTGGCGTTCACCGATCAGCGGGTCACTGGTAAACGTGCACCCAGTCGACGAGCATCGTCGCCGGGAAGGCCGTGCTCGCGGTGGGGCAGGAGGTGTACCCGGCCTGACTGCAGGGCCAGCCGCCGACCGCGAGGTCGAGCAGCATCTTGTAATTGCCGCTGTCGAACTCCCAGGTGGATCCGAGGGCCAGACTGGCGGGGGTGGCAGTCTCAAAGGGGGTCCCGTCGATCGTCCAGGTGATCGAGCCGGGCGACCAGATGATGCCGTAGGTGTGGAATGCGCCGCTCAGGTTTCCAAACCAGCTCTCCGCTGTCTCCCACTGCTCCGTGGAGCCGTTGGCGCCGTTGAGGCCGCTTATCGGTCCGTGGAGATCGAAGAAATCCTCGGTCGGTAGCGGGCCGAACTCCGGCGCCTCCATGACGTCCAGCTCGCCGCAGTTCGGCGTGCAGGAGCCCTCGTACAGCCAGAATCCGCCCCAGAGTCCCTCGCCGGCTGGAAGCTCGATGCTGGCGTCGAGCTCCTCTCCGACGTGGAACGTGGCCGGCGTCTCGAGCTGGGCGGCGGTGTAGGGCTCACTTGGGTTGCCCGTCGCCAACGCGGTGATCGCCAGGTGCCCGTTGCCGTCGAGGGACGCGTTCGCGGGGCTCGCGGTGTCGGTCGAACAGTCGCTCATGGGGCAGTCGGGCCCGAGGTCGGGCGTCCAGTTTGAGTCGGTCGTGCCCTGCGCTCCGTTGAACTCATCGGACCAGACGAGCGTGCGATAGGTGCTGCTGTAGGGAGCGCCGGCAGGCTGCGGCGGGGGAGAAGGGGTGGTGGTCGTCGTCGTGGTCGTCGTCGGGGTCGTGCCCCCGGTCGTCGTGGGCGTGCTGGGGGCCGGCGTGGTCAGCTTGGGCTTCGGCGTCGTGGCGGACTTGCGCAGCGTGACCGTGGCCCTGATCTGGACGGCCGGCGGGGCGTTGACGGTGCGCACGACCAGCTTCGTCGGGGAGAGGCTGAGCGTGTAGCGCACCGTGGCGCCCCACCACGGATTGGCGACGACCGTCCGCATCTTCTGACCGCTGAGGTATACGCGCACGAGCCGCGAGTGATTGCTGCGCGAACGTACCGAGATCACGACGAGGTACTTGCCCTTCGCCGTCACGCTCTTGTGCAGGATGCTGGTCGCCGTCTTCGCGGCCGCATGCGCCGGCGGTGAGCCGCCGGCGGCGATCGCGGAGGCCGGGGCGGCGAGCAACAGCGCACCGATCGCCGCGCCGACCCAGCGCCGCGTCATACGATGCCCCACCCGCTCCATCCGGGGACTATTCGTCCGTGCCATCCGGGAACGATTGTAACCGCCGTCGACGAATGTATGAGTTTTCCTTTCGGTTGCAAGAAGATTCCCAGCAACCGCGGGGGTCGATCGTGACTCGAGGCGGAGCTCGTAGCGCGGAGCATGCGTCCGCGCGCTCACCGGGCCGCCTCTTCGCGCGTCGCTGCGGCGTGTTCGCGCCGGGCGCTGCCGAGCAGCGGGGCGCCGCTTGGATTCGGGAAGTAGCGTGCCCCCTTGAACCGCAGCCGCAGCCCATTGGCGTAGATCTGGCGAACGATCCGCAGCGTCAGCAGTGGGTAACGGGCCAGCAGGCCGCGCAGTCGCGCGGGAGTCAGCTCCGAGCGGCGCAGCGAGAGCGTCGCCTCGAACACTCTGCGCCCGCCCTGCTCGCTGTCGATGTGCGCGATCAGGCGCTCCCCGGGCTCGGTCATGCGCCATGCGTAGGTGTGATCCATACCCATGAACGGGGAGACGTGGAACTCCTTTTCAAAGCGTCCACGCATGATCGAGGCGGCTGGACGCTCGTCCTGCGGCGAGAGCACGTACGCATGGCATTCGCCCCAAGGCGTATTCGTGACCTCGGCGACGATCGTCTGCACGCGGATTCCGTCGCGGTCGAAGCAGTAGTAGAAGCTGACGGGGTTGAAGCAATGCCCGAGATGGCGCAGGTTGGTGAGCAGTCGAATCGGGCCCGTTGGTCGCGTGCCGGTGCGCGCGGCGACGAGCTCGCGGACCTCGCCCGCCAGCTGGCGGCGGGGGTCGCCCAGATGGTCGCCGCGGCGGAACTCGGCGATCGCAGGCCGGCGAGCTGACACGAGGCGGTAGCAGTCGAACAGCTCAGGCAGCTCGTCTAGATCGAGGTAGACCATGAAGAGCTTCGTCCTGAGCTCGTGCGCGACGGGTCCGTGACGGCGGTGGCGGACCCAGCCCTCATAGACGCAGCTGGCTGCCATCGATTTCAAAGCCCTTCGACCGCACGTAGCGCGGACACCACGCCGTCCTCGTGGAATCCCCAGCCCCAGTAGGCCCCACAGTAACGCGTCCGGCGCTCACCCGAAATGCCGCTCCAGCGCCCCTGGGCCGCGACTCCGGCGCTCGTGAAAATGGGGTGCGTGTAGCTAATCGTGCAAAGGACCTTCGCCGGATCGATCCGCTCGGTCATGTTGAGCGACACGCAGAAGTCCTCCGGTGCTTCGAGCCGCTGCAGGTGGTTCATGTAGTACGTGACGGTGCTCAGCGGCCGCGGTCGCGCGAATAGGTGGTAGTTCCACGCCTGGCGCGCCGCGCGGCGGCGTGGAAGCAGCGAGCCGTCGGTGTGCAGCACGGCCTCGTTGGGCTGGTAGGGGAACGATCCAAGGACCTCGCGCTCGAGGGGCGACGGGTCCTCGAGCATCGCCAGCGCCTGGTCGGCGTGGCACGCCAGGATCACCTCATCGAAGCGTTCGCTCGATCCTCCGCGCGTGCGCAGCGTGACACCGCACTCATCACGCCGCAGCGCTTCGACCGGCGTGCCGAGCCGGATCCGGTCGGCGAACGGCTTGCTCAGCGCCTGTACGTAGCGATCGGCTCCGCCGACGATCGTCTGCCATCGCGGTCGGTCGCGAAACCCGAGCATTCCGTGGTTGGCGAAGAACTCGGCGAGGAAGCGCACGGGAAAGCTCCACATCGCGGCGGGATCCGCGGACCAGACCGCGGCGGCCTGCGGCACGATCAGACGCTCCACGAACCAGCTGGAGTATTCGCCGTCCGCCACGAACTGCGCGAGCGAGCGCTGCTCGGCGAGTGGGCTCTCGAGCACCATGCGCAGAGCGCGGTTGAAGCGCCGCAGATCGGCGATCATCCGCCAGAAGGCTGGTCGGCTGAGATTCGCGCGCTGGCAGAAGAGGCCGCGCAGGGTGCCCGCGAACTCGAAGTCCTCGTCCTCGCCCTTCACCGAGAAGCCCATGTGGGTGGGCTGGATCGCGACGCCGGACGCCGCCAGCAGCTCGCGAAAGCGGGGGTAGTTGCGGTCATTGAGCACGATGAAGCCCGTGTCGATCTGCCATGTCCCGCTATCGCGCTGGACCGTGACTGTGTTGGTGTGTCCCCCGAGGCGCCCGTCGGACTCGAACAGCGTGAGCTCGTGGCGGCCGTGCAGTCGGTGCGCCGCCACGAGGCCTGAGACACCGCCGCCGACGACCGCGATCCTCATCCGCCGTGCGCCAGCGGCGGTCGGACAACCTCCAAGCAGGGGAGTGGGCCGGCGCGGCGAACCATCGTTGCGAAGCGTAGTTACGTGGTTGGAGTGACCACGGATCAATGCCACCGTTGGAGGAAGTGGGAAACGGACCGTCGAATGACAACGACACTGATGAAGAGACCAGCAGGGGAGACAGCAGCGGCGAGGGCGAACGGCACCGAGCCGCAGACGCTCTCGAGTTACATCCAGTCGCGCTTCGACGAGTGCTCGCGCTCGCAGAAGGACGTCGCCCAGTACATCATCGACCATCTCGACGAGGCCGCCTTCCAGACCGCCGAGGAGCTGGCTCGACGCGCGAACACCTCCAGCTCGACGGTGGTTCGATTCTCACAAGCGCTCGGCTTCGAGGGCTTTCCCGAGCTCCAACGCGCTGCGCGGGAAGAGTACAAGCGCGCCCACGGCGCGCCGACGGAGGCTTCCTCGCCGCTGTTCTCGATCGAGCGGACCGAGTTCGAGACCTCGATCGCCGCCGACTACGCCAACGTCGAGGAGAGCGCGCGCAAGGCCAGCCGAGCGACGGTCGAGCGCGCGATCGCCGCGATCGCGACGGCCGACCGGATCGTGATCGCCGGGACCGATCAGATGGCTTTCTTCGCGAGCTACCTTCGCCACCTGCTGATGCTCCTGGACCTGCGCGCCGAGCTCGTCGCCAGCCCGTCCCAGGAGGCGCTGAGCCGGCTCGGGCGGATCGACAGCGACACGCTGGTGATCGCGCTGTCCGCCGGGCGTCCTCATGCACTCGTCGTACGGGCGATGAAACTGGCGCGTCACCGCAAGGCCTTGACGATGGCGATCACCGACGCGACGCTCTCGGAGGTCGCCAAGCTCGCGCAGATCAAGCTCTACTACTCCTCGAACAGTCCAGCCTACGTGCGCTCGCACACTGCGCTGCTGAGCATGCTGCAGGCGATCGCCTATGGCGTCTACTCGCGCGACGAGGAACAGTACGCCGACCGCATCAAGGCGTTCCGGCTGAAGTAGCGCCGGTGAGGCCGGGGCGAGCGGTCCGTGTCGCGTCTGGCGAATGCCCGCCGCTCACGGCATCGACGGCTTCGGCACCGGCCGGCGCGGGCAGACCGATGGGATACGCTAACCCACGACCTCGCCTCGCCTCGCACGCCGGGGCGGGCGCCGCCCCGGGTTCCGCTGCCACCGGCGAGCCTCCGGCAGGCGCGGTCGGCTCGATCGGCCATCCAGTCTGATGATCGTCTCCAAGACTCCATTGCGTGTCAGCTTCGCCGGTGGTGGGACGGACCTCCCGGACTTCTATGAGCACCACGGCGGCGCCGTCGTCTCAACCGCGATCGACAAGTGGATCCGGGTGATCGTCGCTCGGCGCTTCGAGGGCGATATTCGCGTCAGCTATTCGCGCACCGAGACCGTCAACACGGCGGACGAGGTGGAGCACGAGCTGGTTCGCGAAGCGCTCCGAGTGACGGGTCTACCGCGCGGGCTCGACATCGTCACGCTGGCAGACGTTCCCTCGCGCGGCACCGGGCTTGGCTCCTCCAGCGCGGTGCTGGTCGGACTGCTCGCCGCGCTGTACGCCTACCAGGGCATCCAGCGATCCGCCGGCGCGCTCGCCGAGGAGGCCTCGGAAATCGAAATCAACGTGCTCGGCAAGCCGATCGGGCGCCAGGATCAATATGCGGTCGCCTTCGGCGGCTTCAACCTGATCGAGTTCCTGCCGGCGAATGCCGGCGTCCGCGTGCGGCCGATCGTCGCCCCGGAGAACACCCTGGAGCGGCTGCATCAGATGCTGATGCTCTTCTACACGGGGCGCCAACGGGCCGCCGCCGACGTGCTCAGCGACCAGCGCGATGCGATTCGCGATGGCACGACGGTGGACGCGCTGGTGGCGATGCGTGAGCTCGCCTACGCGATGCGCGACGCGCTCGGGGCGGGCGACATCGAGGCGTTCGGCTCGATCCTGCATCGCAACTGGGAGCTCAAGCGCACACTTGCCGCCGACGTCAGCGACGAGCAGATCGACGCCCTGCACGCTCGCGCGATCGACGCCGGAGCGCTCGCCGGCAAGCTGCTGGGTGCCGGGCGGGGCGGGTTCCTGCTGTTCCTCGCGCCCCAGGATCGCCACGCCGCCATCCGCACGGCGCTGGCCGAGCTGCGCGAGACCCCGTTTCGCTTCGCCGCGACCGGATCGCACATCCAGCTGTTCGAGGACGCGGAGCGATAAGCGTGCTGACACACGTCGACGACTACCTGGACCGCCTGCGCGCCGCGATCGACGGCCTGCCGCGCGAGCGGCTCAACCAGCTGGCGCAGACGCTGCTGGGCGCTTATCGCAACGACAAGCAGGTCTTCACGATCGGCAACGGCGGCAGCTCATCAACGGCCAGCCACCTTGCCGCCGACCTCTCGAAGAACACCAGCGGCGCCAACATGCGGCGCTTTCGGATCACCAGCCTCAACGACAACGCCGCGATCGTCACGGCACTCGCAAACGACCTCGGTTACGAGCACGTCTTCGTCGAGCAGCTGATCAACATGATTCGCGCCGGTGACGTGCTGATCGCGGTCTCGGCCAGCGGCAACTCGCCGAACATCGTCAACGCGATTCGCTATGCGCAGGAGCAGAGCGCGCACGTCGCCGCGCTGCTGGGATTCGACGGGGGGTTGGCAGCGGAGCTCGCTGACAACGCGATCATCGTTCCGTCGAACGACTTCGGCATCGTCGAGGACCTCCATCTCGCGATCAATCACATCCTCGTCGAATACTTCCGCGAGTACCTCGCGAACGCTCAGACCTGGGTGGCGTAGTCCGCGGCGGCCGAGCGGCGAGCAGGGGCCCGAGCCGGCGCGTCGCCGGCGGCGAGCGCGAGCGAGCCGGCCGCTACGGCGTGTCTCCCCGCCGCGGGATGCCGGCCGGGGCGCTGCTCAGTCGGCGCGCCAGCCAGCCGCGTATGAAACCGGCGGTCGTCCACGTGAGGCCGACCACGATCGCGATGGCTCTCGCCGGACCTCCAGGATCCCCTCCAAGGCCACGCAGGCACTCCCGCGCGACGCCCGTCGGGAGTATCCACCGCACGTAGCGCCGTTCGGACTCCAGGCCGGCGTGGTGGCCGGTGCCGAGCACCATCGAGGCCTTGGCGACCCCCTCGTTGTAGCAGCGCGCTCGAAAGAACGCCCAGGTGGCGCGCTGCGGCGTGACCGAGTGGGTCACGACCGCGCCTGGCCAGTAGCGCCAGATCCCCTCCGGGAAGCGCTGGCGGCCGCGAATGCAGAAATCCGTCTCCTCGAGCCGGCCGAGGTCCTCGCTGAAGCCCCCGAGCGCGTCGAGCACGTCGCGTCGGACGGACATGTTGGCGCCGATCATGTTTCGAACCGGCGCCGCTGTGGTGGGGAGGCCGCGGTAGCTGCAGCCGACGACCCAGTTGAACTCCTGCGGGAACCATCGTGGCCTTGCCGCGGGCCAGTCCGGCTCGATTCGCCCGCCGACGCCGAGGGTCGAGGCGGCGCCGTAGGCCTGCGCCAGCTGCGCCAGCCAATCGGGGTCGGCACGCGCGTCGTCGTCGAGAAACGCCACGATCGGAGTACTGGTGGCCCGAGCGCCGCTGTTGCGGGCTCCCGCAAGGCCGGGCCGCGCCTCGTTCGCAACAACGACGGCCGAGCCCTCGAAATGTGCTCTCGCGCGATCCAGCAGTTGCGGATTGTGGTCGACGGCGACGACGATCTCGCGCGCCGGCACGGTCTGGCGCAGGACCGACTCGACGCCGCGCAGGAGCTCGTTCCAGCGCTCCTCGGTGTAGGCGCAGATGACGACGGAGAGAGCGAGCGGCGACGAGCTCATCGGTTCAGGCGGGCGGCGAGTCGGACATGTCGAACCGAACGGCTCAGGCGTGCAGCCGCGCGTAGGCGAGCGCCTCAGGAGTACCGACGTCGAGCACGGGCGCGGGCAGCATGTGGGTGCCGAGATGTTCGCCGCGCGCGAGCGCGGCGGGGAAGACGTCGTGGCCGAAGTCGCTGACCACGCCCGCCGGGATCTGGGCGATGAAGGCCGGCTCGAGGACGTAGAGGCCTGCATTGACGAGGCCACGCACGCCCGGATCGAAGCGCCGGTGTTCGACGAATTCGGTCACCCGCCCGCGGGCATCGACGCTGATCACGCCCTTGCGCTCCAGCTGGTCGCTCTCGTAGACCGCGAGTGTGGCGGCAGCCCCAGATTCGCGGTGCGCCTGCGCCAGCGGGGCGAGCGGTTCCGAGATCAGCACGTCGCAGTAGAGGATCACGACCGGTTCCTCGCCGAGCTGCCCCAGCGCATTGCGCACACCGCCTGCCGTGCCGAGCAGCTCAGGCTCGGTGATGACGACCAGCTCAGGCCCTCCGGGCGTCCTATAATCCCGTGCGAACGACTCGATCGCTGCGGAAAGGTGATGCGCGTTGACCACCACTCGCCGGACGCCGTTGCTCCGCAGATATCGCAGCTGGCGGGCCAGCAGCGGCTCCCCGCCGATGTCGACCAGAGGCTTGGGGACGTCGGGCTCGAGCGCGGCCAGGCGCGTCCCGCGTCCGGCGGCCAGGACCATCGCGTTCATCAGCGCAGCCTAGCGTGAGCCGTACCGCCATCGTCACCGGTGGTGCGGGCTTCATCGGCTCGCACGTGGTCGACGCGCTGCTCGCCGACGGCAGGCGCGTCGTCGTGCTCGACGACCTCTCCAGCGGCAGCGCGCAGCGCGTCGCCGCCGAGGCTTCGCTCGAGCTCGTCGACATCTCCGATCGCTCTGCACTCGACCGGGTCGTCGATCTGGCACGCCCCGAGCTGATCTTCCACCTGGCGGCGCAGTCGAGCGTGACCGTGTCGGTGACGGACCCGGGACGCGACTGTGCGGTCAACGTCGGCGGCACGCTGAACGTGCTCGAAGCGGCGGTTCGCCACCGCGCGCCGGTGATCTTCAGCTCGACCGGCGGCGCGCTCTACGGCAACGAGGCCCCGCTGCCGACGACCGAGGACCGCATCCCGGCGCCGCTCGCTCCCTACGGCGCATCGAAGTGGGCCGGCGAGGCCTATCTTCTGACCTGGTCGCGCGCCCACGATCTGCCGCACACGGTCTGCCGGCTAGGCAACGTGTACGGCCCGCGCCAGAGCCCCCATGGCGAGGCCGGAGTGGTGTCGATCCTCAGCCTGAAGCTCTGGCGTGGTGAGCAGCCGACGCTGTTCGGTCACGGACGACCCACTCGCGACTACGTCCACGTCGATGACGTCGTGCGCGCGATGACGATGGCGGCGACCCATGCCGGCGTGTTCAACGTCTCGACCGGCGTCGAGACCGACGTCGGCTCGCTGCTCGCGGAGCTCCAGCGCGCGGCGGACACGTCGATCGAGCCGAAGCTCGTGCCACTGCGGACGGGCGAGCTCGAGCGCAGCTGCATGGATCCCTCGCGCGCCAGGCTGGCGTTTGGATGGGAGGCGCAGACCGCGTTGCGCGAGGGCCTGCACGCGACCTACCGCGCGCTCGTGAAGGAGTTTGCGAGCGACGCGGCGGCCGCTGCTACGCCGGGCTGAGCGGCTCCGGTTCTGCGCGCCGAAGGATCGCCGTGGCAGCCGCGTCCAGCGACGGCGCGACGATGTCGGGCTGCGAGCGCCGCGAGCGAGCGGGCGAGCCGGGCTCGTCGATCAACGCCGTCCGGCAGCCGGCCGCCTGACCGGCTGCGATATCGCTCTCGGAGTCGCCGATCATCCACGATCGCGGCAGGTCGATGTCGAGCGTGCGGGCGAGCGCGAGGATCATGCCCGGCGCCGGCTTGCGGCAGTCGCATGCGTCGGCGAGGTCGTGCGGGCAGTAGCGGAACGCCGTGATCTCGGCGCCCGCGTCGCGCATGCGCGCCTGGATCTCGTGCTCGATGCTGGTGAGCGTGGCCCAGCTGACAAGCCCGCGGGCCACGCCGCGCTGGTTGGAGACGACCGCCAGGACGAAGCCGGCGCGGGCCAGCGCGCTCGCGCCCTCGAGCGCTCCCGCCAGCCACACGAAGCCATCGAGCGACTCGACGTAGGCGTGCTCGTCGGGTCGGACGTTGAGCGTGCCGTCGCGGTCCAGGAACACCGCTCGGCGCATCACAGCTGCCCCCGTGTGAGGCGCGGAGTCGATGGTGTGGCTTGGCTCATTTGATCGACGCGGACGGAGGGCGCGAGATCCTTGCGCCTGCGCGCCCCAACGACGCGGTCCGCAGCGCCGCGCTCGAGCGAGCCTAGCGAGTTCGAGTAAGGCCGAGCGCACGAGGCGCTCCGACCGAACGCTCGCGCGCCCCGTAGACTTGGGAGACGATGCGCGACGAGGCCACATTCCGCGTCAAGGCCGGCCTGGCCGAGATGCTCAAGGGCGGCGTGATCATGGACGTCGTCACGGCGGAGCAGGCGCGGATCGCCGAGCAGGCCGGTGCCTGCGCGGTGATGGCGCTCGAGCGGGTCCCCGCCGACATCCGCCGCGACGGCGGCGTGGCGCGCATGTCCGACCCGGCGATGATCCGCGCGATCCAGCAGGCCGTCTCGATTCCGGTGATGGCGAAGGCGCGCATCGGTCATTTCGCGGAGGCGCAGGTGCTCGAGGCGCTCGAGGTCGACTACATCGACGAGTCCGAGGTGCTGACCCCCGCCGACGAGGCCAACCACATCGACAAGTGGCGCTTCAAGGTGCCGTTCGTCTGCGGCGCCACGAACCTCGGCGAGGCGCTGCGGCGAATCTCCGAGGGTGCGGCGATGATCCGCTCCAAGGGCGAGGCGGGCACCGGCGACATCGTCGAGGCGGTGCGCCACCTGCGTGCGATCGGCGGCGAGATCCGCCGCCTGGGAACGCTGCGCGAGGACGAGCTGGCCAGCGCCGCGAAGGAGCTGGCGGCCCCGTTCGAGCTCGTTCGCTCGGTTGCGCAGGCTGGCCGGCTGCCGGTCGTGATGTTCTGCGCCGGCGGGATCGCGACGCCGGCTGACGCGTCGCTCGTGATGCAGCTCGGAGCCGAGGGCGTGTTCGTCGGGTCAGGCATCTTCAAGTCCGAGGACCCCGCGGAACGAGCAGCCGCGATCGTGGAGGCGACGACGAACTACGCAGACCCGTCGCGCGTCGCCGCGGCCTCCGAAGGGCTCGGAACGGCGATGACGAGCCTCGAGGTTCGCAAGCTGCCGGACGAGCAGCTGCTCTCCCAGCGCGGCTGGTAGGCAGATGACGGGCGAGGTTGGCGTGCTCGCCCTGCAGGGTGATTTCGAGGCGCACGGCAACGTCCTGCGCGCGCTCGGCGCGGGGGTGCGCGAGGTGCGTGTCGCCGGCGAGCTCGACGGGCTGGACGCGCTCGTGCTGCCGGGCGGCGAGTCGACCGCGATCACGCTGGGCGTCGAGCGCGCGGGCCTTGCGGCGCCGCTGCGGGAGCTCTGCGGGCGGGTGCCGGTGCTGGCGACCTGCGCCGGCATGATCATGCTCGACCGCGACCATCTGGGCGTGCTCGACATGCGCTGCGAGCGCAACGCGTTCGGCCGTCAGGTGCGCAGCTTCGAGGGCGACGTCGCGCTGGCGGGCTTCGAGCAGCCGTTTCACGGCGTGTTCATCCGCGCGCCGTGGGTGGCCGAGCACGCACCGGCGATCACGGTCCTCGGCGCGGTCGCCGGCCACCCCGTCGCGGTGTCGAGCGGCAGGATCCTGGCGGTCGCGTTTCACCCCGAGCTGATCGGCGAGCAGCGGCTTCATCGTTGGCTGCTCGACCAGCTGTGATCCTGCGTGGATGCGGGTCGCGGTGGCCGCTGACGAGCGCTCGGCGCCCGCGCGGTTCCTGCTCGAGGCGCTGATCGCGCACCGCCACGAGCTCTACGATCGACCGCGGTAGCGGTCGCATATGAAGATCAGGCCCGGATCAGCGCGAGCACCTCGTCGCGGCGGCGCTCCATGTCCTCGTGTGAGATCAGCGACTCGAGGCAGAGGCGCAGCAGCGGCTCGGTGTTGGAGGGGCGCACGTTGAAGTGCCAGTCGTCGTAGTCGATCGAGATCCCGTCGAGGGTGTCCTGGCGGGCGTCGGCGTAGCGCTCGCTGATCGTGGCGATCTTGGCCTGGGGGTCGGCGACCTCGCTGTTGATCTCGCCCGAGATGAAGTAGCGCTCGCGGTAGGGGGCCAGGAGCTCCGACAGCGGACGGCGCTCGCGCGAGCAGAGCTCGAGCATCAGCAGCGCCGGGATCGTGCCGGAGTCGGCGCAGTAGAAGTCGCGGAAGTAGTAGTGGCCTGAGACCTCGCCGCCGAACAACGATCCCTCCTCGCGCATCCGGCGCTTGAAGAAGGCGTGGCCGACGCGGTTGCGATACGCGTGGCCGCCGGCAGCCTCCACGGTGTCGGCGACCGCGCGGCTCGCGCGCACGTCGTAGAGGATCGCCGAGCCGGGATGCGTCGCCAGCAGCGAGCGCGCGAGCAGCGCGGTGATGAAGTCGCCGGCGATGAACTCGCCGGTCTCGTCGATGAAGAAGCAGCGGTCGGCGTCGCCGTCGAACGCGATGCCCAGGTCGGCTCCGTTCTGCCGCACGGCGGCGATCGCCAGCTCGCGATTCTCGGGCAGCAGCGGGTTTGGCTCGTGCCCGGGGAAGTTGCCGTCCGGTGTCCAGTAGGTCGGGATCAGCTCGAGCGCCAATCGGTCGAGGATCGGACCGACGGTCGGGCCGGCCATGCCGTTGCCGCCGTCGAGCAGGACCTTCAGGCCACCGATGGCGGCGGGGTCGATGAAGGCGCTCGCGGCGGCGCGGAACTGCTCGTCGCAGTCGACGCTCTCGACACTGCCGGCCCCTGCCGCTGCCGGCAGGCCGGCCTCGATCAGTGCGCGGATGTCGCCGATGCCGCTGTCGCCCGAGAGCGCGATCGCGCCCTCGCGAACGAGCTTCGCGCCGGTGTAGGCCTTCGGGTTGTGCGAGGCGGTGCAGATCAGCCCGCCGTCGAGCTCACGCGAGCCGACGAGGAAGTACACGACCTCGGTCGCCACCTGGCCGGCGTCCAGGACGTGCGCTCCCTCCGCGATCAGGCCCTCGCGGTAGCGCGCGCTCAGCTCCGGGGCGCTCAGGCGCATGTCGTGTCCGAGCGCGACGCGCAACTGCGCCGTCGGCTTGCCGGCAAGCTCGCCGAGCACGCGGGCAAAGGCGCGGCCGATCTGCTCGGCGAGGTCGCCGTCGATCTGCGAGCCGTAGAGGCCGCGGATGTCGTAGGCCTTGAAGATGTCCGGATCGAGCGCCACTGGACGGCGCATCCTACGCGGTGGCGTTGATTTCGGGCTCGCGCGACGGTCAGCCGTTGGCCGCCCGCCTGGGCTCGTAGAATCGATCTATGTCAGGACATTCCAAGTGGGCCGGGATCAAGCACAAGAAGGCGATCGTCGACGCACGCCGGGGCGCCCAGTTCACCAAGCTGGCGCGTGCGATCACGATCGCCGCCCGCGAGGGCGGGGGGGAGCCGGAGTCCAATGCGGCGCTGACCAACGCGGTCCAGAAGGCGAAGGACGCGTCGATGCCCAAGGACAACATCGAGCGCGCGATCGCCAAGGGCACCGGCGCCGGCACCGACGCCGACGCGATCGAGACCGTGCTCTACGAGGGCTACGGCCCGGGCGGCGTCGCGCTGCTGATCGAGGCCTACACCGAGAACCGCAACCGCACCGGCGCCGACGTGCGACATCTGCTCTCCAAGCACGGCGGAAACCTCGGCGAGCCCGGCAGCGTGTCGTATCTGTTCGAGAAGCGCGGCGTCGTGATGATCGATGGCGAGCGTTACGGCGAGGACGACCTGCTGGTCGCCGTCGAGGCCGGCGCCGAGGACATCGTCGCCGACGAGGACTCGCTCGAGGTGATCGCCGCGCCGAGCGAGCTCTCCGCGGTGCGTTCCGCGATCGAGGCTGCCGGGATCGAGATCGAGAGCGCCGAGGTGGTGCAGCGCCCGACGACGCGGGTCGAGCTCGACGAGGCCAGCGCGACGAAGCTCTTCAGGCTGATCGAAGCGCTCGAGGACAACGACGACGTCGGCGCGGTTCACGCCAACTTCGACGTCTCTGACGAGATCCTGGAAAAGGTCCTCGGCTAGGGAGCGCCGACGGCCGGGCCGTGAAAGCCCGGACGCGGCGCCGGGGGTGGGGCGGAGCCCTTCCAGGCAGGCGTCCGGTCGGCCGCGCAGAATCAGGTGCGAACAGATGATCGTGCTTGGAATCGACCCGGGACTCGCGAATACCGGCTACGGCGTCGTCGCGCGTCGCGGCGGGCGCTTGGTCGCGCTCGACGGCGGGGTCGTCCAGACGCACCCGCCGGCCAACGTCGAGCAGCGCCTGGGCGAGCTGCACGAGGCGCTCACGGCTCTGCTGCTCGAGCACGCCCCGACGGCGATGGCGCTCGAAACGCTCTACTTCGGGCAGAACGTGCGTACCGCGTTCGCCGTCGGGCAGGCGCGAGGCGTGGCGATGCTGTGCGCCGGACAGCGGGGCATCGAGTGCTTCTCCTACACCCCCCAGCAGGTCAAGGGAGCGGTCTGCGGCAACGGGCGGGCGAACAAGGATCAGGTCGGGCGGATGGTCGCCGCGCTGCTGGCGCTGCCCGACGAGCCCGTCTCCGACCACGCGGCCGACGCGCTCGCGGTCGCGATCTGCCACGCCAACCACGCGCCGCTCTCGCACGCGCTCGCGGCGGTGGCGCGATGATCGCGATGCTGCGCGGCGAGGTCGCCGAGCGCGGCCTCGAACACGTCACACTGATGTGCGGCGGAGTTGGCTACCGCCTCGGGGTCTCCTCGCAGACGCTCACCGCCGTCGGGCCGGTCGGTGGGGAGGCGACGCTGCACACGCACCTGATCGTGCGCGACGACGCGCTGGTCCTGATCGGCTTCGCCACAGAGGCCGAGCGCGACCTGTTTCTCGCGCTGCTCGGCGTGCAGGCGGTTGGTCCGAAGCTCGCGCTGGCGGTGCTCGGCGCCGGGCCGCTGAGCGGTGTGGTCGCAGCGATCGCCTCGGGCGACGCACACTTCTTCCAGTCCGTCCCGGGCGTCGGCAAGCGCACGGCCGAGCGGATCATCGTCGAGCTGCGCGAGAAGGTCGGTGCGGCGCTCGGCGAGGGGATCGTAGTGCGCCGCGCGTCGGCCGAGGATGCCCCGCGAGAGCTGGCCCGCGAGGGACTGCTGGAGCTCGGCTTCCTGCCGGGCGAGGCCGACCGCCTGCTTGCCGACGTCGCCGGTGAGACGGCCGAAGATCTGCTCGCGGAGGCGCTGCGGGCGACGCGGCGCGGCGCTGAGCGCAGATGAGCGAGCCAGAGCGCATCCAGACTCCCTACCTCGCGGAGGAGGACGACTTCGAGCTGACACTGCGGCCCAGGCGGCTGGACGAGTTCATTGGCCAGGTGCAGCTGAAGGAGCAGCTCGCCGTCGCGATCGAGGCGGCCAGCGCGCGCGGCGACGCGCTCGACCACGTGCTGCTCGCCGGGCCGCCGGGGCTCGGCAAGACCTCACTCGCGCAGATCGTCGCCGCCGAGCTGGGCGTCCCGTTCGTGGCGACCGCCGGGCCGGCACTCGAGCGCAAGGGGGACATCGCGTCGTTCCTCACGTCGCTTGAGCCGCGCAGCGTGTTCTTCGTCGATGAGATCCATCGCCTGCCGCGCGCGCTCGAGGAGACCTTCTACCCGGCGATGGAGGATCGCCGTCTGCCGATCACGGTCGGGCAGGGGGCCGGTGCGCGTGTGGTCACGCTCGAGCTGCCCCCGTTCACGCTGATCGGCGCGACCACGCGGGCCGGACTGCTGACGACGCCGCTGCGCGATCGCTTCGGCATACCGGCGCGTCTGGAGCCCTACTCCACGGACGAGCTCGCGGCAATCGTCGTGCGAGCGGCGCGGATCCTCGACGTTGAGCTGGACGGCGCCGGCGCGCAGGCGATCGCAAGCCGCAGCCGGGGCACGCCGCGCGTCGCCAACCGCCTGCTCAAGCGCACGCGCGACTACGCCGAGGTGCGAGGCGCCGGCACCGTCACCGCGAGCATCGCGGCGGCGGCGCTCGAACTGCTCGAGGTCGACGAGCTCGGTCTGGACCGCTTGGACCGCGCGATCCTGCGGGCGATCTGCGAGAAGTTCGCCGGCGGGCCGGTCGGGCTCTCGACGCTGGCCGTCGCGGTGGGGGAGGAGCGCGACACGATCGAGGACGTCTATGAGCCCTACCTGCTGCAGCTCGGCATGCTCAAGCGGACCGCGCGCGGGCGGATCGCGACGGCGCATGCCTACGCACACCTCGACATCGCGCTGCCGTCGGTGGCGCCGGCCCTGTTCTGAGACGCTGAGCCCGCAGCGGACCGCCTGGCGGGGCTTCGCCTGTAGGCTGTCAAACGTCCATGGCGCACCCATTCATCTGCCCCAACTGCGGCGAGCGCTCGCTTGCCTCCGACCGCTACGAGGCGTTTCGGCGCGAGGACCGTGGCTGCGCGAACTGCGGTTTCTCGTTCCTCTTCGAGCTGCTGGACGACTACTACCCGGCGCCGGACGCGGCCTTCTTCGTCGCCGACCGCGAGGGGCGCGTGATCGGCTGCGGCCGCGGATCCTTCGAGCTGACCGGCTACGAGGAGGAGGAGGTCGTCGGTCAGCCGCTCACGCAGGCGCTCGGCCTGAGCTTCGAGAACGGTGTGGACCACGTCGGCACGGTGCTCGAGTGGGGGGTGCGGGCGCTCGGCAAGCCGGCGACGCTGCGCACCGATTCCGATCTCTCGGCCAGCGCGACGGCCGATCTGTTCCCGGCGTACGACGACGATGGCGGGCTGCTGCTCGTGCTCACGCCGTCCCGCTGAGCGACCGATGATGCTGCGATGAGCGACCGCTTCCGCCACGCCTTCGTGCTCGCCGTCGTCACGGCGCTGGTGCTGGTGTCGCTGCTGCTCACCGTCGGCATACCCGGCGTGGTGAAGGCGCAGAAGACGCATCTCGGGCTCGACCTCCAGGGCGGCACCGAGCTGGTCTTCCTCGCCCAAAACACGAACGGCACGCCGGTCGACGCGGCGACGCTCGCCGACACGATCAACATCATGCGCTCGCGCGGCGATCAGCTCGGTGTCAGCGGGATCGACATCCGGCCCTACGGCGGCGACCAGATCACCGTCAGCCTGCCGAACATCCAGGATCCGGCGCGCGCCGAGAAGGTCGTCGGCGTCACCGGGCAGCTGTACTTCTACGACTGGGAGAACAGCGTCATCGGGCCAAACGGCAAGGTCGCCGGCCCCAACGCGCCGAAGGTTACGGGCGGCCCGCAGCAGGCCGGTCTCGACGGCTACGGCATCAGCGAGTACAAGGCCGTGATCCGGGCGTCCAAGGAGCCGGCGGTGCCCACCTGCTCGGCCGCTCTGGCGAGGGGAACGAAGTGCTACGCGATCGAGTCCCAGCCGTTCCGGACCTACTACTACGTCGACGACAAGACCCAGACGGTGTACGCGCCGAGCGGCGGCGAACCGACGCCGTTGCTGCTGCACGCCGATCTCGCGCAGAAGCACCTAAAGCTCCCGGCCGCCGCGCACCTGGTGGTCGTCCAGCCCGGGACCGTGCTGGTGCAGGCCACCGCCGCGCCCGAGCAGCCGGTGCCCAACGACTTCTTCGTGCTCGCGGACAAGGTGCTGCTGACGGGCAAGCAGATCTCCAACCCGCAGGTGACCACCGATCCCACGCAGGGGATCGCGGTCAGCTTCGGCTTCAAGGGCAGCGGCGCGAGCGTTTTTCAGAACGTCACCCTGGTGCTCGCCCAGCGCGGCAGCGCCAACTCGGTTCCGGGCGGAGCTGAGAACGTCCAGCACTTCGCGGTCACGCTCGACGGGCAGCTGGTCACGACGCCCTCGATCGACTTCGGCCAGTACCCGAACGGGATCCCCTCGGGTGGCGGCTCGGAGATCACCGGCAGCTTCACCTACGGGACCGCGACGACGCTCGCGAACGTGATGGCCAGCGGCGCGCTGCCGGTCAAGCTCGACGAGATCTCCTCGGAGCTGATCTCGGCGACGCTCGGCCACCAGGCGCTCAACCAGGGACTCGTCGCGGGCCTCGTCGGACTCGCGCTGGTCGCGCTCTTCCTGCTGGTCTTCTACCGCGTGCTCGGCGTGATCGCGGTCAGCGCGCTGGCGATCTACGCGCTCTACTTCTACGCGCTGATCAAGCTGATCCCGGTCACGCTCACGCTGCCTGGCATCGCCGGCCTGATCCTCACGATCGGCGTTGCCGCGGACGCGAACGTGGTGATCTTCGAGCGCGTCAAGGAGGAGTCGCGTGCCGGGCGCTCGCCGCTGAACGCGATCACCGCCGGCTACCGGCGCGGCTTCAGCGCGATCATCGACGCCAACGTCGTCACCTTCATGGCGGCGTTCATCCTCTTCATCCTCTCCCAGTCCGACGTCCAGGGATTCGCGCTGACGCTCGGCATGGGCGTGCTGGTCTCGCTGTTCACGGCCGTCGCGGCGACGCGCGCGATCCTCGGCACGCTGGGTCGCACGCGCGCGATCGCGCGCCCCAGCGCGCTCGGCGTGACGAAGGGCCGCCGGCGGTGGACGTTCGACTTCATGGGCAAGTCGCGCTGGTTCTTCAGCCTGTCGGGCACGATCCTGCTGGTGGGGGCGCTCGCGATCGGCGGTCGCGGCGTCAACTTCGGTATCGACTTCGTCTCGGGCACCCAGATCCAGGCGACGCTCGCGCACCCGGCGAGCGTGAGTGATGTGACCAAGGCGATCGAGTCGCTGAATCTGAAGAGCGGCGGCACCTCGATCGGCCAGCCGGTCGTGCAACAGGTCTCGGGCCCGACCAAGTCCAAGAAGCGGACCTACAGCTTCCAGATCGCGACCAAGACGCTGAACGTGCAGCAGATCGGCGGCCCGGTCTCCGGCACGAACACGCTGCGCGGCCTGCTGAACCAACGCTACGGGGTCTCGGCGTTCAACGAGAACACCGTGGGGCCGAGCTTCGGCAAGACGGTGGCCGATAGCGCGGCGGTTGCGATCATCGCCGCGCTGCTTGCGATCGCGGCGTATATCGCGTTGCGTTTCCAGTGGAAGTACGCGGTGCCGGTGATGATCGCGTTGATGCACGATCTGTTGATCACGGCTGGCGTCTATGCGCTCACCGGGAGGCAGGTGACGGCCGACACGGTGGCGGCCCTCTTGACGATCCTGGGCTACTCGATGTACGACACGATCATCGTCTTCGACCGGGTGCGCGAGAACGTGGCGAAGATGCAGAACGCGGCGTTCTCGCAGATCGTCAACCGCTCGATGTCGGAGGTGCTGACGCGTTCGCTCGCGACGAGCCTGTGCACGCTGCTGCCGATCCTGGCGCTGCTGTTCTTCGGCGGCTCGACGTTGAAGGACTTCGCCTTCGCGCTGCTGGTCGGCGTCGCCTCCGGCGCCTACTCGTCGATCTTCATCGCCTCGCCGGTGCTGACGCACTGGAAGGAGCGCGAGCC
>ODAK010001133.1_pt1 | contig 29742 bp, 15 predicted proteins | sample 1539591 | NCBI WGS metagenome assembly ODAK01 (sample SAMEA3539303, study PRJEB22396) | soil metagenome | biome: tundra; feature: field; material: soil | place: USA | collected 2010-05 | depth 0.15 m
ATGGTCGCTAGCCGACGACGAGCCGGAGGCGCCAGATGCCGTGGCTGGTTCTTCCTGGTTGGGTGAGTTAGCCGTGTGACCGACCGTGGTGAAGCCGGCTTTGCCGAGATCGGCGGCGGTAAGTACCTTGATCGGGACTTCGCGGTGCTTGGCGGGGAAACCGGTAGCGCCTTCGGGGCTGATGACATACCCGATCTTCGTGATCTCGGGCGGTTCGACCGACTCCTCGATCTTGTCGATGTTGCGGTGCAGCTCAAGGAGCCGCTCCTCTGCGATGAGACCGTACCGGGCCGACCGTTCCGCGTAATAGTGGAGCAGTCCTGCCAGCCGAGTGCGCTGGAGGCCAGCGTCAAGCCGGGGCGGATCGTTGGAGAAAAACTGGCGTTGCAGCACTCGTTCGGTGTATTCAAGCTGGTCGACGATGTCGTCGGCCAGGGCGATCGGCAGCTGCGCCGCCCGTCGGCCCTTCACCTCGACACACTCGATACGGAGTGAACGCTGTGTCACGCGGACGAGCAGGACGTCGCACCGCCGGGCTGGCTCTTCCCCTTTCCCCGGGCGAGCACCGAAGATCTCAGGATGCGCGTCCACGGGGACCACGATCCGCCCGTCGAGCTGCTCGCGGCGCTCCAGATGCGCCATGACGGCGGCCAGGCTGACCGCCTCGACGGACAGCGAGGTCTCGCGCAGCAGCCGGAGCGCGAGCCGACCAGAAACAAGCAACAGACGATTGAGCACATTGGAGACCGAGTCCTTGTCCTCGGTAATGCCGAGCTTGCGCATGGCCTCCCCGAGAATGCGTCGCACCTCATCGTCATGAGTGGTGGTGACGGTGAGCTTCTTGCCGAGTCCTTCGAGAAAGTCGGGAGCGTAGTCGAGGAGGTAGCGGCTGCGTCCCTGATCGCCCTGCGCTGCCTCATCGAAAAGCTCCGGGCCGATCCCTCGGTCCAGGGTGACAACCCAGTCCGCGCGCTCATGGACCGCGTCCAGCCGCCGCAGGTTTTCCGGGTCAAGGTGGATCGTCAGAGCGGGCATGGGCGCCCGCAGTCCTAGGCAAGCGGCGACGGCACCCTGATGGGCGCGATGCGCATCGACAACGTCCGCTTCCAGCCGGCCGGTGCTGCGCGGCTTCAAGGCTGGCGTCACGTACCAGGTGCCGTAACCGTCGGGGGCATGTTCGGACCGCAGGGTGGTAAGCAAGTCCCGGAAAGCGGTGGTACGCGGACCGGCCTCTGCCGCGAGGTCGGTCACGTCGGTTTGGGCTAGGTCTTGCACTATTGCGAGGTGATGTCCCTCACGGTCCTTGGTTATCCGGACGAGGTCGCGCGCGGCCAGGCCCAGCGGCGGAGCGAGGTGCGTCGCGGTGCGTTGCACTTCCGCCGATGTGACGGACCGCTGGAGCTCGCGCAAATCGGCGACTGGGTCCGTATAGGAGAGGCGGTCGCTGTAGGCGATGATCTCCAGACGCTGCGGGTCGTAGGGCGCGCGGTCGTCTGCGCCGTCCGGCTGCGACCCCAGGACCAGCGGTGTGAGCGCCTTGCGGAGTACCCCGCCCGAGCCCGGGTTGACGGCCATGATCCGCAGCGTCCCGGTGCCGGGATGGGCGCTGCGGTAGCTGCGGATGCGGTCGCCCAGCGAGTGCGCTGATGCGGTGAGGTCCGTGTTTTCCCTGATGACGTCGATGGCCCCGCAGATGACGTCCGACACGGATTGCGGTTCGGCGAGGGCTGGCGGCAGATAAAGGGCAGAGCCGTAGGTGAGTTCCTCGGCGTAGACGAAACGATTCCCCGCCTGGTCTACCGTAATGAAAGGGAGGTTGGCGGGCGAGATCCGGGAGACCATGGCGATGTCGATGCGACCGGCCCGGTCAGATTTGGACTTTCCGACCTGGACAACCTCGTCTGCCCAGCCTCGGAGCAGCTGGTCGTGGGCCGCGACCCAGGCGAGCCGCAGCGGATGGGTGGGCAGCAGCACGAGCCCGTGCACGTCATCGGTGGCGGTGCTGACCCGGACCGTCAGCGTGTCCATGGTCAGGAGCGCAGACCGAGTCTCCGCGTCGGCGGTATCGAGTGCTCGGCGGTAGCTCTGCACATATCCGCGCGCCTGGGCGCGAAGCTCGTCGTCCCAGCTCAGCACCTCGACAATGCTCCGCGGCGAGCGGGACGCGAAGCTGGTTAGCAGCTTCTGCCGACGATCCGTCAGGGCACCGGGGATAGGTAGTGAGCGTAGTTGTATCGAATCAGGGTCGATCGGTTCCCCGAGCGGGGAGTAGGCGTCGAAGGTGACCGCCGCGTCGGGCTGTTCCATCATCATGCGCTGCAACCGCGCGATTACCCGGGAAACTCTGATCCGGACACCACGACCGCCGATCCGCAGGTCGAACACCTGGCCGAGGGGATCCCACACCGGGGCACTTTCCGTCAGGTCGCCGCCAGCGTCGATCGCGGTCCTAAGTACCGCCTCGGGCAAGGAGGCAGCACCTGCCGCGCGGGCGGATCGCTCCGGTGCCTGGTCGCCGAGCCTGACCTCGAACTGGTCGCTCTCACCAGCCGCCGGCTGCTTGTCCTGCAGCTCGAGGTCGTTGTCATCGGCGTCAAGCGCCCGTACCCGGACCACAAACAACGTGGACATGGCGAGGTCGTCCTCGTCGATGTCCACGCGGAGCGCGGCGCGCCGTTTGTCGCCCTTCACCCTCATGGTGGCGATGGGCGGAGTATCAACCGCGCGGAGGTCCGGCGGCGGCAGCACCTCCACTCGCCAGTTGGCCACGGCCGATGTTTTGGCTGGCTCTGTCGCCCAGGTCACGACCACACTGCCGGGCCGGTCCTGTGCCACATCGCAGTACAGCTGGTCGTCTTCGCCCAGCCGGAGCTTGCACCGCGGATCGACCGTGCCGTCGTCCTTCCGGAAGGGCGTGACCTTGACCTGCACCAGGTCGGCGTCCACGGACTCGACCAGGGGCCAGTTCTCGAACGTCAGCACCCGGGGAGACTGTTCCCCGATTCTCTGCGTCCACCTGGCCGCGTCGGCCAGCACGCCGGCCTCTTGCTGCTCGAGGAACACCTGGAGATCCTGGCGGAACGGGCTGCTCCTCACGTCCGCCTCGGCTAGGCGGTCGATGACCCGCGCGGTCGGCCGTGTCGGACGGCTGATCGCCGCCACCGCCTTCGCGTTGCGCCGGAGCCGCGTCTCAATACCGTCCTCGCCTAGATCCGGGACGAGTCCTACCTGCCAGAGCCGTCTGCCAGCTGTGCCGATCGCGGGGTCAGCTGCGACCGCTCCGAGAAAGAGCGCCCACGGCTCGACCCGGCGGGTGCGCCCGAGGACGTGCTTGACCTCATTGACCAAGGTGACTACGGGGGTGACCGAGAGCTCCTTTTCCAGGGCGGTGCTGACTTCCTTCAGCAGCGTGATGAGAGGCAACGGCTCGAACGAGTTGTCGAGTGAGCTGGCCGCGTGCCCGGCGCCTGCCGGGACGAGTAGCAGCAGCGGGCGCCTCTTCCGGTTGCGCAGCTCAATTGCCCGGTCGACGCCGATCTCCAGCCGATGGGCTGGTGTGGGATTGGCGAGAACATGAACATCGAACTCGACGGCACGTAGCCCGATTTCCGCCGCGACAGCGCGGGCGTCCGCGACCGACAGGTCATCGACCCGGACGCAGTGTCCAGGACCCCGATCGGCCAGATGGCTCTCCAGACGCCCCGCGAGACGGTCGATCAGCGTCTCCGACAGTCCTACGCTCACGCTGTCTCCACAGGGTTGCGGACGTACTGGGCAGAGAAGTCATCGCTCAGGCCGTCGAAGCAGCCGAGCAGTCGCAGCCGACGTTTAAACGCCTCGAAGTTCTCGGCGGCAGCGGCGCGGTTGTCTGCGCTGTCAAGGCTGCGCGGCGGGTGGTCGATGAGAATTCCGAATCGGTCGCGCAAGGTGTCGAGCAGCTCCGAGATGGGCATCCGCGGCCGGATCCGAGACCCCTGAGCCGCGGTGAAGCAGACCAGCAGGAGCGCTTGCATCAAGTCGTCGGTGGGCGCGTACCGCCACGACCGGCGAACGTTCAACGCCCCGGCGATCAGCCCGTATGGCTTCCTAATCCCGCCAGTGGACCAGAACCACCTGACCTGATTCTGCAGGCCCTTAGCGAACAGACCCTCGACGAGCAAGGTAGTGAGCTGGTCAATGGCTGGTACTCCTGAATCATTCACCCCCCTGATGAACTCTTGGTCCTCCTCGCTGCCACTGTTGAACGCTTCGATTTCCTGCATCTGTATCGAAGCGTGCGCGGTGACAAACGGATTCTCACGCAGCTCGACCATGGCGACCAGGCTGTCGGACATCGGCAGGTTCTTGATTTCCTCGCCCCGCTGCCGCAGCGCCGACATGGCTTCGCGCAGCGAGCGCAGTAGGAGGCGGTCGAACATGAACGCGCGCATGATCTCTAGGTCGCGTTGCACGCACTGACGGGCCAGCTCGTCCGAGGCCGACCCGCGAAGCGCGGTGAAGTCGCAGTACAGCTCGAGCGGGTTGTCAACCCGTTCGTCGAGCATGTCCTCGGATTTGTCGCCGTTAGCGAGAACGTATCGCGCCGCCCGGGCGATGCGCAACGGCAGCTGGAACAGCCGCAGCGAGATCAACGCTGCGAACCGGTCAACGAAGGCCGATGGCGATAGGCGGCCGCCGTAGGCGATCAGGTAATCAAGCAGATCGTCGGCCAGGCCAGACGTGGCCGCGGGTACTGCGCTGCTGCGGAATTCGCGGCCGGCTTCCCGTGCGCCTTGGGGATTGAACTCTTCCAGGAAATACAGGGACAGCAGCGCGTTGATGTCGACTTCGGTCTGACCGTCGTATTCCGGTATCCACTGTCCGGCGGGCCCTATCTTTACTCCGGCCCCGACCGCCTTCTCGAGGTGCTCCCGGAGGTTCCCTTTCGGGGCCTCTACGCCGCGCAGCTCCAGCTGGTCGATGAGAAGGTGATAGATCAAGGTGTGCGCGTGGCGGTGGCGACGCGTCTTGGGGAGGCCGGCGCGGTAGCTGGCGATCGTCAAGGGCTGGATGTAGTCCATCTGCGTCTCTGTGTGACCTCGCCCCTTGGCGCCGATCCGCACGATGGACGACCGTAGCCATCCGTCGAGTACCTTTCTGCCCTGGTCGTTGTCGAATCCCACCAGGCGCTCGTCGGCCGCGAGCTCACCGAGATAATGGTCGTAATTGTCAGCGTCTTTCGGCGCGTTGGACATGCGGCCCTGCTTGACGATCAGCTCCCAGAGGTGTGGCAGCAGGCGATCCACGTCGATGTCGTTGAGTTCCACCATCGTCAGCTCGGTGAACTCAAGGCTGCGGAGCCGCTTGGGGATGACGATGGTCATGCTCGCTCCAAGACGATGCGCCGGTCGGGGGCGATCTCCGCGTGCCGTGCGGTCCCCGCCGGGTTGACGACGCGGACGGAGTTGGCCGGGCTCCGTCGCAACGCGGCTGCGAAGGTTTCGATCTCCTGGCGGACAGAGGCCGCGGCGCTGTCCCCGATCAGGTCACCGTCGGCAACCCGGAGCACGAGTTCAAACGTGTCCAGGGTGATGGTGAGGACGTGTCCGCCGGTATGCCTGAGCCGAAGCGCATCAGGACGCCATTCCACGTACCGGGAGGTACGCTCCACCCGCTCGAGGGAGAACTCTGGCGCCGGGATCTCCTTGAGCACCGCCCACGTGCCGCCGGTGCCCTGATCGGTCACGGCCAGGTCAGTGTCTCGGTACCCGGGGGCACCGAGCAACCGGCTCAGCCCGAGCAGAATACGTTCCTGAACCTCTTCGAGCCTTTCGCCGGTGGAACTGAGCAGGACCTCCTCGAACACGCCTAGGTACCGGTAGGCGCGGACGGACTCCCGGCCCAGCCGTTCGGGCCGCCAGGTGCCGAAAAAGAGTCGGCGCTGAACCAGCTCGCGGTCCCGGTCGTCGAACAGCGCCGGGTCGGTCGTGATGCCTGGGTCGGCACGGGCGGCTCGCTCGACGTCCGGTGCCGCGATCCTCGCCGGGTCGAGGTCGACCCATTCCTGGACCAGGTAGTCGGCTGAACGGGGGCCAAAGGCAAGGTCTTCGACGAGGGCGTCGTCCCCCTTGCGGAGATCCATGCCCCGCTCGCGGGCTTCGTGCACGTTCTCGCACGATCGGTCACCGGTGATCAGCCAGGCCAGAGCGGAGCGCACGTCGCGGAAGGTGGCCCGGCGCTGGCGTCGCAGATATGAGGTGGCCACCAGCTCCTCGACGGCGCCCCGCGCGGAGCCGCGTAGCACGACGGCATTCCGAAGCATCGGGCAGACGTCCCGGGACAGACACCCCTCGCATTGCTTCCAGAGCTGCGGACTGGTGAAGGTGTCCAGAATCTGCTCGGCCAGGCTAGGCCGGCCATCAACCCGTCGCGCCAAGGTACGTCGCTTCAGGTCCACGAGCGCGATACCCAGATCGTCGGGAGGCTTCCCCTCCATCTGCCGACGCACTTCGAGGGCCTCATCCTCGTACTGATCCTCGTGATCGTCGAAGAAGTGCAGGAGCCGCCCGTCATTGATCGCGAGCAGGACCGTACGCCGCGCTGGTACTTCGCCCGGTGCCGGTTCGAGCGCCTCGAGCATCAGGTCGTCAGACGACTTCCCCTCATGTGACTCGCTTGCGTCGTATACGGCCACGAAGGTGTGGCCGTTGAGAAGCATGCGCCAGCCCGCCGCGTTATCCGCGTCAACCTGCGCTCCTTCCTGCAAGAGCCGCTCCCGGACCTTCACGAGGAAAGACGTCTTGCCGTCGCCGGGGTTCCCGGTGAGCAGCACGAGGCGTTTCTGGCGCTGGACGATCGCAGGCAGCAGCTGGGTGTCGAGCAGGGTCGGCACGTAGGTCTGTTTCGCGAAATCGTCGTCCAGCCCGCGATTACCGCCGTTGCCCACGCTGCTGGCCCGGTAGAGGCCCCGCAGGCTGTCCACCACCGGGTTGACCTGGCGTTTCCCCGGGATCTCGGTGATCTCATCCAGTAGCCTTAGCTCCGCTGCCACGTCATCGGCGGACGCTGGGCGCTGCACCGGGTCGGCTTCGACGCAGGTGAACAGCACGTTGAGCATCGCGGCACCGAGCAACCCCCACTCCTCTCGTTCGTCGTCGGTCGGCGGAAGCAGGCAAGCCCGGTCATCATCGCCGCGGTCCGGATCTCCGGCGTAGGGGTAGCGGCCAAGCATCGTGTAGATCATCGTGACCCCGAACTCGTAGAGGTCACTTCGCGGATCGGCGCCCCGCCTGGCGCGCAGCTCCGGTGCCATGAAGGCTGGCGTGCCGACGATGGTGTTCGTTCGGGGCCGGCTCGCGACCCCGAAGTCTATGAGCTTCGCACGACCTTCCGGGGTAATGACGACGTTGGTGGGCGTGACGTCGCGGTGCACCAGCTCGCGTGCGTGCAGGTGAGCAAGAGCAGCCAGGACGTCCACGGCGATGGCCCGGTAGCTGAGAGGGTCAGGCGGGTTGGCCGTGGCGAAGTCCTTGAGGTTGGTGCCAGGAATGTACTCGAGGACCAGGTAGCCGGGATCACCTGGATGGATGTCGTAGACCCTGGCGCACAAGTCGTGTCGGACACGGTCTGCCGCGTCGAACTCGCGCTTGGCGTCCTCGGGAGTGATCGCGTCGTGGAACTGCTTGATAACCCGGTCGGCCTCATGGATGCGGTCCCACACCCGCCAGGTATGCGCGAACCCGCCCGCACCTAGGCTCTCCCGGATCTCGTACCGGTCGCCGATGACGCCCCCTACCCGGAACTGGGACATCTTGTCCTTCTCCTCGGCCGTTGCCCGTTGCGAAGTCTCCGCCGCGACCGCTTGCTCGATCCGTTCGGCGGCTGCTGCGGCGTCCGGCCGGAGACGCGGGTCCTCCGCCAGGCAGCTTGCCAGGACAGGACCGATGATGGGTTCCCGGCCAATCGTTTCCCGCATCTGGTCTACCCGGGGTTCAGTCGGCATGTCCCCGAGCACCCAGCCGCCGAGCGCGAGCGCGAGCGAGTACACGTCCGACGCCGGGGTGGCATAGCCGATCCCGTCGCGGCACTCAGGTGCGCGGTAGGACACGCTGGGATCAGCGTCGGCGGTCACATCGCCGGTGATGGTGAGTTCTCCGGACACCCGCGCGAGGTAGAAATCGCAAAACTTCACCCGCAGGCCGCGGCCGAGGAAGACACGGCGGGGATATAGTCCGCGATGCACGAGCCCCGCCTCATGCACCTCCGCCAGCCCACGGAAGGCGTCGGTCACCACGTCGATCACTACCTGCCGAGGAAGTCGCCCTCGGTCGCGCGCTGGATCGCCGATCCGTACTGAGACCGCCAGGCTCTTGCCTCGTGCCGGGACTACAGGCACGACAATCCATTGCCGCGCCTCGTACTCGAAGCTGGGGTGGATCTGCCATGCACGGTCTCGCTCCTCCAGCCGGTTCAGGGCCAGCCGTTCCCGTTCCACGACCACCTTCGGCGACGCGTCAGGCCCCCAGCCGTGCATCGGGTAACAACGCAAGATGACCGTGTGGCCCTCGTACTTAGCGTGGAAGCAACGGGCCGTTTCGATGGGCTCGATCTCTTCCACCACCTGGTACGGCCCGATACGCTCCGGTTTGGAGTCCCTTGTGCGGAGTCCGAGGAGAAAAGCGATGACCCCGTCGCGTACCGCCTGTAGTTCAGTCCCGTACGTGGCGTCCTGGCGTCGCAGCCACTGTCCGGCATCGCCAAGCCGGACGACAGCATCGCCGTCGAAGTAGCCGGGATCAACAACTACCTCGACGGTGTCATGGGACAGGACGACGGCGGCGACCACCAGCCTCTGACCGCCAACCGCGGAACGGTAGCCGGGTACCCGGCCGCGGAACTGCCCGGCGAGTACCCGCGCCAAGTGATTGGCCCGGTCCAACGGATTCCTGCGTTCCCCGCCTTTCACCTTCCAGACCTGGTCGCCGAGTTCGATGCGCGGCCCCCATGCCTTCTCTTCAAGGAGGAAGACAGCGTGGTCCCCGACCACGACGAAATCGAGGTCGTCCCGACGAGGGCCACTCAGCTTACGGCCGGCGATGACATGCCAGGAGGCGGGGAGGTCGCGCGCGAGGGTCTCGGCTGTCTTCTGTTCGCCGGGGCCTTGATACTCCCCCATTACAGTAAGCTTGGCCACATTCACACCTCGTAGTCGTCGGGCCATGTCGAGGAGCTTACGCCGGAGCACCGGCGCAGCCGGTCTAGATAAGGGGTGTCCCGGGTGTAGGTCACCAGGAGCTGGTCCCTGGCCCGCGTCATCCCGACGAAGCCCACGCTGCCGCGGCCACGCTCCCGCTGGCCACGGCCCTGGTCACCACCGGTGGGGCTGGGGAGGGCTTCAAGTCCGAACAGAACTACAACGTCGAACTCGTAGCCCTTCGACGCGTGTACGGTCATGATCTTTACTTCAGGTGACCCTGGATCGAAGGCGGCGGCGTTGTTTCGGTCGACAACGCGGTGCGGCACCCCGGCACTTTCCAAGGCGGCCCGGAGGCGTCCGGCCGTTCCGCGCCACTGGGTGATGAGAACAGCGATGTCCTGCGGTTCTCGCTCCCCCTGGTCGATCATGCGGCGGATCTCCCACGCCGCCGCCTTGGCCTGGTCGTCCCACGTCTGCGCCCAGATCAATTCAACTGGCTGCCCGTCCAAGGCATCCTTGCAGGCAAGCGGTTCGCGATCTGCTAGCGCAGTGGCCGCCGCTTCGAGGATTTGCCGGGTGCTCCGGTAGGATCGCTCCAGTTTAAGGTGTGTAACCTGTCGGCCGGTGAGGACGCGCGGACGGCTCGCGTCCCGATAGAGCGCCTGCCTCTCATCCCCCGACAGGACGGTGCCGCCGCGCCCCAGGCGCACTGTCTCCAGCACGAAATCGATCCAAGCATCATCGAAATCTTGCGCCTCGTCGATGAGCATCGCGTGTACGACACGTTTGATGCCCTTCGCCCTCGCGGCTGCCAAGTCGGCTCCGGCCTGTTCGGCACCATCGAGCGAGATCTTGTGCCCCATGGCATACGAGAACTTACCGAACGTGGTGACTCCCACGTTCGGTAGGCCGTCGACCAGCGAGCAGAGGTAGGGCACCAGCGCCTTGTTGTAGCAGAGAAGCACGATATGCCAGTCAGGGTGAAGTGCGGCCAGGTATCTCGCTCGGCCAGCTAGCACCAGCGTCTTTCCGCTTCCTGGAGGGCCGGACAACAGGAGGACGTCCTCCACAGGGATCGTCGCCGCCGCACTCTGCTGAGCGTCCAGCGCGACTTGCTGCTGGCGACGCTCCGACCGGCCCGGATCCGAGACGCCACGGCGCGAACGGATCCTGAAGACGAGGGTCGGCGCTAGCGCCGACCGCAGCGCGTCCAGGTCTGCTGGCTCGGGTGGGCGCGGCTCCAGCCGCTCCAGCCAGTTACCTCGTTCGATATCGGCGAGCCCGAGCGCACGTGGCGGCCCACTTCGCGACGGCGGGATTAGCGCGTCGGGATGTTCACTGAAAAGCACAAGCCGATGCGGCCTGAAACGCTCTACGGGAGGCACCTCCAGCCGGAGGTCAGCGACTCGTCGGTTCAGCAGGGAGAACGGCTCGCGTGCGGCAGGGTCGTACCCCGTTGTGTCGATGTTGACGACCACCAGCCCATAGGTGCGGTCGACCACGATGAGCTCGGGGCGGTCGTCACCGTCGGCGCACAGCACCAGCGCGTCCGAAGGGAGGTTCTGCGTCAGCTGGCGCAGCAACATCTCCCTTAGCGGCTCCGTCGCCGCCTTCATGTAACCCCCTGAAGGCCGAGCACATTTGACACTGCCCGGCCGGACTCACACCTTGTCGCTTATTCCCCACCAAAAGCAAACCATATCCGACCAGTGAGATGACCTCAGCAAAATAGATCTGAACAATCGCGATTTATCTGGACGGCAGGACATTTGGGTAGATAAGCAGACGAAGCGGGCCGCCTGGAAGTGGGCGTGAAGCTCAGTAGAAGAATGTCTCACCACAAGATCTCCTTCTACGGAGGCTCCACATGGTCGCATATTTTGTCATGCTTGACGTTTCCCAGGAAAGCGGTGCGGTTAGTCGCGAAGCTGCTGGCCGCCGAGCGGCGGCGCGGCACTCCGTGAGCCAGCAGGGCGCTGACCTGCTTCTGACAGACGGTTCTGGGGGCTGCAGTGGTTCCGCGGCTGTACCGCTGCTGATGCGCTGGCACGATCACGGCGTCTGCAGGCCACCGCGTAACGCTACGTGAACGAGGTGAGGCGATGCTGGTCGCGCACGTAACGTTGCGCTTGCCGGCTAACTTGACCACAGTCGACCATATCCGTGCAGTCAGATAACGTGGTCTACGCGTTCGATCATGAAGACGTCGACCTCGACTACGGACATAATCCGGTAAGCGCCGACCTTTACCAGCGATAGTCACCTCGGAACAAGGCTAGCTTGCCTTTGGCTCAGCAGAGACCTCCGGCCGTCTGCGTTCCCCGCGGCACCCGCGAAATGCTCACGTAAGCGGCGGACGCGCAAGTAAATCGGTTCGCTCAGCTGCGTGTAGGTTCCCTGCCAACCTTTCCAGTTGATCTTGATTGACCTGCGGTTACCCAGCAGTTTTCCACCGGACTGTGACCCCATCAATAAACGTCATCTCCCCAGAGTCATCTGTCACCAAGATCAAGGACGAGACGCCGGGAGCACAAACGGCCTGATCAACGTTGGTCGACCTGGTGACAACGCCGCTGGGGACTCGCTCAGGTGACACCAATCTCTGGGAGTCGGTGACACTTACCGCTGGGAATCGCCGACAAATGCCCAGGCCACCATGCATCCCAGGTGAAAACTATCGCTGGGGGTCACACGGACATGTGGGCTGCTTACCCGCGAGCGCTTCCGATCTCGATGGTCACAGGTTGGGCAGAAGCCCTGTTGGGCCGTCGACCTCCTGGCCTCCGCGCCGGCCGCCTTCACCTGACTGGTGAACTCTCGCCACGGCCCCGTTCTGAAATTAAGGACGGGGCCGGTGCGGTCCTTGGTGTCCCGGACAACTACGCGGTCACGGGCGGCGACCTCGACACGGTTGGAGTTGATGGGCGTCTTCGGCCTCGCCGCCAAGCCCGCCATGCACTGCGTCCAAGCCGAACGCCGATCCACCTTGCCGAGATAGCGTCCTATGCAGACTTTAATACCCCGTTTTAACGGAGTTGCAAGTATCTGCGAGAGCTGTCTAAAATTAGACTTGACCACCCCGGCCCACCAAGTCTCAAGGAGGCTGATGATCCAGATCACCCTAGGCAAGAAGAAGCTCGTCGACGCGGCCGCCGACCCCCTCAACCGGCCGCAGATCGGCTGGGACGAAAGCCTGACGGAACAACAGCTCTACGACGTCGCCCGCGGAACCTGGGCGACGGGGCGGAGGGCCGAACAGGAGCAATACGCCGTCGTCAGCGGTGCCGGCACCATCCGCCAGGCCATCGAGATCCACAGAGTAGTCGACGACGGAATTCGCCGTTCCTTCGAAGGCCGCATTTTGCAGCCCGGAGACCCGGTCTACGACCTCTACGTCAGCAAGCCGGCCCCTAACGGCAAACAGCAGAACCCCATCACCTACTTCGACTCGCCCTTCGACCACCGAACCTGCGCCTGCTCCTGCGGCACACCCATCAACCGTGGCGACTTTCTCCCCGGCCACGACCAGCGCGCGATCCACGAGCGCATCGCCAAGGTCGGCACGGTGAAGGACTTCATCACCTGGTTCGACGACAACTGGACCCTGCCGAGAACAGCTGACCCGAACTGACTCGCACCGCCGATCCCAACCGTCACCGCCTTCAACCGCCGCTCAACGCGCGGGTTCCAGCACCGGACTGTCCAGGATCTCTGGAACCCTCGCGCTTTCGCCTCGTCCACCACGCCAAAGTCATCACCCTGAAAAAAGACAGCTACCGCCTCAAGGACCGGGACCTAGGCGCGTCCCCCGCGCCGGAACCACAGGAGAATCCAGACCCCACGGCCCGAAGTAACTGAAGGGCTGACGGGCCATCGGACTTGCTTTGCGCCTAAGTTCTTCCCGGGCTTGCCCCTCGGCTGACTGCGACTTGGTACACCTGGTTTCGTCCACCCGCGAGCGGAGCTCACACCTACCGAAGTTGCAACACATTGCGGACACGGCAGGTAACCTCCCGTACCGGAAGCTTGTGGCGGAAGGAACATTATGCGCGCGCTGGAGGATCTCCTCAACGAGGTTCGCGACCGCGAGTCTCGCCGCTATCTGGAGGAGGCCGTCCGCGCGTACCAGGTCGGCGCATTCCGAGCAGCCATCGTAGCAACGTGGATCGCCGTCGCGTTCGACCTGATTGGGAAGATACGCCAGCTTGCCGCCACGGGCGACGCCGCCGCCAGCGACTTCACCCGAAGGCTTGACCCCGCCATCGCCAACAACAGCAGCAACCAGCTGCTGACAATCGAACGTAACCTGCTCAAGGAGGCGCAGGAGACGTTCGAGTTCATCGAATACCGGGAGTTCATGGAGCTGGAGCGCCTCCGCACCGATCGGCACGTTTGCGCGCATCCAGCATTCGTGCGTCCCAGCGAGGCGTTCGAGCCGCCGCCGGAACTCGTGCGGGCACACATCGCCACGGCTGTCGATGCCGTACTGTCGAAGGGGCCTACACCGGGCAAGCGTGCGATCGACCGGTTCGTGGCGGAAATCAAGCGGGACTCCTTTCCTTACTCGCTGGACGACCTCACCCCGTACCTGCGAGACAGGTACTTCGAGCCGGGCAAGAGCTCGCTGCGGCGCGGGCTGGCCGAACTGATCGTGAAGAACTGCCTGGACGGAGACGCGAACGAAACAGATCCTCGTGTCACCCGAAGGTATGCATTTGCTGCGCGGGCGTTGGAACGGATCGGGCCGGGGCTGCTCGCCGACGCTCTATCCAACGTGGTGACCAGGCGGGAGCAGGGACCGGGGCTGACCGATGACGAGTTCCTGCGATTCACCGCGAACCTCGGCGACATGCCGCTCGCCTGGCAGGCGCTCCCCGAATCGTCGCATGCCAGGGTCTACGAGGTGCTCAAGAGCGCCGGTGTACAGAAGCTTGTCGACCACGACATCTTCACCCGCCAGCTCACGGCCGAGGTGAAGGAGGTCGTCGATACCCGTCTTCCAGAGCTCGACGACCGCCAGCTCGCCGAGGTCATCGGGCAAGCCCCCGATCTGCGGTTCGTCCAGACGGCTATCGACGCGTTGAGGAAGTCACCGACATATGAAGATGCCGACCGCAACATGGAAACTCTCGCACTTCCGCTGGCCCCGGTGATGACCGCCGAACATGTTCGCGCTGTCCTCGCCGGCGTAAAGGAGAACCAGCAGGTGCGGATGGCGTCCAGGATGCCGCCACTGCTCGTCCAGTTCTTCGACCGGACCCAGCCAACCTTCACCGACTGCTATAGTGACTGGTTTGACCTAGCCGATTGGCTTGTCGACACCGCGCCGCACCGGGCCTCAGACAGCTATTACGCGTACCCTGACCTGTGGGCGCGGGTCCACGGCCGCTAGCTCTCGAAATCGGCCTGCTCGAACTTGAGCACACGCGCGTTCTCGGTGACGATCCGCTGCTTCTCGTCGCTGAACCCGCTGCCCCGGCGCGCCCGGATCTCTACCGTGATGTCCAGCTCGGTCTCTGGATCATCTAGGTGCGGCAGGATCTCGAGCTGCAGGTCCTTGATGGCCTTCCCATACCGGTCGCCGCTTATCCGCAGCAGGCCGAAGAAGTTCGAAACTCTCCTTTTCCCGAACGTGCTGGGGGCGTCCCTTCCGATTGGCCCACTGTCCCGCCCGGTAGTCCCGCCTGCGGAGGCTTCGCCTGCGGGTGCCCCGTCTTCCTGGGGGGGCCGTTGCCGAAGTGCCAGTTCGGGCACCACAAGCAACGTGGCGTCGGTGATATCGCCGAACACAGCCCCTGGACCAGGTATCGCCAGCCCCTCGAAGCGGCTGTCCTCGACCGATGTCGCCAGCGCGAACCCGTCCGACTCCCAGCTCCCCAACCCTAGAACCGCGCGGATCCCGTCGACCAGAACCGAGCGGTCACGCAGCCGGGGCATATAGGTGTACCGGGTGTAGAGTCCCCACAGCTCGCCGACGCTTATCGACCCTTTCGCCTCCCAGACGCCGGATAGCTTCTGCCCTAGCACCAGCCTGATGTTCTGCGGCGCCTGCCGGTCGGCCAGGTTGCCGTCCCTGATCAGCCGGTCGCTCACGCGTTCCACCAGGCCCAGCGTCGAACTGTCGGTCCTGATCGCGGTCATCACCGCCGGCTTTCCACCGTCCGGCTGGTTCGGGAGCAACGTCCAGGAGTAGGTCTCGCTGAGGAGCTGATCAAACAGTTTGCTTGCCCGTCCGCGGCGCTCCCCGACGAGCCGCTCCTCGAACGCGGAGAGGCCCATGTCGCTTACATGCTCGTGGACGTAACGCCAGGCATAAAAATCTCGGGCGGCGCTGGTCAGGTCGTCCATCTTGTCGCGATCTGCCGCCAGGAACACCAGCATGTTCGGACGCCTGCGGGCGACATTCCCGTAGTTGCGCACCGCGTCTCGGGCAAAGTCCATCGCCGCCGAGTTCACGTCACCCCGCTTGTGCATATGCTCGGGGTGGACGATCACCAGACGCACCCGGTCCTCGTCCGGGATCTCTGCGGTGTCCGTCGGGCACGGGTGCACGCCGGTGAAGCTACCGCGGCCCCGTTCGGCCGCCACTCGCAGCCGGGCGGCGATCTCCTGCCAGACCTTCTCCTGCTCGCCGACCAGCCCGTCCGCAATGTCCCTGACAGTCTTGGTCACCGACTGCGCGGTGTCGTACCAGTACCGGTCGGCTTCGGTGTACAGGTAAGTGGCGCGTTCTGCGAGCGCATGCAGAGCGGATTCGAAGTGAGCAGTGGTGTCGCCTGGTACAGCGGTGCCCAACCAGATGCGCTTTTTCTCGATGCCCTTGTTCGCGGTGCGTACGGTCGCGGCCGATCCGATAAAGATCGTCCGCGCTAGACGCTCCGTGACCGACCGCTGCCCGTACAGCGGCCGGTCGCGATCCACGGCAGCCGGCGTCGAATCGCGGCCTTCCACGTCGCGGTCGATGATCGGCATCCAAGTGTCATCGAGGTACTGGACGAGCTGACCGCCCACCCCAGGTGCGCTCAGCGGCACCGTCGCCGGCATGATCATTGGGCTGTGGTCCTTCAGGTCCCAGAGCACCTGGATCGCGTTGCTCAGCAGCGACAGCACGCCACGGGTGCGCTGGAACCGCTCGAGCGTCGACCAATCGTCATATAGCCGCTTGAACAGCTCCGGGTGGATTGGATAGGCGGCCTTGATGTCCTCCTCGTAGTCGGCGACCGCGCACTCGGACGGGAACTCCCCGCGATATTCGCCGTAGAACCGAGTGAACCGGCGAGCGATCGCAGTGATCTCCGCGTGCCCCTCAGCGTCCACGTCCTCGAACAGGCGGCGGCGCACGATCTCGAACGACTCCTTCGGCGTGGCGGCCTTCCACGGGTCCCCGACCCGTCGAACTAGCCCCTGCAACTTTCGGAGCGCCTCTTGGCCGTTAGTGGCTCCGACCTCGTTGTCCGAGGCCGGGATTGCCACCGCGAGCATTGCGCCGGGTGTCGCGCTCACCGCATCCAGCAGCACCTGCACAAACGTGAAATGAGCGTCAAACGTGCCGGCGTGAAGGCTGTGGTCGCCGTAAAGCTGCCGGGCGTACGCTACCCATTCATCGATCAGGATTAGGCACGGCGAGTGGTCCGCAATGATGCCTTCAAGCACCTCTCGACCCGGGCTGGTGCCCGTCTCGTCCGCTCCGGCCAGCCGGTCGTAGGCCGCGCGGCCGCCAAGCTGCCAGGCAATCTCGCCCCACATGGTGTTGACATGGGTACCGTCGTGGTCGATACCTAGCTGCGCGGGTAGATCCTGCCCGCTGATCACCACCCGCCGCACCCGCGAGCCAAGCTGCCGGAGGTCGATGCCGTCGGCGAGCTCCTGCACCTCCTGCGGATACCCCACGGCAGGCGTGGCGGAGAAGATGTGGTACAGGGCCAGCATCGAGTGGGTCTTGCCGCCACCGAAATTCGTCTGCAGGTTGATGACCGGGGACGCGTTCGGGTCTCCCGACACCCGCCGGATCGCCCGGCCGAGCAGGTCCTTCAACCCTTCGGTGAGGTACGTGCGGCGGAAGAACTCACGCGGATCCCCGTATTCAGGTGTCGCCTTGCCAGTCACCACGTTGTACAGGTTTGCCGCGAACTGGGATGCGTTGAAGTTTCCCTCGCGGATGTCCCGGTGCGGCGTGATCACTTGCCACCACGGCTTCAGGCCGAGCCCCTCCGTGCCGGGCAGCACCACGCTGGACCGATCTACCCGCCTGGACCGCCGTTCGGCAGCCAGGCCCAGGAACTCGCTCAGCGACGCGTCCGCGTCCTCTGCCTCAGGTACCGCGCCAACCGCGCGGAGCAGGCGGACGGTGGTGTCGAGGATGCGCTGGGTATCTGGCTCGGTGAACGCGGAACTCTCGTCCGCGAACCTCATCATTACATCCAGCAGCTCACTGGCGAACCCGACCTCGGACCTGGACAGGGAGTCGCTGAATGCTCCGTCGTCAGTGATGATCCGCAGCAGGGAGGCCGCGTCGAGCTCGCCGCCGTAGCCAGGCATCCGCTGCGCAACGAACGGCGTCAGACCCTTTGCCAGCAGATCTAGGACACTGCCTACCCGGTCCCGGTTACTAAGCGCCATCTCTGCTCACCTCATCCAGTGTCGGCTGGACCGGCATGTGCTGCGCGGCGTACTCCCGCGCCTTCTTCACCAGCTCCGGCCACTCAGTGACCAATGTATTGAATCGAAGCTGATCGTCGCTGCGCTTGTGGTTCTCCCCGATCGTGTACATCAGCCTGGCCAGATCCAGAACCGCGTCCAGGTTCACATGCAGTCTGACCGCGGCCAACAACCGGGCAGCCTCCTCGGCGCGGCCCTTTTCCAGCAGACGGGAGACCCTCAGCGCCGAGCCCCATACGGTCGGTTGCGGAGCGTGTGGGTTGTCGTACTCCACGGCCGGGAGCTCGTCGATCTTGAGCAGCCGCGTGTCCCCGCCCTTCGACCACATGATGTCCGCCTGCACCAGCCGCGGGATCGACGTGTTCTTGCCCATGACGATCTGCTCGGCGCGTCCCGAGTCGCCCATCCGCCAGTCGTACTCGTCGTACCAGGCGACGGCGGCCCGCGTCTCCAAGTCGAACTCGGCCTCTTGGTCCCAGAGAATCCCCTGCAGCTTGTCGTTGATCAGCGCGAGCGCAGTAGCGACTGGCATGCGGCTGCCGTCTGTCTCGATGACCTGAGAAAAGCCAGAGAACACCTCCATGCCAGGCCCGATGGCGGCCTGGGCGAGGTCAACCGCGGGGACATGCCCCAGCTCCTTGATCGCTCCCGGCAGCCTCTGGCTCAGCGCGTCCAAGAACCCCTTCCGATCGGTGGCCGGAAGGTTCGGTCGCCGCGGTTTGCAGATCAAGATTACGTATGAGGCGAGCGCGTTGGCTCCCTGGCTGATCTGGCGAGCGGTAGTAGTCGCCTCGATAGGCCATGTACGTACGACCCCAAGGTCAGCGGCTAGTACGGCTTCCAACAGCGATTCCCAACCGGTGGAGGTGATGCCGTCAACCGTCTCTTCGTCCTGCTTGTGCGCGTATGCCACCACTAGCGGCAGATCAGGGCGCGCTGCCTTCCTCAGCGAGGCGAAGACTTCGGTAAACCCCCTTATGAACTCCCTGCGCGCATCCTCCTTGGATCCGCCGTAACGAGCGGGGTTGGCTGTAAGCTCAGCCTCCTTGGGCGTCGCCATCGTCGCGAACAGGTCCGGATGCACCGACCGCATGGCACGCCGCATCCAAATATAGAAATAATCCGAAAGATCCGCATAGTTAATCTGCGCGAAGTATGGAGGGTCGGTGACGAGAAGTGCCGTTCCGGCCTGAACCAGGGATCCTGCGTTGCGAGCATCCGTCTGGACCACGCGCGCAATTCTTATATCCTGTGGCAGCGTAGGCAGAACTGCGGAGACAGCGCTCAACTGCGTCTCCCAGCTTCCAATTGACTTGCCGAATGGGTAAGCCTCGGCAAAATCCCACAGCATCGGCATCGCCTGCGTACCGAAAGCCGACATCAGACGCGACGGCCCCTTGCGGGTAGCGAAACGAACAAGCATGGAATTTGCTTGCGCAAGCTTGCCAACGCATAGCCCAAGGACTGACGATATCACCCTAGCTTGGTTCTTGTCACCACCATCAGTCAGTACGCGTTCAGCAACGCCAGCAACCTCGTCAGCGAAGGCTGCAAGCACGGTGAGTTGCCGAGGCGTATATAGGTCAATTTGCCTCGGGAGGCCGTAAAGTGCAGTGGAGAAATTCTTGGTATTCTTACCGATTTCGATCTCGTCAAGATCATTTGGAACGGCAGGTGCTGCAAGTGGACTAGATACTTCCTCGGGGGACAGGAACGTCCGACCGCCGCCATCGGGTAGGTCTATGCAGACCGCCATCGGCTGCAAGCCCATTCTGCCAGCCTTTCCTACCTGGCGGAGTTCCTTTTCGCCTATTGGGTTACCGCAGGCGAGACATTCAAACCGGGCGCGACCGCCCTGTACCTTTACCGAGCGACCCGGCCCATCTTTACCTTTATATACGACGAAACGGACGTTCTTGTCCTCGATAACCGCCTCGACTGATGCCTCGCGACCTGGCTGCTTGCTCAACACCGGCGAACTAAACAGTGGCACGGTCGCGCCGCACATCGGGTTCGGGCAGGAAATCGTGCGCGACCACAGCCACGCGACCGGATCGCCCTGTGGGATGTCCGGGTAGAGATCACCCAGCTTTTTCTTCACTGCATCCTGTACAAGCCCACCATAGTACCTCAGGTCGGCGATAAACCCCTCGAACGGCGTGTCTTTGGGGATCATGGGCTGTATATCCGGCTCGTCTGCTAGCGATGCTGATACAGCAGGTACGTACGCCATCGGCGGCAGCAACTCACCCAGCACGCGGGTGATCAACACCGCCACCGGGTTCAGGTCGGACGCGACGACCGGCAGCCCGAGACGCTGAGCTTCGACCACCGTGGACCCACCGCCGCAGAACGGCTCGAGCACGGTGGGCAGCTCCGGGTTGTCCCGCTCGATCAGCTTCCTAGCCTTTTCAAGCACATCTTTGGCCGGTGCAGTGCCTTCTTTAGGCACAAGTTGTTTGATGAACTCCTTGAGTTCTTCGCGCTCCGATTCCTTACCTGGGTCGTTGATGAGCGATGCGAAGATCAGCGCTCGGAGCGCAGGGGTCGGCATCGGAGCGAACCACTTGTGCAGGTTCTTGATCGTCCCGACCTTGCGGTTCTTGTCCGCGACGCTCGCCTTGCTGATCTCAGGGAGCGGTAGCGCGACCTCGATCAGCTTGCGCAGCTGGTTGTCGCTCACAGCGCCCGCCTCCCTCCCGTCGTATCAAGGTATGCCATACGGTACCCGTGAGTCGGATGGCTTGCATTTACCGCCGCGGATCGCCGCGTGGCCAGGGTCAGGCCCGGTGTGTACGTTGGAATCGCCGCTCTCAGCCCACTTCATCCAGCGTGGGTTGATCGATCCCGCCGTCTGCGGGAAGCTGGCGCGCCGCCTCTACCATGTCCGGCCAGGCGGTGACCAGCGCGTTGAACCTGAGCTGGTCGTCACTGCGCTTCCGCTTTCCGCCGATCGCGTACAGCAAATTGGCTAGATCCTTCACCGCATCGATCCTTACATACGTGCGCGCAGCAGCCATCAGCTGCGCCGCCTGCGGAACGCTGTGGTTCTCCAACTGCCTGGACAGTAGCAGCGTCGTCTGCCACACGGTCGGGTGTAGCTCAAGGTCCCGATCGACTGGTTCCGGCAGCTCGTCCACCGTGGTCAGACGGGTGCGACTCGCCTTCGACCACATGATGTCGGCCTGGACCAGGCGCCGAGTCGTAGTGTTCTTGCCGAAGGCGATCTGCTCAGCCCGCCCAAAGTCGCCCATCGCCCAGCCGAACTCGTCATACCAGGCGATGGCGGCCCTGGTCTCCGGGTCGAACTCGGCCTCCTGGTCCCACAAGATGCCCTGCAGCTTGTCGTTGATCAGCGCCAGCGCGGTGGCCACCGGCATCCGGCTGCCGTCCTTCTCGATCACCTGGGAGAAGCCAGAGAACACCTCCATGCCTGGACCAATCGCCGCTTGCGCGAGGTCGACGGCCGCGATGTGGCCCAGGTCCTTGATTGCTCCCGGTAGCTTCTCGCCAAGAGCGTCAAGGAATCCCCGGCGATCGGTGGGCTGCAGGTCCGCCGGCCGCGGGCGGCAGATCATGATCACATATGAGGCGAGAGCATTCGCGCCCTGGCCGACCTGCCTAGTCGTCGATGTCGCCTCGAGCGGCCAAGTGCGTACGATGCCAAGGTTGGCCGCTAGCACCGCTTCCAGCAGCGCTGCCCATCCAGTGGACGTGACCCCGTCAATGACGTGCTCGTCCTGCTTGTGCGCGTAGGCCACGACCAGCGGCAGATCTGGTCGGCTAGCTGCCTTCAGCGAGGAAAATACCTCAGTAAACCCGGCGATGAAGTACTCACGCGCCTTCGATCTCGACCCACCGAAGCGATCCGGGTTGGCGGTCAGCTCTTCCTCCTTCGGCGTCGCGAGCATTGCAAACAGGTCTGGGTGTACTCCGCGCAAGGCCCGCCGGAGCCATAGGTAGAAGTAGTCAGCCAGGTCCGCGTAGTTAATCTGCGAGAAATAGGGCGGGTCCGTCGCAAGCAGCGCCGCCTTCGCGGAGACCAGATCGCCAGCTTTCCGTGCGTCCATCTGCACGACATGAGCCGCCTGTCCGACGCTGGATAGGGCACCGAGCGCACCTATTACAGAGGTGATCTGCGCCTGCCAACTGCCTACGGATGCGCCAAACGGATATGCCTCGGCGAAATCCCACAGCATGGGCATCGCCTGCGTGCCGAATGCTGGCTCCGACTTGGACGGCCCCTCGCGAATCCGCCACCGCACGAGAGTCGAGTTCGACTGAGCCATCTTGCCGATACACAGCCCGAGAACCGATGCGATCGCCATAGCCCGGTGTTCGTCACCGCCGTCTTTCCGCACCCGAGCGGCGACCTCTGCCACCTCATCTGCAAAGGCCGCGAGCACCGCCAACTGCCGCGGTGTGTACAGGTCAATCTGGCGCCTCAGCCCGTAAAGCGGGGGCGAGAAGTTTTTGGTGTTCTTACCGATCTCGATTTCATCCAGATCGGACGGGATTTCAGGCGCATGAGGCGGCTCAGCCACTTCATGCGCTGCGAAGAACGTACGCCCCACGCCCCTCGGCGCGTCCACGCACACCGCCATGACCTGCAATCCCAAACGCCTCGCCCGACCGGCCTCGCGCAGTTCCTTCTCGCCGAGCGGCTCGCCGCAGGCCAGGCACTGGAAGCTGGCGCGACTACCTTTGACCTTGACAGGCGTAGTTGGGGCGTCTTTGCCCTTGTGCACGATGAACCGGATGCACTTGCCTTCGATGACCGGTTCGACTGTAGCCTCGCGGCCAGGTTGCTTGCTGAGCACGGAGGAGCTGAGCAGTGGCACAGGCTTGCGGCACATTGGGCTGGGGCAGGGGACGGTTCGGCACCACAGCCACGCGACTGGGTCGCCTTGCGGGATCTCCGGATACAGGTCCCCCAGCTTTTTCTGTACCGCCCGCTGCACATGGTTGCCGTAATAGCGCAGGTCGGCGATGAACCCCTCGAACGGGGTGCCCTTGGGGAGCATGGGCTGCGCGGCCGACCCCTGCGCCAGGCGAGCCGACACAGCAGGCGCGCGCGCCATCGGCGGGAGCAACTCGCCTAGCACGCGAGTGATTAGCACCGCTACAGGGTTCAGGTCAGATGCGGCGACCGGTAGCCCGAGGCGTTGTGCTTCCACTACCGTGGACCCGCCACCGCAGAATGGGTCCAGCACTATAGGCAGCTCCGGGTTATCCTGTGCAATCAGGTCTCTGGCTTGCTCTAGCACCTCGTTGTCCGGGACGGTACCGTCCTCCGGGACCAGCCTTTTAAGAATCTGGGTAAGTTTCTCCCGCTCGGCCTTTTCGCCGGGATCAGTGACGAGCGTGGCGAAGATTAAGGCGCGCAGCGCAGGCGTGGGCATCGGGGCGAACCACTTGTGCAGGTTCTTGATCGTGCCGACCTTGCGGTTCTTATCCGCGACACTTGCCTTGCTGATCTCGCGGAGTGGCAGCGCGACTTCGATCATCTTCCGGGGGTAGCTGTGGCCCACGCTGCCGCCTCCTCTCACCTGGCCGCCTACCCCGACGCTACGCTTCAGCCTGGCGGCTGCCTAGGCCCGATTACGAGGGCGGACCGCCTCGCCGCCAGAAGTCCGGCCATCGGAGCGTGACTGAGTGGAGAGCGAAATCCTCCGCAATGTCGATTCCTTCGAATGGCCTGGTGACGTAGCGAACCTCGTCGGTCGCGGCACCGACCCGGACGAGGGCAAGCCGGTAGTGGTCGGCGTTCTTGCCGTGCACGACCTCCGTCCTGGTGACGATGAAGTCTTCGGCGCCCTCTATGCGACCCTTGACCTCGATGAACACCGAGTGGCCAGCCGCCGGGTCCCAGGACCTGATGTCGAAGCCGGGGTTGTTATGCGGCTGCACCTCCGGAATCCGCGCCAGCGCCCGCTCGGCCTCGGCCACGGCACGGACCGCCCGCATCTCTACGCGCTTGGTATCATGTGTGTAGTGCTCAACCGGTTTGTCCCGCGTCCCGGCGACTCTGTCTAGCAGCCCTTGCGGAATCACCAGCGCAAGCGAGGCGACTACCGGGGGCAACGGCCGCAGGTGCTCCTCGCGGTCGAGTTCGGCCATCCGGCGCTCCTGCCGTTGTTCCAGTTCTGCGATGTGCCGCTCGATTGCCTCCGGTCGCTGCTTCACCACCTTTCCGGCGCGGAGCTGGGCGGCGAGGTCGGCCTGCCGCAGGTACTGATAGTTGATCTCCTGCGCCAGCCGTCGGCCGACCATCCGGCGGGTCCGTGCCACGTCCGCGCAGACGCGTTGTTGAAGCACCGCGACGTGCCTGGGCAGGTCGGTTCCCGCTGCCCATGCCAGCGCTAGCTTCGGCGCGTCCGCGATCCATGCTTCGGCCAGCAACGGACGCACCAGGTCGAGTTCCGCTGGCGTCAGCGCGTCGTAATCCAGGTACGGGGCTTCGACTGTTCGGTCCCGTCTCTCGCCGTCCGGGTACAGCTCCACGTGGCCGAACCGCTTCAGCACCGGGCGTGGCGGCTCGTGCCCGTCGACGACCTCCTGGCGGACGGAGACCAGGAGCCGGGGGGATTCACCACTGTCCGTTCGGTCGGATAGGACGGCGCCCCTGCTAAGGACAGCACCAAAGCGCTCCGTGACAGCGTCCACCACCGCATCTAGCAGGGGATGACCTGGCGCGATCAGATCGGCCTTCGGAGCGGGTTCGATGAACTGCCGGTCGAAGCAGACCCGCTCGTAGCGGTAGAGCACCTGACGCTGGTCGCGGACGGCCTGCGGCACATGTGTGATCTCGAAACGACCGCGCTGCCTGGGCGCGATGCGCCCGCGCAGTTCGGTCAGCGCGCCACGGAAGAAGCCCTCGATGTGGTGCGGCTGCAGCCGCCGTGCTCGCGCTTCCTCCATGTCGCGACGGATCCGCTCGATGTCGGTAAGCGAAAGCATTTGCGTGTGTAGTGCCTGCTCACGGATCAGTTCGGGAAGGCCTTCGCCAACGCGCTCGTCGATGATCTGGTCGAGCTTGGCCTTTGTCTCCGGCAAGTCACCGTAACGGATCGCCTCTACGAGTAGCTCGCTCAACGGCCTGTCCTGGAAGACCTCGCCGATCACGTCGAAGACCTTGCCCTGATAGGTCCGCCGCATCTGGTCGAGTTTCTCGAGCAAGCGGAGGAACACGTCACCCTCGCGGGTGCCTTCAGCGACCAGATTCCACAGGTGGCAAGGTTCAGTCTGGCCGATTCGATGAATCCGCCCGAACCGCTGCTCGATGCGGTTCGGGTTCCACGGCAAGTCGTAGTTGATCATCAGGTGCGCGCGTTGGAGATTCAGGCCCTCACCGGCCGCATCTGTGGCGACCAGGACCGTCACCTTCGGGTCCTGCCGGAAGGCGTCCTGAGTCTTCAGCCGCTCCTCGCGCGACACTCCGCCGTGAATCGTGACGACCGACTCCGGCGTACCCAGCAAGTCGCTGATCCTTCCAATGAGGTAACCGAGCGTGTCCCGGTGCTCGGTAAAGATAATGATCTTGTGCCGTTGGAGTCCCTCAATGAACATCTCCGGGGAGTTGGCAAGCAGCTGCCGCAGTTGCTGCCACTTCACGTCCGTGTCCGAAAGCCGGACCCGCCTTGCGATCCGCACAAGGTCCTCGAGCACCCCGATCTCGTACCTCAACTCCGCCGCGGTACGAGCTGCAGTTGCCGCGTCGACGATCTCGTCCTCTAGCTTCTCCCGCTCACCGCTCAACAACTCGTCCGGATCGTCCTCGACGGAAGGCCACAAGTCTTGCGGCCCCATCAGTGTTTCCCGGAGCCTTGCCTCCAACCTGGCGTGACGGCGCTCAAGGGAACGCAGGATCGCCTCGGGGCTCGACGCCAAGCGCCGTTGCAGCACTGTCAGCGCGAAACCTACGGTGTTGCCCCGTCGTCCCTCTCCTTCCTGACGGAGTTGGTCGGCCCGGTTCATCTCGTTCCGGACGTAGGCTGTCACCTGCTCATACAGTTCGGCTTCCGCATCCGACAGCCGGTAGGGCACCGTTGCGGCGAACCGCTCGGGGAACAGTCGCCTCCCCTCGAAGGTAAGCAGTTCTTCCTTGACACGACGGAGCATCAGGCCGGAGACATCCGTGGCATCATGCGTTTTCCGGTTGCGTCCCTCGAACCTGTCGCTGTCGAGCAGCGCAAGCAGAAGCTGGAAGTCCTCTTCCTTGCCTGCGTGCGGCGTCGCCGTCATCAGCAGCAGGTGCTCGCTGACTCGGCCGAGCAGTTCGCCTAGCTCATAGCGACGGGTCTTTTTCAGCTCGCCGCCGAAGTAGTGGGCAGCCATGCGATGCGCCTCGTCAACCACCACGAGGTCAAAGTGCGCCTGTTCCAGTTGAGCAACTATGTCGCCACTGCGCGACAGCTGATCCATACGGGCGATCAGGTACGGGTTCTCGTGGAAGGGATTCTCCCCGGGCACCGTTGCCACCAGCAGATCGCGAGTGAGGATCGAGAACCGTAGGCCGAACTTGTCATGGAGTTCGCTCTGCCACTGCTCGACGAGCCCGCCCGGCGCAACGACCAGGCACCGGGCAAGGTCACCACGCAGCAGCAACTCCTTCACGTAAAGCCCAGCCATGATGGTCTTTCCGGCGCCGGGATCGTCGGCGAGGAGAAAGCGAAGCGGCACCTTGGGTAGCAAGTGACCGTAGACGGCATCGATTTGATGTGGCAGCGGGTCGAGGTCCGATGTGGTCACCGCGACCATCGGATCGAACTGACCAGCCATCTTGATACGCATCGCCTCGGCGGCCATCCGGTACTCAGCGGCGCTCCCGTCGAACGGCATGGCCTGCGACGAAGCGATGACCCGAAGGCGATCCTCGACCGACCGGAGCGCCAGCACATGATCGGGATTCCCGTCCGGCTTCGTGAAAACGACAGTGAACGCATCGGGAGCCGTTTGAATAGTCGTGAGAATCGTGACCGGCCCGCCCGCCACCAGTCCTTCCACCCGCATCCCCTGGGCAAGATCCTCCAGGCGGACGCGCTGCGATCCCTGTGCCACTGAGCGCCTCCTCGCACAGACCGTAGCCGATCCACGCTGGTAGGGGTGCCCGGGTCAGCCGCCCAACTTCCGCGCCGTCTAAGGCCTGTAGCTCTGCCCGGTCGGGACCAGGGATCAGCGTGAACGGCTGCGGGATCTCGGTGAACGAGTGGTGCGCGCAGGGGTCAGCGGCGAGGATGCTACGACCGCGCTGCTGTTGCGCCCGCCAGAGCTAGCATTCACGAGTTGTGGGCTGGCTCAGTCGGATACGCCGAGGGGTCGTCCGGATAAGGACAGCGTCCGGCAGCGTGAGCAGCACGGCACCGACGAACGAGCTGCGATGACCGAGCGAGGGAACGCTAACTTCGATCTCGCCCGCCTCCAGCAGCTGCTCAAGACCGCTCTGCACCCGTTCGATCGGCACCGGCTGACCAGTCGGCGAGCGACTCGTGGCCACGACCACGCCGTCGCCCTCCACCCGCAGCGCGGTGTTCGGCCGACCGGTGACAGTCGAGATCGGCTGACCGACGAGCGATTCGAGGAGGGTACGGGCAGCCGTCTTAACAGGCATAGCAGCGATTATCGCCCATTTTAGCGTACGGCCATATCCCGGAGCAGCTGGGTGGTCGCGGCCGGGGTGAGTGCGGAGGCGCTCAGCAAGGTGAAGGCGCGGGCGTGGCTGGCGACGTCTGACGGGCTGTCCAGGATGATCCCGCCGCAGGGGCCGGGCAGGTGGACTACGCCCAGGCTCGGCGCGCCGGCGAACCGCAGGATCGAGAGCGGTCCGCTGCCGCCGGCGGGGTGCGCCCCGCCGGCGAACGGCAGGACCTGGATGGCGATCTGCGGGTAGGTGCCGCTCATCTCGGCGAGGCGGGCCAGCTGAGCTTGCATGATTCCGGTCCCGCCGACGATCTGGTGCAGCACTGCCTCCCCGATGACCACGGCCAGTTCGGGCCGCCGCTCCCCCCGATCAGCTGCTGGCGAGTGAGCATCGCCTCGAGGACCAGTGTCCTGCGGGCCGGCTGGCAGGACCGGGTCGGCGGCGGTGACCGCACGCGCGTACTCCCGTGTCTGCAGCAGGTCTGGCACTTGCTGCGGCTGGTAGGACTGGATCCGGGTAGCGGCCGCCTCGGTGATGAGGTAGTCCAGCCAGGTGCCGGGCAGGACGTCTGGAGGCCAGCGACGAGGAGATCGAAAGACACGTGGCGGTGCGGATGGTCAGGCAGGAACGGCTGACCGGACCCGGTGCGCCGGAAATCTGGACGGTAGTCAGCGAGGCTGTCATCAGGCGGGTCGTCGGCGGCGGACCAGTTATGCGCGCACAGCTCAGCCGCCTCGCCGAGACGAGCAAGCAGCCGAACGTCACGCTTCAGGTGCTGCCGTTCAGCGTGGGTGCCCATGCGGGAATGGACGGCGCCTTCATGATCCTCGGATTCCCCGCGCCCACCGACCCCGACGTTACCTACGTGCACTACTACACAGGCACGCTGTACCTAGAGAAACCAGAGGACCTGGCACGATATACCCTGATGTTCGATCACTTGCGCGCGGCGGCTCTCCCGGTCGGCCAGTCACGGGACCTTATCGCCCGTGCGAGGGACGAACTAGCCTGATTCACGAGCGCTTAGGGGACATCCCCGAACTAGTGGGAGGTGTGGCATGAAGCTGGTGAGCAGCACCGTCGACCTGTCCCGCGCCAGGTGGCGGAAGAGCAGCTTCAGCGGTGGCGGGGGCAGCAACTGCGTCGAGGTAGCCGATGCCGGGCATACCATCGCAGTGCGCGACTCCAAGGACGCGCGGGGACATTCTCGTGATGCCCCGGCGGCTGGCCCGCTCGTCGATCAATCTGTTCAGGGGAGCAGTTTCAACGCTGTTACGTGGGCTGGGGTCACCGCACGGAAATGACGTTGGTCGAGGGTGGCTACTTCAGCGAGTCCTAGCCGTTCGGCGGCGGCGATCACGGAGGCGTCGGCGATGCCCAAGGGGAATCCGATGTACTGCCGCATCAGTTCGGCTGTGCGTCTCGGATCTGGCCCTCGCGCCTAGGTCAGTGTTGAGCCCGGGCCGCTGAAAACCCGCAGTACCTTGAACCGGCTGCTGGCCGGTCTCACCAACTTGAGTGCATGCTCGCGCAACTCGTCGGCCTGGTCGGGTTCCAAGCAGTCGATGAGCTCATGAAGATCGCTGTAATCGTCCGCTGCGGTCACACATCTAGATTACGGCACCGGGGCGGCACCGCTGGAGTTCGCGACCGCATAGTACTGGGGCGGATATCGGACGGTGCGCGGAGTTCCATGGCCCGTTCGGGACAAAATATGACGCTCACCGGTGCGGGCGGACACCGGCATCTGCCGGGCTGTCTGGACGGAGGCGGCGGCCCGGGTCGTGGGCCTGTTAGCGTGCGGCCATGTCCCGGAACAGCCGGGCGGTGGCGGCCGGGGTGAGGGCGGAGGCTCTGAGCAGGGTGAAGGCGCGGGCGTGGCTGGCGACGTCTGGCGGGCTGTCCAGGAAGATCCCGCCGCAGGGGCCGGGCAGGTGGACCACGCCTAGGCTCGGCGCGTCGGCGAAGCGCAGGATCGAGAGGGGTCCGGTGGCGGCGGCCGGGTGTGCCCCGGCGGCGAACGGCAGGACCTGGAGGGTGATCTGGGGGTAGGTGGCGCTCAGTTCGGCGAGGCGGGTCAGCTGGGCGCGCATCACTTCGGTGTCCCCGACGACTTGGTGCAGCGCTGCCTCGCCGATGACTACGGCCAGTTCGGGGCGCCGCTCCGCCAAGATCAGCTGCTGGCGGGTGAGCATCGCCTCCAGGATCAGGTCCTGCGGGCCGGGCGGCAGGGCCGGGTCGGCGGCGGCGACCGCGCGGGCGTAGTCCG
>ODAK010001134.1_pt1 | contig 29709 bp, 27 predicted proteins | sample 1539591 | NCBI WGS metagenome assembly ODAK01 (sample SAMEA3539303, study PRJEB22396) | soil metagenome | biome: tundra; feature: field; material: soil | place: USA | collected 2010-05 | depth 0.15 m
TTATAAGGACGGCAAGGAAACGATGGACGGGTTCTGGCGGGAAATGGGCCGCCTCGGCAAGGATCGCAATCCGAACCGCGCCGCGTTCCTGCAGTTCGTCGGCGTCGCCGAAACACGGGAAAAGGCGCTGGAACTGTATCGTGAGCCCGCCGAGTATTTCTATGGCCGCTGCCTGTTCACCGATCCGATGTGGGCGAGCCCTCCCGGCTACATCACGGAGGCGACGCAACGCGCCGGTCTCACCAGCCAGGTCGGCCGCGCCGCGACGCAAAGCGCCAGAACCCAGGCGCGCGCCACCGAGATGGCCGATATCGTCGACAAGGGCTACGTGATCTGCGGCTCGCCGGACGACGTGGTGGAGCAACTGACCGAAGTCGCCACGTCGCTGAATGTCGCGCACCTGATGTTGTTGTTACAATTCGGTAACATGAACAAAGATCTCACGAAGTTCAACACGAAGCTGTTCGCCGAGAAGGTCATGCCGCGGCTGCAACCATTGTTCAGCGAGTGGGAAGACCGCTGGTGGCCAACGCCGATGCAAACCGCTGAACGCGCCGAGGTTCCCGCGTTCGTGCCAGGCCTGGCGGCGGAGTAGATTTTGTTTCGCGGCAAACGGCTCGGCCTCGCGCTATGGGGGACCGAGCCGGCCGCGGCTTTGGCCCGCCATGCCGCGCTGGCGGAAAGCATCGGTTTTGACAGCGTGTGGGTGATCGACTCGCAACTGTTGTGCCGCGAGGTCACGGTCACTCTGGCGGCCATCCTGATGGCCACGCAACGTATTCGCGCCGCCACGGGCGTGACGCAACCGGTGACGCGGCACGCCAGCGTGATGGCGAGCGCCATGGCGACGTTGTCCGAACTGTCCGGCGGCCGAGCGATCATGGGGATCGGGACCGGGTTTTCCTCGCTGCGAACCATTGGGTTACCACAGGCGAAGATCGCCGATGTCGAAGCGTATGTCGGCGCGGTTCGAGGGCTGATGCGCGGCGACACCGTCAGCTTCGGAGGTACCGAGGCCGCGCTGTCCTGGCTGAATGCGCCCGCGTCAGTGCCTGTCGTGATCGCCGGCACCGGGCCGCGGATGATCCGCACCGCCGGAAGGATCGCGGATGGTGTTATTCTGCACCACGGCGTGTCCCCCGAACTGATCGCGCGCGCTCTGGGCTGGCTCGAAGGTGCCGCTGTCGAGGTATCGTGCTGGACGCCTTATAGTCTCGGCGCCGATGCGACTGAGGCACGGCACCGGATCCGCGGCCGCGTCGCGGGCGCGTTGATGAATGCGCAACCGGAATGGTTCAGCGGCGTCGAGCGTGCGGCGGTGGAGCGCTTGCGAACGGGCTATGACGTTGGCCACCACGCGGCCTCGGCGGCGGACCATGCGGCGATCGTGCCGGACAGTCTGGTGGATCGTTACGCTATCGCGGGGACTGTGACCGAGGCGCGAGACCAGTTGCGGCGGCTGCTGGATACGCCAGGAGTGGATCGCGTGATCCTGAACCCGCAGATTGTTGGACCAGGGGCGAAGCCGCTGGAGACCGTGCTGCGCGAGTTCGAGCAGGAGATTTTGCCTGGGTTGTAGTCCGCGCGGACATCTCGAATGGGGGAATGGTCGGGATTCCGCGTATGCTCTGGCCAAAAAAAAGCATTACCACCAAGACACCAAGGCACTAAGATTGACTGAATAATATCTTAGTGCCTTGGTGTCTTGGTGGTAATGCTTTCGACTTTTCACGCGGCACGATGCCGGTGTCGCGCACCATGAGCCCGCGCATCGCAACAGCGGATCGGGCGAACACAACGTGCGTACGACCGTAAATGCATTGCGGCACCAAGACCGATCGATCAAAATCTCAGTCTCTTTGTGTCTCCGCGATTGAGCGTTCGGCGGTTCCCGCGGTACGGCGCCAAATATCGACGCACAGTCACCCAGCCCCCAGCACCCCGCGCAAATCTCGCACCACCTTATCCGCGCTCCGCTTGCGCCAGCGCACGCGCTGTCCGATCGGTGTGTTCTCCACTTCCGGGAACACTTTCAGCGCCACGAACACCGGCCCAGGCGCCTTCAGAATCCCGGGCAGCTCCGCGCTGAACGCATCCAGCTCGGAGAAGTTGAACGCCCGCGGATACCCCGCACCCCGCGCGATCATCGCGTAGTCGACATTCTTCGCGTTCGGCACCGGCTGCCCGCCCGTGGTTGCGTACACCTCATTATCCAGGATGAAATGATAAAAATTCGCCGGCGCCTGCTCCGCGATCGTCGCGAGTTGTCCCATGCTCATCAGAATATCGCCTTCCGAATCGAACAGGATCACCCGCTTATTCGGTTGCGCCAATGCCAGACCAAGACCAAACCCGGAGTGGCCGCCCATCGCCGGATCGCCCAACGGCACATCCAGCGAGGTATCGGACAGCTCGATCCAGTGCCGGCCGCCGCGGCCCGAAATCACGATCGCATCGCCCCGGAATTCGGCGAACACCTTCAATAAATCCGCTGTATGCATCATGAATGTTCGCTCCTACCGGTTGAAACCGTGATACTCGTCGCCAACCAAAACCACCACTGGGCTTTTGATTTCCTCAGCCTCTTTGAACGCGATAGTGATACGATCGGCATCGGCATCGTTCTCCACCAGATAGAACGGGATCCCAAACGCCATCAGGAACCGTTCCGTGTAGGTCGCGGCGGTGTCGTTGTTCACGCCATGCCGCGTGTAACCGCGGTAGCCGACCATCAGCACGATCGGCACTTTCAGTCCCATCAGCCAACCGCGGATCGAATCGCCGGACTCCATCATCCCGGTGTTCTGGATCAGCATCATCGGCTTCCGGCCGCCCGCGAACAGACCCGCCGCGATGGAGCACGCGTGCCCCTCCCGCGTCACCCCGACCAGGCGCAGGTCCGGATCCGCCCGCATCAGCAGGAACAGCCAGTTGGTCTCACTGTCCGGCAGCCAGACGATGTCGGTGACCCCGTTCTGTTTCATCTGCCGCATCACCGTCTCCGGGCTCAGCGCTCCCGCATCGGCCATCGCAACCTCCTCCCTCTGGCCGTGACGGCCGGCGTCAGTTAACCTCAGGCCTTCGCAAAGGGAAAGGAGACCCGGATCATGAGCATGACATTCAAGGCCGGCAACGCGACGATCCATCGGATCATCGAAATGGAGTGCGGCTTCACGCCGGCGCTGGAGTTCCTGCCAAAACTGACCAAAGAAACGCTGGACGCGAGCCGATCCTGGATGCATCCGGCCGCCCTCGACGCCAACGACAATCTGGTGCTTTGCTTCCAGTCCTATGTCGTCAAGACCGGCAAACACAACATCCTGATCGACAGCTGCGTCGGCAACGACAAGGAACGCACCGCGCGTCCGTTGTGGCACAAGAAGAAGGACGACGCGTTCATGCGCGGCCTCGCGGCGGCGGGTCTGACGGTCAACGACATCGACTTCGTGCTGTGCACGCATCTCCACGTCGATCACATCGGCTGGAACACGCGGCTGGAGAACGGGCGCTGGGTGCCGACGTTCCCGAAAGCGCGCTACATATTCTCCAAGACTGAGCTGAACTTCTGGCTCGACGAGGCCAAGAAGACCGACCTGCCGCAGATCGTCGACAGCGTCATTCCGATCGTCGAGGCGAAGGCCTGCGACGTCGTCACGTCAGATCATTCTCTCAACGATCTGATCACGCTGATCCCGACGCCGGGCCATACGATCGATCATTACGCCGTCACGTTGGGCAAGGACGGCAAGGACGCGGTGTTCACCGGCGACCTGATCCACACCCCGCTGCAGGCGCGGTATCCGGATCTGTCAATGCGCGTCGATTACAATCCGGTGCAAGGCATCGCCTCACGCAAGCGGTTCCTGGAGACGTATTGCGACACCAACACGCTGTGCTGCTTCGCGCATTTCCCGTCGCCGTCGAAAGGCTACGTGAAGCGCTGGGGCGACGGGTTCAAATGCGACTACGTTAACTAACCGAGGCGATCGCGGCGTCGACCGCCTCACCCAGACGGTCGACGATCGTATCGATTTCGGAAGCGGTAACGATGTAAGGCGGGGCGATGATGTAATGATCGCCCCGTTTGCCGTCGATCGTGCCGCCCATCGGATAGCCAGCCAACCCCCGAGCAAACGCCTCGGCCTTCACCCGTTCATTCAGCTTCAATGCCGGATCGAACACCTGTTTCGAGCCACGATCGGCGACGAACTCCAAAGCCCAGAACAGGCCGCGGCCGCGCACGTCGCCAACATGGCGGTGATTGCCGAAGCGTTCCGTCAGCGCGGTCTCCAGGCGCGTACCCATCGCGCGGACGTTGTCCAGCAGGCCATCGTCGCGGATGACTCGTTGCACTTCCAGCGCGGCGGCGCAGGCCACCGGATGCGCCTGATAAGTTTGCCCATGCAGGAAACCGCCCGAGCCTGACGCCAACGCCTGAACAATACGGTCAGCGATCAAAATGCCGCCGATCGGCTGGTAACCGCCGCCGAGACCTTTGGCGATGACCTGGATATCGGGCGTAATGCCCTCCTGTTCCCAGGCGTGCATGGTACCGGTGCGACCCATGCCGCACATCACCTCATCCAGGATCAGCAATGCGCCGTGCCGGTCGCAAATCTCCCGCACGCGCCTGAAGTAACCGGGGATCGCGGTGACGCAACCGGTCGTCGCGCCCACCACCGGCTCCGCCAGGAAAGCGATGACCGTGTCGGGTCCGAGACGTTGAAACTCCGCCTCCAGTTCGATCGACAGGCGTTCCAAATACGCCGCGTCCGTTTCGCCGTCATGTTTAAACCGGTAGGCGAAACACGGCGACACCAGGCTATGCGCCTTACTCAGAATGGGTTCGTAATATTCCCGCCGCATCATGTTCCCGCCGGCCGCCAGCGCGCCCAGTGTGGTGCCATGATACGATTGGCGGCGCGCGATGGTGCGCACGCGCCCCGGCTGGCCGATCTCCAGGAAATACTGCCGGGCGAGTTTCAGTGCCGCCTCGTTCCCCTCCGACCCTGACGAACAGAACCACGCGCGCGTCAGCCCCCCCGGTTCATCGTGGAGAAGGAACTCCGCCAGGTCCTCGGCCGGCTGGTTGGAGAACGTTCCGGTATGCGCATAGGCCATGGTCGAGGCCTGACGCGAGATCGCCTCCGCCACGCGGCGGTTGCCATGGCCCAGGGCGGCGACGGCGGCCCCGCCGGAAGCGTCGATGATGGCACGACCGTCCGCGGTATGCAGCCAGATCCCCTCGCCGCGCACCGCGACGGGGGGAATGGCACCGGTGCGATGGAGGACGCGACTCATGCGGGCGTCAGGTGTTTGATCTTCGGCGCCACCTGCTCCGCGAGCAACCGCAACGACGTTTGCCACGCGTTTGGATTGTCCACGTAATCAAATCCGAAGACCAACAAGCCGCCGAAGCCGCCGACGTCGTTGTAGACTTTCTCCAGCTTCTCCGTGACGGTTTTCGGCGATCCGATCAACCAGTTATGCTTCGCGCAATATTCCGGCGTGACATCGGAATCCGGCACCGACTCGTCGTGCTTCAGGTATTGCAGGAACCCAAACTGACCAAGCAACGGCAGGAAGTATTCCCGCATCATCCGGCCCATCATGCCGCCTACCGACAATTCCCACGCCTGCTCATCCGTTTCCGCGACGAACACTTCGCGCACCATGCGCCAGTCGGACCGTTTCGGCGTCTTGCCGGAGCGTCTGGCGCCTTCCTCGACCGCCGCCCAATGGGTGGCGACATAGGCCGGGTTCAGGTTCAGACTCAACGGCATGAACCCGTGCTCGCCGGCCATTTTCAGCGTGTCGGAGTTGGTCGACAACCCGGCGACGCCAATGCGCGGATGCGGCTTCTGCAACGGTTTGATGTGCGGTTTCAGGAAGCCGAACATCAGCTCCGGCTTCGTGACATTCCAGTATTTGCCTTTGAACTCGAAGGACGGCTCGTCGCTCCACAGCCGCAGGATGATGTCCAGCGCCTCGCGCGTCATCTCGCGGTTCTGCCCGGACATGCCGTCCACGTTGAACATCGCCCAATCGCTCGGCAACCCCGACGCGGCGACGCCGAACAACAAGCGGCCTTCCGACAGATGGTCCAGCATCGCGACGCGGTTCGCCAGTTCCGCCGGGTGATGGTACGGCAGCAAAAATCCACCGGGCCCGATCTTGATCCGTTTTGTCTGCAACAGCGCCTGGGCGATCAGCAGATCCGGCGCCGGATGCGGCTCCCACGGCGCGGTGTGATGCTCACCGATCCAGGCTTCGGAATAGCCGAGTTCATCCAGCCAGCGCAGCGTCTGCAAATCCCAGTCGTGGCCGGCTTTCAGACCGCGCTCCGGCGGGTGCGACGGCATCGAGAAATAACCGAGTTCCATGGTCGTTCTCCTTCACCTGAACTACGTTAAACGCTCAGCCCCCGCACGTCACCCAACCGATAGAACCGGGCCGCCGCGCCGTGGAACAATTGGGCCTTTTCGTCAGCGGAACATCCCGCCGCGATCCGCTTGTACGCGTTCCAGCACGAAACGTAGGAGCACATCCCTTTGTCCACCGGGAAATTGCTCTCGAACATGCAACGGCTGGCGCCAAACGTTTCGATGCAGGTTTCCATAACCGGCCGCCACGCATTGGCGAGTTCGCCGGAGGACGGCGGCAACACCTGTTCGTGGAACGCCACGCCGCGGATGCTCATCGCCTGACCGCCCAGTTTCAGGTACACATTCGGGCACGCGGCGAGTTCACGCAGGCCGGCGCGCCAACGCGAGAACGTCTCCCCAAGATCATCGCCATGCGGGCCGATCGCGATATAGCCGCCGCAGTGATTGGCCAGGATCGGCTGCTCCGGCAGCGCGCGGGCCAACGCGGCGAGTTCGGGAAGTTGCGGATGGTACAATGAGCTTTCGTACGACAGACCGAACCGGCCCAGACGCGCCAGACCTGCCCGGAAAGTCGGATCGGCCAGCAACCCCGGTTGGGCGGGCGCCGATGTCTGGGTTAAAATCGCCGGATCCCATCCCGCGCTTTGCCGGATCCCGCGGAACCGCCCCTTCCCGGCCGCGACATGTGCTTCCAGCACGGCATCCACCCGGTCGCCGAGCCGGAAATCGGTGTAGCCGACGATGCCCGCGCAGGTGCCTGGCCCAGCCTCACTTGCGATCCGAACGACGGTTTCGGTCTCGCCAACCGGACGCAGCTCCGGCGGACCGTCATTTCGAAAACCATAACCGCACTGAATGAACACGGTGCCGCGCACGTTATGGCCCGCGGTGATGTCGGCTTGTAGTTGCGGCAGCAGATAAACCCCCGAAGCGCGTTCCCACAAATGATGGTGCGCGTCGATGATCGGCAGATCGGGCTCCAGAACGTCCTCGCGCAGACGCGCGAGCCATGCATCGTTGACATGTGGATGCGCATACGCCTTCTGCTCGACGGCCATTTCGTGCCCTCCTGGATGGTTCCCGGCGCGCAGCCTACCCCCGGCGCGCCAGCCAGGAAACCATCGGGAGCAAAGCGCTCAGGCGGTCAGCGGCGTATCGTCCAGCGACAGGTTCCGCACGATGGCGGACGCCCGGCTCACGGTTTCGAGCATTGCAGCCACGACCGCGATGGTTTCCTCGATGCGCTCGAACTGATCGCTGACCAGATCGCGCAACGCCGGTCCGAGAGGCTGACCCGTGACGGCGGCGGCATCGCGCAACGCGACGAGACTGGGATGCACAAATCCGCGGACGGCCTTGTCGCGCCGGTCGACCTGCGCCCGCACCGCCAGGATATGGGCGACGAATTCCGCCTCGGGTCGATCCTCATCCTGGGCCGAAACGGCGGCCGTGAATGTGGCGTCGAGCTCGGCGGCGGAGGCGCGCATTTCCGCCAGCCCGAAGCGGACCGCGTCGGCGGCGAGGCCAAGCGTGGCGGGCGCCGCCGCCGTGGCGGTGGTGACAAGCGCGATGGTGGCATCCATCCCGGCTGACAAACGGGCCACCCCGCGTTCCAGCACTTGTGCCGGCACCCGCACGGTCTGCACGATGCCCAGAGCTTCACGTAACGCCAACATGCGTTGCTGTGCCGCCATACGCCGCCGCATCGTCGCCGCGTCGGCGACCAGCGCCGCCTGTCGCAGGGTCTCCACCGCCGTAACCATTTCGGTGATCTCGCGTGTGCCCGAGTGCAAAGTCAGTGGCACGCCGCGGTCGCCGGTGGCGATCCGTGTGATCGCGAGCCCAAGATGCGCCAGCGGACTGACCACGCGTTGGCTCAGCAGGACCGCGGTTTCCAAGATCGCGAAAAGAATCGCGCCAAAGGCCACCAGTACGAGGTCGAACCGCCTCTCGTGCATGGCCGAGGCGAGCGCGACACGATCAACCATCGCGGCTACGATCGACGCGCGCAGAGCGGAGACCCGCTCGCCCCAGGGCATCAGGAGCCGCTGCGGCAGCAGTGGCGTTATGCTGTCAGGTCTGTACAGGGATTCGGGAGCCGCCTGGTCATGCAGCAGGCTGAAAATATGCTCGACATCGATCGCCTGAAGGGTGGCGAAAGACGTTCGCATCCGCTCTGTCGCGCCGGCGACTTCGATCGTATTGCCCAGTAGTTGGGTCAGATTGGAGGCTTCCGCGAGCAAAATGCGAAGCTGTAGCATTTCCTCAGCGGTCAGTTGTTCCCCGGCGTTGGATCGAGGCAGCAGCAACGCCGCGATGACGCCAATTTGGTCGCGCAACGATGACGCCAGCCGATCCTCGGTTACCAGCCCGGAAAGCCGTGGATCAACCGCGGTCACGGCGAGGCTCGCGCGTTCAAAAGGGTCATCCAGCAACCGGGAAACGGAGAATAGCCCCGGCATCACGGGACTGAGCGCCGAAAAGCTCCGCGCGCTCTGACCACTGACCAGAAGGGCGTCGATCAAGGCGCGGATCACGGCAAGCCTGGTATCGACGGAAACCAGGTATGGTTCCGGCGGCATTGCATCCATCCTGCCTTCCGCCGCGGCGCGCATACTGGCGGCGACATCGGCAATACCCCGATCCGTTTCCCGCCGCACATCGGCGAGCCGCTGCTTCACCTCCTCCGGCATCGGGAATGGCTTCCCAAGCGCGAAATTGGAGGCGAGGCGCTCGGCGCGCAGATCGGTTTGCAACGCGATCAGAAGCCGCATCCGATCAACCGCATCGACCGCCGCCTTGCCACGCTCCTGACTCAACCAGCCCTGACCCGCGATCATCCCGGCCAGTGACAACGTCACGATCAGGATCATCGCGATAGGGATAGCGAACAGAGTCTTGAGTGTCATGCGCCGGGCTCGGAATTCAACGGCCACAATGGTCGCCAATGGTTAACCGAGGCTTAACCGGCCGCATTTGTCCCCGCGCGCCATCGCGGCTACCGTTACGGACAAAGACCGGAGGGAGCGCATCATGAGCAGTTCGGGCGGGACTTTGGAAGCGGATTTCGTCATCGTCGGCGCGGGCTCCGCCGGCTGCGTGATGGCGGCGCGATTGAGCGAGGACCCGGCGACCAACGTGATCCTGTTGGAAGCCGGCGGCGAGGACACCAATTTCTGGATCCACATTCCGCTCGGTTACGGCAAGACCTTCGCCGACAAGCGGGTGAACTGGATGTTCCAGACCGAGCCCGACCCGGGCGCCAACAACCGCTCGATCTACTGGCCGCGCGGCAAAGTATTGGGCGGCTCCAGTTCGATCAACGGCATGGTCTACATCCGCGGTCAGCACGAGGACTTCGATCACTGGCGTCAACTGGGCAATCCCGGCTGGTCCGCGTCCGACGTGCTGCCCTATTTCAAGCGCGCCGAGCACCAGACCCGCGGCAACGACAACTGGCACGGCACCGACGGGCCGCTGTCGGTGTCCGATGCCAGTTACAATCATCCGCTGTGCGATGCTTTCGTCGATGCCGCCGTGGAACTCGGCTTTCCGCGCAATGACGACTTCAACGGCGAGAAACAGGAAGGCGTCGGCTATCAGCAGACCACGACGCGCAAGGGCAGGCGCTGCTCGACCGCGGTCGGCTACCTGCATCCGGCGATGCAACGGCCCAACCTGCGAGTAATCACGCATGCTTTGACCGAACGCGTGATGTTCGAAGGCAAACGTGCCGTCGGCGTCGCGTTTCGCGAAAGCGGCGCCCCAAAAACGGTGCGCGCGCGGCGTGAGGTGATCCTGTGCGGCGGCGCGATCGGCTCGCCGCACATTCTGCTGCTGTCCGGAGTGGGCCCGGCGGCGCATCTGGCCGAGAAAGGCGTCGAGGTGGTGCATGACCTGCCCGGTGTCGGCCAGTGTCTGCAGGATCATTACTCGGCCGCGGTGAAGCTGCGCTGCAAAGAGAAGATCACGTTCAACGATGTGATGATGAATCCGTTGAAGCAACTCGCGGTCGGGGTTCGCTATCTGATGTTCCGCGATGGTCCGCTGACGATGGCGGCGGGCCCGTGCGCCTTGTTCGCGCGCACCCGGCCGGAGCAGGCGACTCCGGATGTGAAAATCTCCATCTCGCCGTTCAGTTCCGACAATCCCGCGGCGGGCCTGCACAAATTCTCCGGTTTCACCGTGATCGTATATCAGTTGCGGCCCGACAGCCGGGGGGAGATTCGGTTGAAATCGCTGGATGCCGCCGCGTCGCCATCGATCGTGCCGCGGTATTTGTCCGATCAGAACGATCAACGCACGCTGGTGGACGGGTTGAAACTGATCCGGCGGATCCTGGCGACGCGGCACCTCGAGCGGTATATCGAGGCGGAATTCCGGCCCGGTGCGGATGTGCGAACGGATGCGGAACTGCTGGATTATGCACGGCAGTTTGGCGGCACGGTGTATCATCCCACCAGTACCTGCCGGATGGGCAACGATCCGATGGCCGTGGTCGATCCGGAACTGCGCGTGCACGGCATCGAGGGGTTGCGGGTTGTCGATGCCTCGATCATGCCGACGGTGGCGTCGGGGAATACCAACGCGGCGACGATCATGATCGGCGAAAAGGCGGTCGATATGATCCGCGGCCGCCAGGCCACGGCGGCGTAACGAACGAGAGGAACCAAGATGCCTCAGGATATTTCTGAAGCGGATTATGTGGTGGTTGGCGCCGGTTCCGCCGGGTGCGTGCTGGCGGCGCGGCTGTCGGAAGATCCGGGGACCAAGGTCATCCTGCTGGAAGCCGGCGGCGAAGACAACAACATGTGGATCCACATTCCGCTCGGCTTCGGCAAAACGTTCGCCGATCCTCGGGTCAACTGGTGTTACGAAACCGAGCCCGACGCGGGCGCCGGCGGCCGGAAGATCTTCTGGCCGCGCGGCAAGGTGTTGGGCGGCTCATCCTCGATCAACGGCATGGTCTACATCCGCGGCCAGCACGAAGATTTCGACCATTGGCGGCAACTCGGCAATTCCGGGTGGGGATCGGCCGATGTGCTGCCGTATTTCCGGCGCGCGGAGCATCAAACCCGCGGCGAGGACGAATTCCATGCCACCGGAGGGCCGTTATGCGTGTCCGACGTGAAGGATGGCCATCCGCTGTGCGAGGCCTTCATCAGGGCCTGCGACGAGGCCGGCTACAAACGCAACGACGACTTCAATGGCCGTGATCAGGAAGGCGTCGGGTATCACCAAACGACGACACGGAACGGCAAGCGCTGCTCCACCGCCGTCGGGTATCTGCATCCGGTGCGCAACCGTGCCAATCTGCGGGTGATCACCGGCGCGCACACGCAAAAGGTGCTGTTCGAGGAGAAGCGCGCGGTTGGCGTGGCGTTTCGCCAGGATGGCGCGGACCGCTCGGTGCGGGCACGGAAGGAAGTGATCCTGTGCGGAGGCGCGATCGGCTCTCCGCAGATGCTGATGCTGTCCGGTGTCGGCCCCCAGGAGCATCTGGCGGGATTCGGCATTGCGGTGGTGCACCATCTGCCGGGCGTCGGGCAAAATCTACAGGACCATTATTCCGCCGCGATCAAACTGAAATGCGCGTTCCCCATCACGGTCAACGACGTAATGCAGAGTAATTTCAAAAAACTGAAGGCCGGTCTGGACTATTTCATGTTCCGGCGTGGTCCTCTGACGGTGATTACCGCCGAGGTCGCGCTGTTCGCCCGCACAAGGCCGGAGCTGGCGACGCCGGACGTGAAATTTTCCATCGCCACGTTCAGCGCCGACCGGCCGCAGGATGGGTTGCACAGATGGTCGGGGTTCACGCTGGTGGTGTATCAGTTGCGGCCCGAAAGCCGCGGCGAGATCCGACTGAAATCCGCCAGGCCCGCTGACTCACCGGCGATGCGGCCGAATTATCTGACAGCTCAGACGGATCAGCGGACGATCGTTGACGGTTTGAAAATGGGACGCGGCCTGCTCGGATCGTCGCATATGCGGCCGTTTATCGCGTCCGAATATGTTCCGGGTCCCGGGGTGACGACAGACGAGCAACTGCTGGATTACGCGCGCGACAACGGCGGCACGGTGTTTCATCCAACCAGCACCTGCAAAATGGGCACTGATGCGATGGCCGTTGTCGATCCGGAACTCCGGGTTCACGGAATTGAGGGGCTACGGGTCGTCGACGCCTCGGTGATGCCGGCAGTGGTGTCGGGCAACACCAACGCGGCGACGATCATGATCGCGGAGAAAGCGTCAGACCTGATCCGTCAGCGGGCGCCATTGGCGGTGGCGGCGTAGCGGAAGTCCTGCGTTTTGTCGGCTATTCGGCGGAATGCCGTTGCGTACTCCACAAGCCGTGTTCCCGGGGCTTACTTCGGGCAGGCGCCGCGATCGGAGACTCAGGCAGCCATGCGCAGAATTTCCATGATGTCGTCGACGCCATGGATCGGCCGCGGATTGGTGTGCAGATAGTGGTCCAGCAGCGCCGCGTTCGCCACGGTTTCGAACCTTTCCGGCGTCACACCGACCGCGGCGAGGCTTCTCGGCAGGCCGAGTCCGGCGATGAATTCGTGCACGACCCGCCACGCGGGTTCGCCCGCCCGGCCAAACGCCTCGGCCACCAGCGCCTGACGTTCGGCGTTGGCGCTTTCGTTGTAGCGCAGCACCGACGGCAGCATCACGCAGGATGTGTAGCCATGCGGAACGTTGCAGGTCCCGCCCAGTACATGACCGATCCCATGGCTGGCCCCCATCGAAACACCGAAACGGTTGTGCTCCATCGACAGCCAGACCGCGAGTTGCGCGTCCAGCCGCGCCGCCAGATCGTTCGGATCCTGATGCGTCCGCGGCAGAGCGCGAGCCAGCAGCGTGATCGCCTGGATCGCCTCCAGCCGCGACCGTACGTCGGCCGCCGGCGCGCAGACCGTTTCGACCGCGTGATCCAGCGCCCGGATGCCGGAGGACAGCCATAGCCATTGCGGCGTGCGCACCGTCACCGCCGGATCGAGAACGATCACGCTCGGCACCAGTTTCGGATGCCGATAGATCTCCTTCAGCATCGTGCGCGTATCGGTCGCTCCGGCCGAGGGGTTGAAATCACCGCCCGACAATGTGGTCGGAATGGCGATCTGCGGCACGTCGGGCGGCTCATAATCGACCACCGCGCGCGAGCCGTCCGGCGCGACCCGCACCACGAACCGATCGAAGTCCTCGATCGCGCGGATATCGTGTTTCAACGCCAGCCGAATCATCTTGCCCGCATCGGTGCCCGAGCCGCCGCCGAACGTTACGATCAGGTCGGCCTCGACCTCGCGTGCTTGCGCCGTCGCCTCCAGCACCGACTGACGCGGCGTATGCGGCGGCATCCCGTCGCGGAAGCCCGCGTAACGCGCACCCAGCACGGTGCGCATTTCGTGAACCCAGGGCGTTTCGCGGTCGAGTGTGCGGCTGACCAGGAGGAACACGCGTTGGGCGCCCAGTCGAGCGGCCTCGGCGAGGAGGGTATCGGCCGCGGGCTTGCCGTAAACCACACGGTCGATCGCGAAGTTCTGGTAAACGCCCTGAGCCGTCATGTCAGAAACGATCTCCATCGTCGGGGACCGGAACCTCGAACGCATTCACGACGCCGCACAGCGCGCCGTAGAAGCTCATGATGGCGGTCAGTTCGACCAGCCATTTGGTACCATGACGCTGCTGCAACGTGTCGAACACGGACTGATCGACTTTGTTGGTCAGCACCAGCTGCCGTGCGTAGGTGGCGACGTCGCGTTCCTCGGGCGGCAGGGCGCTGATGTCGCCCTTGCTCCGCAGCACATCGATCGTCGTTTCACTCAGCCCGCTCCGCCGCGCCACATTGACCTGAGCAGCCCAGACGTAAGCGGCGTCTTTCTCTCGCACGGTCGCCAGGATGCCGACGAACCGCGGCCGCGCCTCGATCACGGTCATCTCGCGGCTGAACGGCACCATCGGCAGCAGACGCTCGGCGAGTTCGGGACTGTGCAGCAAGATGCTGAACGGCCCCCGAATCCGGCCGAAAACGTCCAGGACCTGATCGACGACGTATTGATGCGATGCCGGGACATCCGCCTTGCCGGCGATTTGCGGAACTCGCGCCATCACGCGCCCGCCAGAGGAGCCCACACCTCTCCATATTTATCGCCAAACACGAAGTCGGACATTTTGCCGCGGCCCGTTGGCCCGAATTTGCCCATCGGATAGCCGACCGGAAGGATGGCATAGGAGTGCACGCCGGGAGGCAAGCCAAGCGCCGCCTCGGTTTCCTTTGCGAACTGCAGATGCCGCGTGGTCAACGTCGAGCCAAGGCCAAGCGCCCGGATCGCCAGCAGCATGTTCTGCACGGCGGGATAGACCGACGCCCCGGCGGACCGGTTCGGGTTCGGACCGTCCTCCAGGCAAGCGACGATCCAGACCGGCGCTTCGTGGAAGTGATCCGTCAGGTATTCGACCGCGCCGTGCTGACGCTTGTATTTGTCCCCGGTGATGCCCGGCGGCGGCGCGCTGGAGGCGTAACGAGGCCCGACGACCTCATCGAACGCTTTCTTGTACCACACCTGCACGGCTTGCTTGATCGCCGGATCCTTCACCACCATGAAGCGCCATTTCTGCGTGTTGCCGCCGTTCGCGGCACCCAGACCGGCGTGAAGAATTTTCTGGATCAGTTCATCCGGCACGGGATCGGGTTTCAACCGCCGCATGGAGCGGGTGGTGCTCATGATCTCGAATACGTCGTCCATCTTGTCCTCCTTGTTTTCAGCGCCGCGTCGCGGGCGCGCCGCCGGAGCCCGAGCGGCCACCATCGACAACGATATGCGTACCGGTCACGTTGCCCGAAAGCTCGGACGAAAGATACAGCACCACGCCCGCCACTTCGTCGGGCAGCGTGTAGCGGCCGGTGGGCATGGTGGCGCTGTAGGCACGGTGCACGCCCTCCGGGTCATTGGGGTTCCGTTGCGACTCAAGTGAGCGCATCATCCGGGTCTCCACCGGACCCGGACACACGGCGTTGACCCGGATGCCATGCGGCGCGACGTCCGAGGACGCGACTTTGGTCAGGCCCAGTACGCCGTGCTTCGATGCGACGTAGGCCGGCATCCCGGGACCACCGAACAACCCCGCGACCGAGGCGGTGTTCACGACCGTGCCGCTGCCTTGTTTCAACATCTCCGGCAGGACATACCGCAGTCCCAGAAACACGCCTTTCAGATTGACGGCGATCACCTGGTCGAACACCGCCTCGTCATAATCCTGGATCGGAACGACCTTGCCTTCGATGCCGGCGTTGTTGAAGAAGCAATCGATGCGGCCGTACGCGTCCAAGGTCGCCTTCACGTAGTCCCGCACCGACGCCGATTTCGTCACGTCGGCGGCGACGAACTTCGCATCGCCGCCGCGTTGCGCGACGACATCGGTGGTGACCTTGCCAGCTTCGGCGTCGTGATCGACGACCATGACTTTCGCGCCGCGCAACGCGAACCCAAGCGCGGTCGCGCGCCCAATCCCGCCGCCGCCGCCCGTGATCAGGGCCACTTTTCCGGTGAAATCCATTGTGCTTCCTCCTGAGCCCCGACTGTAGCGCGCGGTCAGGGCTCAATCCAGCAGCAACGCCATCGCCATGTTGAACGCGCGTAGCCGGCCCGGAGAGCGTGGCAAACGGCCGGCGCCGGCACCGAGCAGCATCCACGGCACCGACACGGCGGCGATCCACGCAGTCTGAGTCGCGAGATTTTGCTCGGGCCGGATATACATGCCGGCCGCGGCGATGCCGATCAGGGAAGGAAGAGTGCATCCACGAACCCGATCTTCCCCGCCTGATGAAAGCTTCGTGGTCTTGGCGTGCTTCGCGAGCTTCGAGATTTATGGGACCTTTCCGCCACTCCAGGCGCCGGGCGCCAATGGTTACGCCTGGTGATGCGGCGCGGCCAGCTGCACCACAAAGATCACGAAGCTCTCCAAGCACACGAAGCTTTCTTAAAACGCGCTACCCCGCCGCGACCAATTGCGCGATCGCGGTCCCGACATCGGCGGTGCCCGCCTGCCCGCCCATATCGCGTGTCTTCGGCCCACTCTCCCGCAGCAAGGTTTCGATCGCATCCACGATGGCTGTCCCGGCCTCGGCTTCGCCCAGGTGTTCGAGCATCAGGGCGGCGGACCAGATCTGACCGATGGGATTGCAGATAAACTTGCCGGCGATGTCGGGCGCCGAGCCGTGCACCGGCTCGAACATCGACGGGAACTTCTTCTCCGGATTGATGTTGGCGGACGCGGCGATGCCGATCGACCCGGCCACGGCGGGCCCGAGATCGCTCAGGATGTCGCCGAACAGGTTCGATCCGACAACGACATCGAACCAGTCCGGATGCTGCACGAAATGCGCGCACAGAATGTCGATGTGGTACTGGTCGGTTTTGATCTCCGGATAGGCCTTCCCCATCGCGGCGAACCGCTCATCCCAGTACGGCATCGTGTGGATGATCCCGTTCGATTTGGTGGCCGAGGTCAGGTGTTGCTTCGGCCTTGTCATGGCCAGCTCGAACGCGAACTTCAATATCCGGTCAACCCCCACGCGTGAGAACACACTTTGCTGCGTCACGAACTCCCGGTCCGTGCCTTCGAACATGCGCCCGCCGACCGAGGAATACTCGCCTTCGGTATTTTCGCGCACGACATAAAAATCGATGTCCGCCTCGGTGCGGTTCGCCAGCGGCGTGCGCACGCCGGGCAACAGCTTGCAGGGACGCAGATTCACATATTGATCGAAGCCGCGCCGGATCGGGATCAGCAGCCCCCACAGCGACACATGATCCGGCACCCCTGGCCAGCCGACCGCGCCCAGAAGCACCGAGTCGGACTTCGCCAGTTGATCGAGACCGTCGGCAGGCATCATCGACCCGGTCGCCTTGTAGGTCTCGCACGACCAGTCGTAATGCGTCAGCTCCAGCCCGAACCCGAATTTGCGCGATGCCGCGTCAAGCACTTTCAGGCTCTCCGGCACGGTCTCCTTGCCGATGCCGTCGCCGGGGAGGACCGCGATGCGGTGAGTGCGGGCCATCTGGACAGTCTCCTTCGTCATGTTATCAGAGCGGCCAGGGATAGAGGACCAGACCGCCATGGCCAAGCCTGCACAGGGCACGACCGCCGCCACCGAGTGGGACCGCGATGCCGCGCTGACCTCGGCGCGCATTCTGCTGGAGATCGAGGCGATCAAATTCCGGCCGGAGGAGCCGTTCACCTTCACCTCGGGCTGGAAATCGCCGGTCTATATCGACTGCCGGCGCATCATCTATTTCCCGCGCGCACGCTCGAAGATTTGCGACCTGGCGGTGGAAAAGATCAATCGTCATGTCGGGTTCGAGACGATCGAGGTGGTCGCGGGCGGGGAAACCGCCGGCATTCCGTTCGCCGCCTGGATCGCCGACCGCATGGCCACGCCGATGGCCTATGTCCGCAAGAAGCCGAAAGGCTTTGGCCGCCAGGCGCTGATCGAAGGTGACGTGCCGGAGGGCAAACGCACCTTGCTGGTCGAGGACCTGACCACCGACGGGCAGTCCAAAATCCAGTTCGCCAATGCGCTGCGCGATGCCGGCGCGATCGTCAATCACGCGTTTGTCGTGTTCTTCTATGGGGTTTTCCCTGGCGCGTTCGAAACCCTGGCGCGGATGGACATCGCTTTGCATCATTTGTGCACGTGGTGGGACGTGCTGGAGGCCTGCAAGGACCGGCCCGCTTTCTCCGACACCAACCTGTCCGAGGTGCGCCGCTTCCTGGAAGATCCGGTCGCCTGGTCGGCGGCGCATGGCGGCATTTCCTCGCCCGAGGAAGCGATGGCGCGCAAGGCGGCGGCGGATGCCTGACACCACCTGGCGCGAAACCTGGGGGGGAGAATAAGAACGGAGCAAGAACGCAGGAGCGCTGCGTTATCTGATAGCTCTGACCGCCGTTCACCCTGGTGGTTCGTGCGGTCTTTGTGCCCAACTGCGCTCAGCCGCCGCCGGAGTTCAGTTCTGTCTTCGGCCCAATCAGAATCCGCGCGACGCTCGACCAGGCGACGGGGGCGATCGCCTGCGATAACGCCGGCATCAGCTTCGACGATGACGTTCGCGCGGAATGGTATCCGGATGAGGAACAGGGTCCGGATGGCGACGGCGACGAAGCCGGCGGGCCGGGAAAGGACAGCGACAGTCAATCCCCCCGCACAGGCGCGATCTGGCCCCCGCGTGTGCGCGATCTGAAAAGCAAATCTTCACTCATCTGAGGTATCTTCCGTAACAGAATACCACTAACCGGTGTCTCTGGAGGTGCCCGGCCTCCCCGGGAGCCGGGCGCGTCATGGGAGGAAATACTGGTATGCTGGCCACGATCATCGCAATCGTGCTGCTGACGGCCCTGGTGGTGCTATATATCCACAACCGCCGCCAGACCACCCACACGATCCTGCGCAACTTCCCGATCATCGGCTACTTCCGCTATTTCGCCGAAACACTGGGCGAATACATGCGGCAATACCAATACCTGCCCGACTGGTCGGAGCGTCCGTTCAATCGCCTGGAACGATCATGGGTCTACCGCTCGGCCAAAGGCGTCTCCAATCTCCGGAGTTTCGGCAGCGAGAACGTACCGCCATTCATCTTTCGCAACGCCGCCTTCCCCATCCTCGACGAAGAAAAGCGTCCCTGGACCGGCAAGCAAATCGGCATCGCCGAAGGCCCAGGCGCCTGCCGCATGCCCTATACCGCGATGAGTTTCTTCAACATCAGCGGCATGAGTTACGGCGCGCTGAGCCACGCCGCCGTCTCGGCGCTGTCGCGTGGTGCGAAAATCGCGAATATCTGGATGGCGACCGGCGAGGGCGGGCTCGCGCCAAACCACCTTGAAGGCGGCTGCGACATCGTTATGCAGATGGGCACAGCGAAGTACGGCGTGCGCGACGCCGAGGGCAACCTGTCGGAAGACAAACTGCGCGCGATCGCCGCTTACGACCAGGTCCGCATGTTCGAGGTCAAACTCGCGCAAGGCGCCAAGCCAGGCAAGGGCGGGATCCTGCCAGGCGTCAAGGTAACGCAAAAAATCGCCGACATTCGCGGCATCCCGGTCGGTCAGGACAGCATCAGCCCCAACCGCCATAAAGACATCGGCAACGTCCGAGAACTCGGCGCTTTCGTGAACCGCGTGCGCACCATCACCGGCAAGCCGGTCGGGGTGAAATTCGTCGCCGGCGACCCGACGTTCCTCGACGACTGGTTCACCGAATGCCTGGCCCGCCCCGAGGGCTGCCCCGATTACATCCACGTGGACGGCGGCGAGGGCGGCAGCGGCGCGGCGCCGGCGTCATTGATGGATTATGTCGGAATGCCGATCACGCTCGCTCTGCCGCAGGTCACGGCGGCGCGGGAGAGACACGGATTAACGGATCGCATCCGCATCATCGCGGCCGGCAAACTGATCACGCCGGACAAGGTCGCCTGGGCTTTGTGCATGGGTGCCGATTTCGTTTCCTCCGCGCGCGGCTTCATGTTTTCGCTCGGCTGCATCCAGGCGATGAAATGCGCCAGCGGCAAATGTCCCACCGGCGTCACGTCGTCGGAGGAGCGGTTGATCGCGGGCCTCGATCCGACGGACAAAGCCACACGGGTGGCTCGTTACGCGGCGCGCATCCGCGACGACGTGGACACCATCGCCCATTCCTGCGGCCTGAACGACCCGGGCGGGTTCCTGCCGCGGCATGTGACGGAGATCGAACGCGGGGTTGGCGGGTTCCGGGCGCCGCAAGCCGGGGATTAAACTTACCGCCCGGTGAAACGGGTGCGGCGCTTTTCGCGGAACGCGGTGACGCCTTCGGTATAATCCGCCGTCAGCCCGGCCCGCATCTGATATTTCGCCTCCAGATCGAGCTGCTGTTCGTAAGAATTCTCCAGACTGGCCCAGTACATTTTCCGGATCAGCGCCAGTGACGCCGGCCCTTCCGCCAGCCGCAGCGCCATCTCCATCGCGGCGCCGGCCAGGTCGGGATCGTCCACCACGCGATTGATCATGCCCCAGGCGAGCGCCGTTTCCGCCGGCAGCCGGTCCGCCAACAGGGAAAGCTCCATCGCCCGCGCCATGCCGATCATTCTGGGCAGCACGAACGACGAGCCGCAGTCCGGCACCAACCCGATCCGCGCGAACGCCTGCAAAAACGACGCCGAGTTCGCCGCGATCCGGAGATCCCCCATCAGCGCGAGGCTCATGCCCGCCCCCGCGGCAATGCCGTTGATCGCGGTCACGATTGGCATGGACAGATCGCGCAGCCGGATGAATGTTGGATTGTACCAGGCTTCCAGGTCGCTTTTGACCTCGCCGCGCGCCTCGGCTGCGCGATCACGTGGCGGGCGGTCGGGATCGTTCAGATTGGCACCAGAACAAAATGCCCGTCCCGCGCCGGTGATCATCAGGCAGCGCGCGCCGCTGGTCTCCAGCCGATCCAAAGCCCATGTCATATCCCGCCGTAACTTAAAACCGAAGGCATTCAGGACGCTGGGGTCGTTCAGTGTCATCATGGCGACGTTGTCACGCATTTCCAGCAACACACGGCCGTTGGGCGCGGCTTCCGTGGCGTCGTTCATGTCAGATTGCTCCCGCTTCACGCAGCCGGTTGATTTCGTCGGCGGACAGGCCAAGCCAATCGCCATAGACCGCGTCGTTATGCTCGCCCACGCGTGGGCTGACCTTGGTTGGCACCTTGTCCGCACCATGAAACCGCAGCGGCGAGTTCGGCAATACGACCGGTCCGTAGTCATAATGATCCACCACCTCCAGCATGCCGCGGCCGTGCATGTGCGGGTCGTTCATCGCTTCCTCCAGATCGCGCACCGGCGCGCAGGGGATCTTGAATTTGCTGGTGGCGGCGAAGATTTCGGCGCGGCTGTGGGAGGATGTCCAACCGGACACCAGCGCCTCGGTTGCCGCGTAATGCGCGACACGGGCGTCATTTTTAATAAACCGCGGATCGTCTTTCAGGTCCTCTCGTTCCATCGCCCGCAACAGGTTCTGCCATTGCGCCTCCGTGACGAGGATAATCGCCACATAGCCGTCCTTCGCCGCATAAACATTGTACGGCGCGCGGTTGAAATTCGCGAACGCGTTGCCGGTGCGCGCGGGGATCTTCCCGCCGGCGCGATGGTATTGATCGATGGCGGTGGCGAGCGAGGCGAACACCGCCTCCACCATCGCCACTTCAACGAGGCGCCCGCGGCCAGTGCGCTCGCGTTCCAGCAGCGCGGTCATCAGGCCGGCGTACAGATGCGCGCCACCCAGAATATCGACATAGGGCGCACCGGTCCGCAGCGGCGGGCCATCGGCGTAACCGGTCAGACTCATCACGCCGGACGCCGCCTGGATGGTGAAATCCATCGCCAGATTGTCGCGATCCGGCCCGGATAACCCGTACCCGGTCGCCGAAGCATAGACCAGCCGCGGATTGAGTTCGTGCAGTACCGACCAGCCAACACCAAGCCGGTCCATCACGCCGGGCGAATAATTCTCCACCAGCGCGTCGGCCTTCAAGACCATCCGTTTCAACAGCGCGCGGCCTTGCTCGGTTTTGAGATCCAACGTGATGCCGCGCTTGTTGGCGTTCAGCGCCGCCACCGGATACGAGCCGGTCTTCCCGGCCGGCGCCATGCCGCGCAGGCTCTCGCCCTTCGGCGGCTCGATCTTGATCACGTCGGCGCCCGCCTTGGCGAGCATCATCGTCGCGTACGGCCCCTGATAGAACTGCGTGAGATCCAGGATGACGAAACCATTCAATGGCGTGTTCGACATCAGATCACCTTCGCGTCCCGCAACGATTTTATATCGGTATCAGAAAGACCCAACCAGCCGCCATAAATCTCATCATTATGCTGGCCCACCGACGGGCTGGGCCTGGCCGGCGCCACGTCGGTTCCGTGCACCCGCAACGGCGTCGTCGGCAGCACCACGCGGCCGAGGTCGGGATGATCCACCCACTCCAACATGCCGCGCTCATGCATGTGCGGATCGTGCATCACCTCGCTGACATCGCGCACCGGGCTGAGCGGAATGCGGTATTTCCGCCCCTGCGCCGCGATCTCCGCCTTGGTGAGGGATCCGGTCCAGGTCGTCACGACTTCGGTGACCTCGTCGATATGTTGATTGCGGCCATGCATCGTCTGCAACCGCGGATCGTCGGTCAGGTCGGTGCGTCCCGCCGCCTCCAGGATGTTGAACCAGTGCTGATCCGTGCCGGTATGAATGGCGACATGGCCGTCCTTGACCTCGAACACGCCGTACGGCGACGTCGCCCCGCCCGCGCCATTGCCACTACGAGGCGGCACCGTGCCGCGCCGCCGGTACTGCTCCATCGGTCCGGCGAGGGTGAAATACACCGCCTCCTGCATTGCCACCTCGACCAGGCGTCCGATGCCGCTGTGCTCGCGTTCGAACAGCGCGGTCATGATGCCGCCGTAAGCGTGGATGCCGCCCATGAAATCGGCGACGGTGACGCCGGTTCGCGTCGGAGGGCCATCGGCGAAACCAGTCACGCTCATGATACCGGAGGCCGCCTGTACGGTCAGGTCCATCGCCAGATCGGAACGATTTGGCCCGCTGATGCCATAGCCGGAGGCGGTGGTGTAAATCATCCGCGGATTGATCGGATGCAGCACGGACCAACCAACGCCCAAAGCGTCCATGGTGCCGGGAGCGAAGTTTTCCAGCAACACGTCGGCGCGTTTCACCATCTCGAACAGCAGCGCGCGGCCTTTTTCGGCTTTCAAATTCAGCGTGATGCCGCGCTTGTTCGCGTTCAGCATCGCGAACGGCAAAGTCGACGTCTGGCCCGGCGGCGTCCGTCGCCGTAACGGTTCACCGCCCAAAGGCTCGATCTTGATCACGGTGGCGCCCGCCTTGGCCATCAGCAGCGTGGCGTAGGAGCCCTGAAAAATCTGGCCAAAATCCAGCACCGTCACGCCCGCGAGCGGCATCGCCATGATCAGCGTCCCTTGAACGCGGGTTTGCGGCGTTCGCGCCAGGAGCGATGGCTTTCCGCTTTATCCTCGGTCATTTCCAGCATCGCGAAACGGTACAGATCGCCGAGCACCGCCTCCGGCAATGGCGACTCCAAACCGGAGCGCAACGATTCCTTGGTCAGGCGCGCGGCCAAAGGCGGCAACAAGGCAATGTGATTGGCCACCTCCATCGCCTTGTCCATCAGTCCCGCCGGCGGCACCAGCCATTGCGCGAGGCCGATCCGGAACGCCTCGTCGGCGTGCAACGGAAAGCCGAACGCCGCGCGCATCGCCAGACCCTTGCCAACCCAGCGCGCCAGCCGGATCGTGCCGCCCTGTGCCGGGATGATCCCAAGGCCGGCCTGCGGCAATCGCCACTCCGCCGCCTCGGACGCCACGATCATGTCGCAGCAATACGTGACGATGCAGCCGATGCCGATGGCGTAACCATTCACCGCGGCGATGATCGGTTTTGAAAAATCCGTCACCAGCGCGATCGCACTCCGCCGCCGCCTGCTGGGTACTTCCTCAATGAAATCAGCAATGGATTCGTGCGTATGGGTCTTGGGATTCTTCAGATCCGCGCCCGCGCTGAACGCATCGCCCGCCGGATCGCCGGTCAGCACGACGCAGCGCACCTCACGGTCATCCTCCAATTGAGGCATCAGTTCAATGAACCGGTCATTATACTCAGCGCACCACGCGTTGCGCGCCTCCGGCCGGCTGAGTGTCAGCACCGCGACGTGACCGCGTTTCTCATACAGCAATGGCATGTGACCGTTCCCCCTTTCCCGTCCGTCCCGCCTACGGTACACGCCCCGTTGAGGAAAGCCATGGGGGAACGCGCGATGACCGAGGAACGGCAGTACGTCGAGTACGAACGCAAAGGCAGCATCGTTACGATCGCGATGAACCGGCCGGAAAAACTCAACGCCGTCAGCGATGAGGTCGTGCGCCAGTTGATGACCGCGTTTCGAGCATTCGATGCCGACCCCGAGGCGCACGTCGCCATCCTGTGCGGCCGCGGGCGGGCGTTCTGCAGCGGCGCCGACGTGCATCAACGCCAGCTCCGCTCCCGCGAGGAGTTCGAACGTCTGGGCGGCCCGCAAGGTCACGGCGCCAACTCCGGCGATCTTTTGATGCAGTCGGTCAACTGGAAGCCGGTCATCGCCGCCGTGCACGGCTACGTGCTCGGTCTCGGGCTCGGCATGATGCTGGACTGCGACCTGATCGTCGCCGAGGCCGGAACGAAATTCCATTTGACCGAGACCTCGCGCGGTCTCGGTTCGGCGAAGCAATGGGCGCAGTTGCATTTCCGCGGTGGCGCCTTCGCCGATGAAATCGCTCTGACCGGACGTTACTTCACCGCCGAGGAAGCGTTGGCCGGCAACCTGATCAACCGCGTGGCGCCCACCGGCACGTTCATGGCGGCGGCGTGGGAACTGGCGGAGGCAGTGGCGGCGAACCCGCCATTGAGCGTGCGGGCGACGGTGCGAACGCGGCGCTGGCGCCTCGGTCAGGTGGTTCGCGAGGCGGCGCATCAGCAGGCACCCATGCGGCTTTACTTAACCGAGGACTTCCACGAGGCGGCTCTGGCGTTCAAGGAAAAACGCAAACCGCGCCCGTTCAAGGGACGCTGACCGCACCTCACCCCAGAAGGCGCGGCCAACACAGCGTCTGTTTACTTGCGGCGTCCGGCTTTCTTGGGTGCCGCGGAACGGCTCTTGCCAAGCCCCATTTCCTTGGCGAGCGAGGAGCGCGTTTTGGCGTAGTCAGGCGCGACCATCGGATAGGTTCCAGGCAGGTTGTACTTCGTCCGGTACTGATCGATGGTCAGTCCATGTTCCGTCATCAGATGCCGTTTCAACATGGTCATCCGCTTCCCGCACTCCATGCAAATGATGTGCGAGGCGAACACCGAGCGGGCGGCCGGCACCGCGGGTTTCGCGGCATCCGCCGCCGGTGCGGGCGCGGCCTCGCCCAACGCCGACAACGTGCGGAAGACGTCACGAATGAGCGCGGGGAGTTCCCCGACCTCAACCGAGTTCTTCGTCACATGGGCGCTGACGATCTGCGCCGTGAGGGCCAACACATCCTCTGACATACGGTCATATCCTGTTCATTAGGTTGCTTCAAAGTACCCGAACCTCGCACGAGTCCCAGGTTATCATTGTGAATCGCATCCTGGAATCGCGTGAAAAGTTGCTCCTTTTGGCCAATCCCGGCATGCTTGTCGAGCACGCACGGGAGGGAACGCCCAAATGGAACTTGGTCTGCACGGAAAAGCCGCGTTGGTCACCGGTGCCAGCCGGGGAATTGGCGCCGCGATCGCGCTGGAGCTGGCCCAGGAGGGGGTGAATGTGTGCCTCGTCGCGCGCGACCTGGCGAAGCTGACGGAAGTCGCGGCCGAAGTGCACCGCGTCGCCAATGTCCGCACCGCCGTGCATGCCGCCGATTTGCGGGAGCCGGCGTCCGGGGACGGGGCGGTCAAAGCCGCCGTCGACGCCTTTGGCCGGCTGGATATTCTGGTGAACAACGCCGGCGCCACCAAACGCGCGGACTTCTTCACGCTGACCGACGAGGACTTCCTGGACGGATTCGCGCTTAAGTTCCATGGCTATGTCCGTATGACCCGCGCCGCCTGGCCGCATTTGCGCGGTGCCAAAGGCAACATCGTGAACATCGTCGGGATCGGTTCCCGTTCCGGCTCCGCGGAGTTCACCATTGGCGGTTCGGTCAATGTCGCCATCCTTAATTTCACCAAGGCCATGGCCGATATTGGTGTAAAAGATGGGGTGCGCGTGAACGCGATCAACCCCGGACTGATAGAAACCGAACGTTTCGGTCGAAATATCGAACGAACGATGCGCAACCGGTCGTGTTCGCGCGAAGAGGCGATCGCTTTTCTGTTGTCCTCGCATGGCACGACCCGTGTCGGGCGGCCTGATGAAATCGGCGCGATGACCGCGTTTCTGGCCTCGGACAAGGCCGATTTCCTGCAGGGTTCCATCATCGACGTGGATGGCGGCGCGACGCGCTCGCTCTGACCGGAAGGCATAACCATGGCATTTCCCCCCGAAGCAATCACCGCGCGGCTGGCCGAGTACGCGGTTACCACGAACCCAGCGAACTGGCCCGACTCTGTCCGCCGTGAGGCGCTGCGGTCGTTCTTCAACGTCGTCGGCTGCATGATCGGCGGCGCGCGGCACGGGATGGTCGACATCGCCGACAAAACACTTGGCGCGTTCGCGGGCGCGCCTCAGGCGACGTTATTCGGCTGCGGGCGGAAATCCGACGTTTTGCACGCCTCACTGATCAATGGGCTGGCGTCAAGCATTTACAGCTTCGACGACACGCACGAAGTGGCGGTGGTGCATCCGTCGGGACCAATCGCCGCCGCCGTCCTGGCACTCGCGGAGTCGCGGCCAGTGTCGGGAGAAGATCTGCTGACAGCGTTCGCATTGGGCGTCGAAATGACCTGCCGCCTGTGTCTCGGCACCACCGTGCCTCCCGCCGATGGCAGCTTCGCATGGTCCGGGACCGGCATCACCATGAGCTTTGGCGCGGCGGCGGCGGCGGGCCGGATGCTGCGCCTGGATACGCAACGAATGCGCGTGGCGATGGGCCTCGCGCTGTCCGAGGCCTCGGGATTTCGCGCCATGCACGGCACCGCGACAGTCGCGTTCATGCCGGCGCATGGCGGTCAGATGGGGCTGCGCGCGGCACTTTTGGCGGAACGCGGCTTCACCGCGGGACTGAACGGACTGGAGGGAAAGTCGGGATATCTGTCGGTATTTTGTACGAAACCCGACATAGACGCGCTCGCCGGCGGACTTGGAGAGAGGTTCGAATTGCTGCGCAATACTTATAAAGCGTACCCGTGCGGCATCGTGATCCAACCGATCATCGATGCGTGCCTGAAACTACGCCAGGACCACCGCCCCGATCCGGATAAGATCGCCGGCGTGGCGATCCAGGCGTCGCCCGGCGCGATGGCATTGTGCAACAACCGCGATCCAAAGGACGAGATGCAGGCTCATGTCAGCCTGCACCACTGGACCGCCGTCGCCTTCATCCGCGGCACCGCGCGCATCGTGGACATGGACACCGAAACCGCGGTGAAGGACCCCGCGCTGATGGCGTTTCAGCGCAAGGTGGAGGCAACGCTCGATCCCACGCTGGCCGGGGATCAGACCGAGGTGACGATCACCATGACCGACGGCACGCGGCACGTTTGCCGGATCGAGCACGCCATCGGCAGCAAGCTCAACCCGATGTCCGATGCCGATCTTGAACGGAAATTCACCGGGCTCGCCGAGCCGGTCGTGGGTGCCCCGCGCACGCGGGAACTGATCGACCGGACCTGGGGTGTTGGCAGCCTCGCCGACGCCGGCGAACTGGCGCGGGCCGCCGCATGAGTGGGGATCGCTTCGATTATATCGTCACCGGCGCCGGATCGGCGGGTTGCGTGGTGGCCGCGCGGCTGTCGGAGAATGGCAAGTACCGCGTGCTGTTGCTGGAGGCCGGAGGCAAGGACAGCAACGCGTGGATCCACATCCCGCTCGGGTTCGCGCGCACATACGTCAACCCGAAGGTGAACTGGAAGTTCGAGACCCAGCCACAACCGCAACTGAACAACCGCCAGCTCTATCTCCCCCGCGGCAAGACACTGGGCGGCTCCAGCTCCATCAACGGAATGGTCTATATCCGCGGCAATCACGGCGATTACGACGAGTGGCGGCAACGCGGGTGCGAAGGCTGGGACTGGGATTCCGTGCTGCCGTTCTTTCGCAAAGCGGAGAATCAGGCGCGTGGCGAAGATGCGTTCCACGGCGTCGGCGGCCCGCTGCACGTGTCCGACCAGCCGTCGAAATTCGAACTCGCCGAGGCGGCGCTGGAGGCCTGTGAGCAAGCCGGCATCCCGCGCAACCCAGACTTCAATGGAGCCCAACAGGAGGGCTGCGGATATTACCAGACGACAACGAACCGGCGGCGGCGCTGGAGCACCGCCAAAGCGTATCTGGAACCGGCGCGCGGCCGGCCCAATCTGGAAGTGCGCACCGGCGCCCATGCGACCAAAGTACTGATCGAGAACGGGCGCGCCACCGGTGTCGAATATCAGGCGGACCAGGGACGCCGCACCGCGCTGGCCAGGCGTGAGGTGGTGGTATCCGGCGGCGCCTATGGCTCCCCTCAGTTGCTGCTGTTGTCGGGCATCGGTCCCGGCCAGCACCTTCAGGACCTCGGTATCCCAGTGGTGAAGGACATGCCGTCCGTCGGGTCGAATTTGCACGACCACTTCAATACCAATCTGGCCTGGCGTTGCGCCAAAGCCATCACTCTGAACGACCTGGAGAACTCCTGGCCGAGGAAAATCAGCGCGGCGATTCGCTATGCGCTGTTCCGGTCGGGGCCGATGGCCAGCAATGGCATTCACGCCGGATTGTTCACGCGCTCCGATCCGCGGCTGGAGCGGCCCGATCTGCAGGTGAACATCTTCGAATGGAGCACCATGGAACGCAGCGCAATTCGGGTAAAGCCGCATCCGTTTCCCGGCTTCACGCTGATGCCCGTGCACCTGCGGCCCGAGGGACGCGGCACGGTGCGGTTGAAGACCGCCGATCCGTTGGCGCCGCCCGCTGTGCTGTTCGATTATCTGCGCACGGATTACGACGTCAGAGCGCTGCTGGCGGGCATCAGGCTGTGCCGGACCATCGCCGCTCAGCCGGCGTTGAAACCCTATGTGATGGAGGAAATTCTACCTGGTTCCGCCACGCGATCCGACGACGACATGGTGGAATACGTCCGCCAGACCGGCGTATCGAACCAGCATCCGACGAGTTCCTGCGCGATGGGACACGGCCCGAATACCGTGGTCGACCCGCGGCTGCACGTGCATGACATCGGGGGGTTGCGCGTCGCCGATGCTTCCATCATGCCAGTCGTCGTCGGCGGCAATACCAACGCGCCCGCCATCATGATCGGCGAGAAATGCGCGGCGATGATGCTCGAGGATGTGGCGTGAATTCGGGGGATGAGCATGGCGGATGAGTTTGACTTTATCGTGACTGGTGCCGGTTCGGCCGGCTGCGTCCTCGCCAATCGGCTGTCGGCGTCGGGCCAGCACAAGGTGCTGCTGCTGGAAGCCGGCGGCAAGGACTCGAGCTTCTGGATCCACGTGCCGATGGGCTACGCGAAGACCTTCGTCGATCCGAAGGTGAACTGGATGTTCGAAAGCGAGCCCGAGGAACGGTTGAACGGCCGCACCATGTATCAGCCGCGCGGCAAGGTGCTCGGCGGCA
>ODAK010001135.1_pt1 | contig 29703 bp, 13 predicted proteins | sample 1539591 | NCBI WGS metagenome assembly ODAK01 (sample SAMEA3539303, study PRJEB22396) | soil metagenome | biome: tundra; feature: field; material: soil | place: USA | collected 2010-05 | depth 0.15 m
GCATTGCGCGCTCATGAATGAGGATGGCATGGTCGAAGTGGGCCCAGGGTCATGCTCGATAGAGCCCATGTTATGGGTCAAGGGCCGGCTCTTCACTTGGACAGACGTGACCTCGCGGCAGGAATTGCTGGAGGATTGGATGCCGGTGCCATCGGTGATTTGGGAGACCGGGGATTGGTCCCTGCGCATACAAGCCGAGGCGACGGTGAGCGGCGGATTGCGGGTGCGTTACCGGTTCCAAAACCTCACCGATCAAGCACAGTCCGCCCGGCTATTCGTGCTGGTGCGCCCGTTTCAGGTCACGCCGCCCTGGCAGAATTTCCGCAAGTTGGGCGGCGTCAGCCCGATCCACGACTTGGCGTGGGACGGACATGCGGTGCACGTGAACGAGACCACGCTAATCGTGCCGATGACCGATTCGGCGGGATTTGGAGCGATGCGCTTCGACGAGGGGTTCATGGCGTCCGTGCTTCTCGCCGGCAAGCTGCCGGGAAGCACGGAGACGCATGATCCATTCGGTTTTGCCACGGGTGCGCTCGACTTTGCGCTGTCGCTGCAAGCGCATCAGGTCTGCGAACGGGTGGTGAGCTGCACGCCGCTCGCTGCGGCGGGTTCGATTGGCGAGCCGGCATTCGACTGGCGGTCAAGACTTCCGGTGACCCAATGGGCTGGTAATGGCTGGATCAGGGACGCGATCCATGCGGCGCTCACGGCGACGGCGCACATTCTGGTGACCCGCTCGGGTCCCGCCCTGCAACCGGGACCCCGGCGTTACACGCGTTCCTGGATCAGGGATGGCGCGATGATGAGCGCCGCGTTGCTGCGCATGGGGCACACGGAGGAAGTCCGGGAGTTCATCCGCTGGTATGCTCCGCATCAGCGCGAAGATGGGTTTGTACCTTGCTGTGTGGACAGTGAGGGGACCGATTGGCTGGTCGAACACGATAGCCACGGACAACTGCTGGCATTGATAGCCGACACCTATCGATTCACTGCGGATGACCAATTCCTCGAAGAATCGTGGGCCTTCGTCGACAAGGCGGTCGGATGCATCGAGCGCTTGCTCGGTGAGGACGGGCTGCTGCCGATATCGGTCAGCCATGAGGGCTACCTCGCCCAGCCGGTGCATTCTTATTGGGACGACTTCTGGGCACTGCGGGGTTTGCGTGACGCGGTGGCCCTGGCGCAGGCGCTCGGCCGGCATGATGCGGCGCAACGCTGGCAGGTGCTGACCACTCGCTTTGCTGCCTCGCTGTTCGTCTCGATTGAAGCAACCCGCGCGCAGCGCGAGCTCGACTTCATACCCGGCAGTATCGAGTGGGCAGACTTCGATCCGACGGCGACGGCGAACGCGCTTTACTTGCACGATGTGCCCGACGGGCTGAACCGCCAGGCTGTCGACCGAACCTTCGACAAGTATCTCGCCGACTGGCGTGATAAGCGCAGCGGCGCCGTGGCATCGCAGAGCTACACGCCCTATGAAATCCGCATCATCGGCGCCTTGGTGCGCTTAGGGCAACGTGATGCGGCTCTGGAGTTGCTGCGGTTCTTTCTGTCGGATCGCCGTCCGCCGCCTTGGAATCAGTGGCCGGAGATCGCGTGGCGCGACCATCAGGCGCCTGCTCATATCGGCGATCTTCCGCACACCTGGATTGCCGCCGAATACGTGCTCGCCGTGCGCAGCCTCATCGCGTACGAGCGCGAAGCCGATCAATGCCTGGTATTGGCGGCGGGCCTTGCGCCCGAATGGATCGAGGGTATGGGCGTGAAAGTGCATAGAATGCCGACTCTTTACGGCAACCTCAGTTATTCGCTGCGTAGGATCGATTCGCAAACGCTGCGATTCGAGATCGGCGGCGGGATCACGGGCAAGCTGGTTCTGCGTCCGCCGCTCGTGGCCCCGCTACGCAGCGTGATGGTCAATGGCAGCGCATACAGCAGTTTTGATGAGGAATCTGTGACGGTCCTTGATACCCCCGCGGAAGTCATGTGCACCGCCTTCTGAATCGCACGCCGCCGCTGTGGCGAGGCGGCATTCGTCAATTCTGCGCGAGATGCCGGTGCGGCCAACTGGTATCCTGCCTCCGAGACCTGAGGTGACAGAGCGCTCCACACCGTGACTGATCGTTCAACCAAAATCTCCGGCACCGCACCTGCGGGTGCGGCTGCCAATTTGGGTCTGGTGCGAGAGCTCGTCATGATGATCCGCGCAACCTTCGCCTCGCCGGTGGGCAGGACGCTGGTGCTGCTGGGGTTCGCCGTCATTCTGGTCGTCATTGCGACCGCCTACGGACAAATTCGCCTCAACCGCTGGAACAAGCCCTTCTACGATGCGTTGTCGCGCCGCGACTTGCGGGACTTTCTGTACGAGCTCGGCGTGTTTTTCCTGATCGCCGCATGTCTCCTGGTCCTCAATGTGGCGCAGCGATGGCTTTCGGAGACGGTGCAAGTCAAGCTGCGCGAGGGCCTGGTACAGAATCTCCTCCAGGAGTGGATGCGGCCGCGCCGCGCGTTCTGGCTCGCCAGTTCGGGAGCGATGGGCGTCAATCCGGATCAGCGCATGCATGAAGATGCACGCCACCTCACCGAGCTGACGGCCGATCTCAGCATCGGACTGCTGCAGGCTGCGATCCTGTTCGGCACTTTCGCCGGCGTACTGTGGGGTCTTTCCAGCAACTTCAGTTTCAGTATCGGCGATCGGGACTATGCCATCCCAGGTTTCATGGTGTGGGCGGCGATTATCTACTCGGTTGGCGGCTCCCTTATGAGCTACTGGATCGGGCGAGATCTCGTCGGCCGCAACGCGGAGCGTTACGCGCGTGAAGCGGATCTGCGCTTTTCGCTGGTACGCGTCAACGAGCATCTCGATGCCATTTCATTGGCGGAGGGTGAAGCGGGCGAGAAACGCCGCATCGAACTCAATCTTGGCGATGCGCTCGCCGCGACGCGCCGCATCGTGCTCGGGCATACCCATCTTACCTGGATCACTGCGGGTTTCGGTTGGGTGACGCTGGTAGCTCCAATCCTCGTGGCCGCGCCCCTTTACTTCACGGGAAAAGTTTCGTTCGGCGGCCTCATGATGGCGGCCGGCGCTTTTACCCAGGCGCAGTCCTCGCTGCGCTGGTTTGTAGATAATTTCAGCGTCATTGCCGACTGGCGCGCGACCTTGCTTCGAGTCGCGAGTTTCCGACATGCCTTGATGTCTACCGATGAACCCCGTGGCTTCGAAAGCCGCATCGCTTACATTGAAGGCGATCCAGGCGCGATCACGATCGAGGACCTTAAGATCGTATCTTCCGCCAACGCCGACAGGCTCAAGGAACCGAAAGTGGTGGTGAAGGCCGGCGAACGCGCCCTCATTTTGGGTGCGCCGGGAACCGGCAAGACCCAGCTATTTCGGGCATTGGCGGGCTTGTGGCCTTGGGGCGCAGGGCAAATCACCCGCCCGAGCGGGGAACAGATATTTTACCTGCCGCGCGGCACGCCCTATCTGCCTCGCGGAACCTTGCGAGAGCTGCTCGCGTATCCCTTGACAGCCGAGACTTTCACCGCGAGTGCCTTCACGCGTGCGCTCTACCGGTTTGGCCTTGAGCGTCTTGCGCCCTTGCTCGATGAGACCCGCCGTTGGGATCGGGAATTGAGTCAGGACGAGCAGCTGTGCCTGGTCTTTGCCCGCATCTTGATCCAGGCGCCGCCCTGGGTGCTCATCGACGGCACGTTGGGTGCGCTCGAGGATGACGTGCTCGAGCTGGTCATCGACGTCTTCAGCAAGGAACTTCAGGGTACCGGTGTCATCCATATCGGCGGCCCCGGTGAGGCGCATCAGCTCTTCTCGATTATCGCGCATCTCGTCAAGGCTTCTCGGACAGCGAATAGCCCAGGGGACCCGAAAACACCTGGAAATCTTCAATGAGAAAGCCTTCGATACCAGCCGGATCGCGCGCTGGCCTCCGGATGGCGAGAGTGCTCATCGCTTTTCTGTTCGTTGCGGCATCGCAGGCAGGGGCTAAAGCGCCGGATCTTGAATTTCACGTGCCGCAAACCGCGAACGACGCGAGGACGCGCGCGGTCATGCGCGATTTGGCCGAGCGACTCCTTCCCGTCTATGAGGAAGCAGATCCTGATCGCTTTCTCACCGATTTGTCTGCGCTTCAACTGGTCGCCGGCGGCTACGCGGCCGCGGACGTCTCGCGGCAAGCGCTGCGCGATCGGCGGCGACATGCGGATCTCGGTCAGCCGGTCGGCCAGACAGCGGTATACGACCTGTACGCGTACGCGAAGGCGATCGAAGCGGAAAATCGAGTTTCATTCACTAAAGCATTCACGAGATCGTTCAGTGAGGTGGTAGCTCCTCTCAGCGATAGGGACGCGTACGCGGTCACCCGGCGGCTCGAGATTTCCCCGCAAGTGTTTCAGGTGGCTCTGCAAAGCGCACTTGACCAGCAGCGTGCCAAAGACAGCATCGACCAATCACAGGCAGTGAAGCTGATCTGGGCGTACCTCGCATTTGATGCCTATCGGAGCTTTGGTCCTTTGGTCGATGCGCTCGTGGCCGAAGACGATGATCGACGCTATACGGTCGACAACGAGGTCCTAATTAAAGCGTCAGACGGGGCGAGCATCGCTGCTGTGGTGGCTCGCCCGAAGAGCCGCTCTGAACCGCTGCCCACGCTGCTCGAGGTGACGATCAACGACTCGCCAAACTCCGCAAAGGAGTGTGCGGCACACGGCTACGTGGGGGTAGCGGCTTACACCCGCGGAACGCGAACCAAGCCGCGCAGCGTCGTTCCCTATCAACACGACGGTGAGGATGAGCGCGCGGTCGTCGATTGGATTGCCAAGCAACCGTGGAGTGACGGACGCGTGGGAATGTACGGCCACGGCTATAGCGCCTTTACCTCCTGGGCCGCTGCAACGCGACTGCCGCCCGCGCTCAAGGCCATTGCCACATCGGACTCCACCGCGCCCGGTGTCGATGTCCCCATGGCAGGCAGCATCTTTCAAAACTCCGCCTACCGATGGTCTTTGCAGGTGACGACCACCCATGCATCTGTCGAGAAGAGCCTTGACGACGATGAGTCGTGGCGCGCGTTCAATCAGAAGTGGTACACGAGCGGACGTCGATATCGAGATTTGGGCCTGCTGTACGGTCAGCCCAATCCGCTCTTCATCCGCTGGTTGAATCACCCGAGCTACGACCGGTACTGGCAAACGATGATCCCTTACCGCGAACAATTCGCAAAGATCAACATCCCGGTGTTGACCATAAGCGGCTACTTCGCCGCAAGCGCGCCCGGCGCCCTGTATTACTTCACGCAGCACATTCGATACAACCCGCACGCCGACCACACGTTGGTTGTCGGTCCTTACGAGGACGACGCGATGCAGCGCGGACCTTTGGCCGTGCTGCACGGTTATCAAGTCGATTCAGTCGCACTCCTCGATCTTCGTGAACTGCAATATCAGTGGTTCGACCACGTCCTCAAGGCCGGCGCCACGCCGTCACTATTGATGGATCGGATTAACTACCAGGTCATGGGGGCCAACGAGTGGCGGCATGCGCCATCGCTCGAAGCGATGGCGGGGAGCTCGTTGAGATTTTATCTGGATGCAACCGTGTCCGGCGAGCGGCGCCGACTGACGCGGCATAAGAGCGCGAAGCCGGCGTTCGTCTTACAGACAGTGAACTTGGCCGATCGCACCGATGCCGGCTGGATGCCGCCGACGGATCTCGTCACCAAGAGTCCGATAACCCATAACGACATCATGTTCGTGAGCGAACCGTTCGCGAAGCCAAGCGAGTTCGACGGCCTGTTCTCGGGCCGGCTCGATTTCACGGTCAATAAGATGGACATGGACCTGAACATCACGCTGTACGAGCGCCTGCCCGGCGGGGACTTCATTCGCCTGTTCAATCCTGCTGATGAATTCCGAGCCAGTTATGCGCGCGACCGCGTTCATCGTCACCTGCTCAAGGCGGGAGAGCGCCAGGAGCTCAACTTCCGCAGCGAGCGGATGACGAGCCGGCAGCTGCAGGCAGGCAGCCGACTGGTTATGGTTCTCGGCATCAACAAGCGGCCGGATCGCGAGATCAATTACGGCACGGGCAACGACGTGAGTGAGGAATCCATCGCCGACGGCAAAATTCCTCTTAAGGTCCGGTGGTATAACGACAGCTATATCGACATACCGGTTCGCAAGTAGGATCTCGGCTGGCACATCGTCAATTGTTGACCAGAGTTACGGTATCACAACCGATGTCCCAGCTTCGACCGCCGATGTCCCGGCACCGCCGAAGCGTTTTTATTAACACAGTAGAATTAGGGTCCTTATCCGACCGCTGTCGACCGAGGAATGCATCGAGGGATGCCTCTAGCGGATTCCATACCGGTCTACCGGTGGATCGATGTCAACGTCTAGCGAAAGTCGCAGTTCAATGGTAGAACTGTAGCTGTCCAAGCTGCTAACGTTTTCCATTACTCGCTCCATTTCCTGCTGCTACAGTGCCGCCTGAGCACACGGCGGCAGAAGACCGGCATGATCGGATAAGACCCATGCGACAGCATAGGCGAGGCCTTACGTTTGGCCGGCTATAAAGCCGGTCGGTCCCATGGACACGCCCAAATATCGCGCCTTCATCAGCTACAGCCACCGTGATTCGGGGTGGGCGTCGTGGCTGCACGGTGCGCTCGAGCGGTACCGCCCGCCGAAGCCGTTGATCGCCACCGTGACCGAGCGGGGCGAGGTGCCGAGGCGGATCGCGCCGATCTTCAGGGATCGGGCGGAGCTGCCCACGGCGACCGATCTCGGGACGCTGATCAACGCGGCACTGACCGCCTCGGCCTGCCAGATCGTGATCTGCTCGCCAGCGGCGGCGGCCTCGAAGTGGGTCAACGAGGAGATCCTGGCCTTCAAGCGACTGGGGCGCGAGGACCGGATCTTCTGCGTCATCGTGGACGGGGAGCCGAATGCGAGCGAGATTCCCGGACGCGAGCAGGAGGAGTGCTTTCCGCCGGCACTGCGCTATCGGCTGGGGCCCGACGGTTCGCTGAGCGGGACCCGCGCTGAGCCGATCGCGGCCGATGCGCGCCCCGGCAAGGACGGCAAGAACAATGCCAAGCTCAAGCTGATCTCGGGGCTGCTCGGGGTCGGCCTCGACACGCTGAAGCGGCGCGAGCAGCAGAGGCGCAATCGGCGCTTGTTCGCCTTCTCGTGCGCGGCGATGGCGGGAATGGTGCTCACCAGCGGACTAGCCGCGTACGCGCTCTTGCAGCGTGCCGCAGCGCAGCGCCAGACGGTGCGCGCGGAGGCCGAGGCGAGGACCGCCGGGGAGACGACGCGGTTCTTGGTCAATCTGTTCAAGATCTCCGATCCGAGCGAGGCGCGCGGCAACGCGGTGACGGCGCGCGAGATGCTGGACAAGGGTGCGGCGCGCGTGGAACAAGAGCTGGCGAAGGAGCCGGCGATCCAGGCCCGGCTGATGGATACGCTCGGCACGGTGTACATGGGGCTCGGCCTTTATCGCCAGGCGCGGCCGCTGCTCGATCGGGCGGTGGCGACCCGGCGTAGTCTGGGAGGCGTCGATCCGTTGGATCTGTCCGATTCGCTGAACCATCAGGGCGCGTTGCTTGCGCTGCAGGCCGAGTTCGACGCCGGCGAGAAGACCTACCGGGAGGCGATCCGCATCGAGTCGGCACGGCCGAAGGACCGCCAGAGCCAGATCGAGCTCGCCGATTCGCTCTACGGTCTCAGCACGTTGCTGCAACTCGAAGGGCGCCATGCGGTTGCCGAGAAGACTCTGCGCGAGACGCTCTCCCTGCAACAGACGCTCTACGACGCCTCGCATCCGGCCATCGCGCGCACGCTGAAGTATCTTGCGGTGGCGATCGCCGACGGCGGCGATCTAAACACCGCGATTCCGCTGATGCAGCGCGCGGTGGCCATGCAGCGCGAGCTGCGCGGCAACGAACCGCATCCGGATCTCGCCGAGGTGCTCAACGACATGGGGTGGCTGTATTACCTGCGAGGCGATAGCGAGGAAGCGGAGAAGTTCTATCGCGAATCGCTCGCCATGAACCGGCGGCTGCTCGGCGAGAAGCACGTGGAGATCGCTAACGGGCTCGAGAACGTCGCGACGACCCTGTGGGACAAGGAAGACCTGGCGGGCGCCGAGACGCTTTACCGGCAGTCGCTGGCGATGCGCCGCGAACTGCAGGGCGAAAAGCATCCGGATTACGGGCAAACGCTGTTCAATCTCGCCTCCCTGCAGTACGACCGCGGCAATGCCAGCGAGGCGCTCGCCAGCATGCGCGAGGTACTGTCGATCTATCGCAAGGTCTACCCTGCGGACCATCCCGAGACGGCATTGACGCTCAACGTGATCGGCTTCTATCTCACGATGGCGGGTCAGTTCACCGAAGCGAACCAATATCTCGAGCAGGGGCTCGCGATGCGCCGTCGCCTGTTCGACGCGCGCCACCCGGACGTCGCCTCGAGCCTGATGATGCTCGCGATCTTGAAGGTGGCCGAGGGCGGCTATCCGCAGGCGCTCGAGATGGCGCAGAACGCGAAGGGCATCTACAGCGCCGCCCTGCCGGCCGACCATTGGCGAACTGCGATCGCGGAGTGCGCGGAGGGCGCGGCGCTCACGGGCCTTGGCCGCTACCCCGAGGCCGAAACTCGGCTCACGCACAGCTTTGCGATTCTGAGCAAGAAATCCGGCGCGCCGCTGGTCTTTCGCAGCCTGGCGCAGCGCTACGTCGACACCCTCCATCGGCGCGAGCGTCACGCCCGCCGTGCAGGGTCAACGGCGGGAAGGCTCGCCGTCGAGACGCACGCCACGGCAGTGCGCTGAAGAGATCGCGGCTTGGCATAATGCGGGCGCGGTATCGAGTGAACTATAGTCTGTGCTAGGCTTGTTGACAAAGCATGCCCGGCCAGCAACGCGCAATAACGGAGCCGGGCGCAACGCTCTCTTAGAAAACAACAGGGCGGGAAAGCCGCAGGGGAGAACATCATGGATGGTCGGTTAATCCGATTCTTTAGTATCCCAGGGTTCTCGCGGTGTCGCCGGAGCGCAGCAAGGCTCGGCGCTTGTGCCGCCGCGCTGCTCGCGGTCGCCGCCCACGCTCAGATTCATCTGCCCGCCCCGGCGATCGCCTCCGCGGACGCGAGCGGCAATTCCGTCTACGCACTGACCTTCAATGGCAGCGGGCACATCAACGGCACCGAGTCGCTCGCCAGTGGAGGCGCCCAGAAGCTCACGGTCCTGGACGCCCTCGTCTGGGTGCCGGACCACTCAACCTCGAGGACCGCGCTCGATCTCGTCGCGGCGGATGCGACCCACGGCCGGATCCTTTTGTATCCCTCCCCCCACTACGGATCCTCGACCGCGATCTTCACCTACAAGAACTCGGGCCCGGCACATCCCACGGGTCTCGCCGCGGATGCCGCCGGCAACATCTTCATCACGTCGCTTGCCAGCAAATCCGGGCCCACCTCACTGTGGGTACTGCCGTTCGATGCCGCGACGGGTCAGTACGATCTCGCGCCGGTTCCGATCGATCAGAGTTTCGGCGGCGTCAAGACCGTCGCCTTGGCCGAAGTGCTGGTGGCGGGAACCGCGGCCAGCACGCCTGCCGGCAGCTCCGCGCCGGCCTGGAACGCGGGCGACATTCTGGTGCTGGTCGGGGACACCTTCAACTCTTGGGTGCGCAAGAGCGGGGGTACCGCCGGGGAGAATATCGCCGAATATCTGCAGGAAGAGAGCCGGGACCTGGTCAATGCGCGCGTGATGGTTTACCGCAAATCGCTGATCTATCAGAGCAACGGGGCGCTCGCGACCTCGAACTTTCCGCTCAACCGGTCGATCCCGGCCGCGGTGACGATGTCGCAGTTCGCGAAGAAGGCTGCGATCCCCTTCGGCATGGACATTTGGCCCGCGGATGCAACGCACGGCGTGAGCCTGCTGTTCACGACCTTCGACGGCCGGGTCATTCGCTTCGACACGAGCCAGAACGCCTTCGTCGCGGACTTTGCGGACCGCCGGAGGGAATCGCCGTCTGCAGAAGATCACCGCCAGGGAATCGCTCTGCAGAAGATCAAGGTGGCCACCACCGCGACGGCCTCCTATGCATTCGTCGCGGAGCCCGTGACGCCGAACGGCGGCAAGATCCTGCAGTTCGGGGCACCCCCGGCGAGCGGCCCGAACAATCCGATCGCGACCTTGAGCCAGGGCGTCGGCAATCCGGTGGGTCTCGCGGCGTCAAATTCGCTGGTGCCGGTGAGCTCATGTGAAGGCCAGAATTGCAGCTTCGGCCCCGGTCTGACGCTCAATATCACCTGTCCGGTGGGCGGCTGCACATTCCCGGCGGGCGCCACCATTCAAGAGGAACTGTGCGTGGTGCAGGCCGACCCGCGGGTGACGGTGACACCGAACGGAGAGGGCGGCTACAACTGGAGCTGCGGAAGCGACTCGCAGGGCAACACGACGCTGGATGTCGCCAATTTCTGCCCGAACTATCCGTCCACCGTGCTGCCGTCGACCATTTGCGGCCATTCGGGTCCGACGGGGTCGGGAATCGTGGTTCAGAAGGGCACGGCGGAAATCGTCGATCTCTACAACTACGTCAATGACACTATTTTCACGTGGGTCGCCGACGTGACGCAGTACCTGCCCTCGCCCCTGTACGACCTCAGCTGTCAGCCGGGGCCGGACGGACCGCTCACCGCGTGGGCGCCGCGCTCGGACCTCTACTCCATCGAGGGTAGCATCGTCGAGGGAGGCCCCGAATCCGGCGGCAATTACTTCTTCGAGGACACGGGCGCCTGTGACGAGAGCAAGCATCTCAGCAAGTCGGCCTCGATGGGTCTGTTCGGCATCGCGCTCAACGTCCCATCGGTCAGCTTGCCCGCCTACGAAAACACCAAGATCAACAACTGGAGGTTGACGCTGTCGAACGCCCAGAGCCAGGTCACGAATCCGTCGGTCGTCAGCGCTCTGCAGAGCGACATTGCGACCGCGCAGAGTTACTTCAACAGCGGCAATTACAACTGCGCGCTCAACGAGCTCGGAGCGATCGACGCATACTTGCAGGCGCACCAGACATCGTTCACGGGCGCCCCGCCGCCCGGCAATCCGAACCTGTACGGCGAGCTCTGGCAGCGGACCAACAATCTGTACCTGAGCATCATCGTCAACTTCACGAGCTTAGGGCCGAACACGACGATGCCGCCGAACAACGTGCCCGCCTGCAACGCGGTCGCGCTCAATCAGCCGAGCGGCCTCGCCTTTTACAACGGGAATCTGTACGTCGCCAACTATGGGTCCGGACAGGTGCTCGTGTATGCGCCGGGACAGAACGGTCAGATGGTGCTGCAGCCGTCGATGACGCTCAACGGCATGATCAACCCCGTCAGGCTTGCCGTTAACCCCAACGGCTGGCTCTTCGTGGCCGACACGGGCGGGACCCTCGGCAACAACACCGTCTCCGTGTTCAATTCCAGCGGCGCATCGCTCTTTCAGATCACCGGGCTCACGCGGCCCCTGGGTGTTGCCGCCGATGCGAATAACTACCTCTACGTGGCGGAGAACTACGGCGGCACCGCCGCGGTCAACGACATCCGGGTGTACAGCATAACGGAAGGCCCTTTACTGCTCTACACATTCACGGGGGACGCGACCGGGCTCGCGTTCAACTCGGTGGGTGCGCTCGCCTACAACGGGACGGATCTGCTGGTCGGCCTGCCGAATGAGATCAGCTACTATCTCACCTCCGATCTGACGACGAACAACGGCAACTACTGCAAGGTTCCGCCGTGTCCGCCGCCCCAGGACGCGAAGCAAGCGCCCATCACGTCCAATCTCGACGGCGTGATCGGTATCGCGGTCGATCCGACGGAATACGTCTACGTCACCGACTACTACGGCGACCCGACGTTCGCGCAGTATGCGCCGGTCACCGGCAAGCAGACCTCGCTCAATCTGAGCGGCGGCCCCGCGCTCTCGAATCCGCAGGGCATCGCCCTCGATGCGTCGGGCAACATCTACGTGTCGAACACGGCGCACAATGCGATCAACGTGTACCACAACGGAGGGGTCTACTGGTACACGATCCAGTGACCTTGCCGCAGGAATCCGAGCGGAAGCCACCCGAGCGCCACACGGGTGGCGAACGGTCAGCGGTGACCTGCGGCAGTGGCTGGCGGTCACTGCTTGCCGGGTTTCACTTGCTGTCGAACTTGTAATGTGACTTTATACTTCCAGCCGGTCTCCGGGGCGGGCCACCAGGACATAGAGCGCCGGCATCAGAAAGATGCTGATCAAAAGCCGGGTGAACAGACCGCTGACGATGACCAGGGCGAACGGCCGTTGCGTATCCGTGCCGACCCCCGTGGCCAGCGCCACGGGCAATAGACCCAATGCGGCCACCAGCGCGGTCATCATGATCGGACGCAACCGAAGGATCGCGCCTTGACGAATGGCCTCGGCGAGGCCGGTGCCGTCGCGGCGCAGTTCGTTGACATAGGAAATATAGACGATCGCCGTTTGTACCGAGACGCCGAACAAGGCCAGGAAGCCGATGCCGGAAGAGACCGAGAACGGCGTGCCGGTGATCCAAAGGGCGACGATCCCACCCACCGGTGCCGACAGCAGCACGCCGAGCACCGTGATGAACGGGAATTTAAAATTGCCGTAGAGCGCGAACAGCATGAGAAAGATGAGGAACAAGGTCAGCGGTAGAATGACACGGAGCTGATTACGCGAAGCCGTATATTCCGTGTATTCCCCGCCCCAATCCAACCGGTAGCCCTGCGGCAAGGAGACCTTTTCGTTGACCTGCTGCATGGCATCGCCGACCGCGCCGGCCAGATCGCGTCCTTCGACCGAGAACTGCACCCCGATGTAGCGCGAATTGTCCTGGCGATAAATGAAGGAGGCGCCGCTGGTCACTTCGATGTCCGCGAATTCCTTCAGTGGAATTTGCTGTCCGGCGGGTGTGGCCACCAGGATATTGCCGATTTCCTGAGGATTGTCCCGGTACTGTCGCTCGAGGCGGACCACAAGATCAAACTGCTTTTCTTGCTGGACCACCTGGGTGGCGACATCCCCGCCGATGGCGGTCTGAATCAATGAATTGATATCGGCGACGTTCAAGCCATAACGGGCAATCCGGGCACGATCGATTTTGATGGTCAGACTCGGTTGCCCGAGTTCCTGCACCAGGGTCACATCACGGATTCCGCGCACCCGTTCCAGAACTTGTTTGATGGCCTTGCCCTTTTTTTGAAGCGTGTCCAAATCGGCGCCGAACACCTTGACCGCCAGGGCGCTCTTCAAACCGGTTTCCGCTTCATCCACCGCATCTTCCGCCGGCTGGGTGTAATTGAAGGTGATGCCGGGAAATGCCTCGAGCTTGCGGTTGATGGCCTCGATCAGCCCGGCCTTGGTGCGATAAGGGCCGCTCCATTGCGCGTAGGGCTTGAGATCGACGTAGAACTCGACGTTGAAAAACCCGGTCGGATCGGTGCCGTCGTCGGGTCGGCCCAATTCCGAGGCAACCGTGGTGACTTCGGGAAACGAGCGCAATACGTTGCGCACCCTGGGCGCGATCTTGGCCGATTCGTCGAACGAAATGCTGTACGGCATCGTGGCGCGTACCCACAGCGCGCCTTCATCCAGATGGGGCATGAACTCGGCGCCGATGCGCGGAATGAGCAGCAGCGAACCGGCCAGCAGAATGGCCGATGCGAGCGTGGTTTCCCGGGGACGGGCCAGACAAAAATCGAGACCCTTGACGTAAGCCGACTTGATGGCTTCAAAGCCGCGGTTGCGCCGCTCGCGCACGCCGTGGCGCATGAACCAGGTACACAGCACCGGCAGCAGCGTCAGCGTGACGATCAAGGCGCCGACCAAGGCGAAAACCATGGTGTCCGCCATCGGCTTGAACAGCGTCCCGGAAGGCCCGGACAAAACATAGATCGGCAGGAAGCCGGCGACGATGACCGCAACCGAGTAGACCAGGGGGCGATCCACCTCCGCCGCCGCCTCTTCGATGATTTGCCTGACGTTGAGCGAAGTTCCTTTGCGCGCCACCATCTGACGGAAGATGTTTTCCACCATGACCACTGCGCCGTCCACCAGGATCCCGAAATCCACCGCGCCGATGGACAGCAGGTTGGCCGAGGCATTTTGGATATCCAGACAAATGAACGCGAACAGCAGCGCCAGCGGGATGCTGGCCGCGACGATCAGTCCCCCGCGAACGTCGTAAAGGAAAAATATGAGAATCACCACGACCAGCAACATGCCTCGCAGCAGATTGCGTTCCACGACCTGCGTCGTCAGTTCGACCAGATTGCTTCGGTCGTAGAAAGGAAGGACTTTGACATCCTTGGGCAGGATCTCGGCGTTCAGCTCCGCGGTCTTCGTTTCGACGCGCTTCAGAACATCTTGAGTCTTTTCGCCGGTCCGCAGCCGGATCACGCCTTCCACCGCGTCGTCCTGATTCTGGTAGCCGAACTCGCCGAGGCGCGGGGCGATGCCTATGTCGACGCGGCCGACGTCCTTGACCAACACCGGAGTGCCGTTGCGCACGGCCACCACCACATTGCCGATGTCCTCCAAGGTATTCACGCGCCCCATACCGCGCACGTAGTAGAACTGGCCGCCCTGCGAATAGAACCCGCCGCCCGAGTTGTCGTTGTTGGCCGTGAGCGCGCTCTCGACCTGCGGCACCGACAGTCCAACCGAGGCAACCTTGGCCGGATCCAGCAATACCTGGTATTGCATGGTTCCGCCGCCGAATCCGGAATCATCCGCCACGCCGGGAACGGACTTGTATTGAGGTTCGACGATCCAATCCTCGAAGGTCTTGAGTTCCATCGGCGAACGGTCGGGACTTTGCAGCACGTAGCGATAGATCAAACCCGAAGGAGAGGACATGGGCGCGACCGAGGGACTCACGCCGCTCGGCAAACTGAGATCGCCCATCCGATTGAAAACCTGCTGGCGGGCGAAGTAATTGTCGGTGCCGATTTGAAACGTGAGGATGACATCCGACAATCCATAGAGCGAGATCGAGCGGATCGCAGTCAGCTTCGCGATGCCGTTCATCTCCTTTTCGACCGGCACCGTGATCAATCTTTCCACTTCCTCGGCGGCGCGTCCGGGCCATTGGGTGATGACCTCGACCATCGGCGGCGACAGATCCGGATAGGCGTCCACCGGAAGCCGGTCCAGCGATCGCGTGCCCGCGCCGATGAGCAGCAGTGTCATGAGAGCGACGAGAAAGGGTTGGCGCAGCGAAGAGGCGACGACTCGATTCATGACCGAAGGCTTGCGCGGCTGCCCTCCGGTGGGGACCAGGGGCTCGCTCATTGATTTTGCATGAACTGAACGAAGATGCCGCCGTCGATGACGATTTGGTCGCCGGGCTTGAGACCCGAGGAAATGTCGTAGTCATCGCCGGCACGATACCGTAAGGTCACGCGCTGCCGCGCGAAGCTGCCATCGGACTCAACCAGATACACGAACGGCAGGTTCTCGTCATCACGCAAAATCCCCGAAACCGGGACCAGCAACCCAGCGCTTTCCTGCCGGGCCTGAATCAGCACGCGCACATACATCTGTTTTTTCAGGGCGTTCCCCGGATTTTCGGCCACCACGCGCACGATCACCGAGCGGGTGTTGGGATCCACCACGGCGGAGATGTTGTCCACTCTTCCGGAATAGCTCTTCGAATCGGTAGCGGTCAGCACTTGGGCCGAATCGCCGAGGTTGACCGAAGCGAGATCCGAACCGAAGAGCTGCGCCATGACCCAGACGCGCGACAGGTTGGCGACCGTAAAACACGGCGTGGTTCCCGCCTGCAGCAGTTCTCCGGGAGTGATCAGTCTTTCGACCACGGTCCCCGCGACCGGCGAGCGGATAATTCCGGCGGCGCGCGGGATCGGTCGACCTTGCTGAATATCCTTGATGGTCTGCGGATTGACGTTCAGCGAGACGAGCGCTTGCAAGGCGGCGTCGCGGTCGGCCTCGGCATTGACGGCATCCGTTTCCGCCTGATCCGCTTCGCGCTGCGAAATGCCGTGGTGCTCGATGAGATCCTGGTCGAGGTCGGCAAGCCGGCGGTTGGTCTTGGCGGTGGCGAGTGCCTTGCGGTAGGCACCGATGGCCGCTGCGAAGTCGGGCGAATCCACTTCCGCCAGCGCCCCTCCTTTCTTGACCTGATCGCCGAGCGAAACCACGAGCCGCGACACCGGCCCCGAGAAGGGTGCCAATACGCCGGTGGCCTGATCGTTGTCGAAATCGACGATGCCGGTGATCTCGATCGTCTTGTGAAATTTGGACGTCGCCACCGTGTAAAGGCGGATGTTCTGCCGTTGGGCGGCGCTCAGCGCCACATTGCCGGCCTTCGCGATCGATGGCTGTGGGACGTTTTCGCTTTTGGACGAGCATCCGGTGCCTGGCATGACTGCGGCCATCAGCATGAGCGCAACTGCGGGCGCATGCGCGCGTTTGTCCGACGGCTCCGCAGGCGGCTTGGCGTGCATTGATTTATTGCGCATGTTCTTCCCGTAAGTCCTCGCGCTGCCACCAGCCGCCGCCCAGTGCCTGAAACAAGGCGGCCGTATCGGCAAAACGATTGGCTTGGGCCTGCACCAAGTTGATCCGGCTCTGCTGATAGGTTTGTTCGGCGTTCAGCAGCGCAAGATAGCCGGCGTAGCCGTCCTGCAATTGCCGCTGCGCCAAATCGAGCGTCAGCTTGGCGGCGTCCGCCGCCGCCGCCGCCGTCTTCAAGGCATCGGCATCCTGTTCGAGCGCCGTCAACGTGTCGGCAACGTTCTGAAAGGCGGTCAGAACCGTACTGCGATATTGTTCGGCGGCTTGCACGTAGGCCGCTTTCGCGGCGCGCTCTTGGTGCAGCAGCGTCCCGCCCTGGAACAGGGGTGCTGTCGCGGCCACGCCCAGCCCCCAAAAGCCGGTGCCGGAAGTGAACAACTGATCCATGGCGGCCGCCGAGCTGCCCGCATTTGCGGTCAATACGAAATTTGGCAGGCGATTCGCTATCGAAATGCCGATCTTCGCGCTGGCGTCATGCAGGTTTGCCTCGGCCTGGAGCACATCCGGACGCTGTGCCACCAGTTCGGACGGAAGGCTCACCGGCAGATCCTGCGGTAATTGCAGGCTCGCAAGCTCGAATTTTTCATCCGGCGCCTGGCTCGGAAAGCGGCCGGCCAGAACTGCCAGCAGGTCTTGAAGCTGGGCTGACTGTTTGAGCAGCGGCGGCAGCGTGGCGGCGACCTGCGCGAGCTGCGATTCCTGCGCGGCGAGATCAAGACGGCTGGCATAACCTTTGTCGAACTGATACTTGAGAATTTCAACCATGTGGGAATTGATGTCGATGAGTTCGCGGGTCGCTGCGATCTGCATCTGCAGCGAGGCTTTTTGAATCGCAGTGACCACCACATTGGAGGTCAACGTGGTATAGATTGCGATCATTTGGAATCGCACTTCCTGTTCCTGCGCTTCCAAGGATTCCACGGTGCGGCGGTTCAGGCCGAAAACATCGGGCACATACGAAACGCTGACCTGCGGGGTGAAAAGATCGTAAAGGAAGGCGTTTGAATTGAGCGCGGGTGCGATTTGCCCTGATTGCCTCTGCCGGCTGGCCGAAAAACCGGCCGCGACGCTCGGATAGTAAACGCCCCGTTGAGCCAGGACGTTTTCCCTGGCCACCGACAACGCCGCTTGCGCGGCCTTGAGGTCGTGATTGCTCGAGAGGGAATGTTCAATCAGCTCGTTGAGGGGCTTGGAGTGAAACAACGTCCACCAGTCCGCGGAAATGTCGCTCCCCATGGCAAAGCGTTGCGCCTCCCCGCCGGAGAGGTTGGTACCGGTGACGGCGGTCGCGAGCGGATGGGCCGTATAATCGCTGACCTCGGGGGCCGCCGGCCGCTTGAAGTCGGGACCCACCGCGCAGCCGCCAACAGGCAATAGGCCTAAGGCCGCGACCAAAGGCAGCACCCGCGATCCACAAATCAGGCTCGTTTGTCTCATAATTGGGAGTTGCCGCCGCCGGCGCGAAGTCGTGAACAAAGGATTGTGTGCGAAAGCCTCGGCGACCGCCAGCGGACGGGTTATTAGGGCATTGCGCGATTACGGGGCAGCCGCTTATCAGTCGCGCGAGAATTCGCATGCGGCCGCGCGGCTCTGAAAAGGGCGTGCGATCCGAGAAAATTTGGACCCGATTCACATCCTTGGCCGATATCGGCAAGAACGCGCTCTCAAAAGGTCGCCAAATGACCTCCGTCACGCCGCGCCGCGGGCGGTCATGGCAACAATGGTGTATTCGCAATGCTGCACTGCAGGCTAGATGTAACGGGATATGCGTCTATTTAGAACAAGCGCACTGCTCTGGATAATGGGGTGGGCGGCCGCCTCTGCGGCCGCCGCCGCCGAGCAACCCCTGGCCGATCGGGTCGAAATGCTCGATTGGTCCGATCCGCAGCGGGCGGAAAAACTCGTCGACACCGTGCCGACGGCGGCGGAAAGCCGGGCGTCCGATGTGGAGATGCTCGAAGTGCGCGCCATGGTGTATGTCGACGTGCGTCGCGATCCGGACGTCGACGCCATCATCGCGCGGTTGCAGAGCATCGCCCAGCACGGCGCTGTGTCCGCCGTGCTGGCGGAGCATTATGTGCGGGGCTATTCGCTCTATCAGCACGACCAATACGCCGCGGCCAGCGAAGAACTCAATCGCATCGACATGGAATCGATTACCACGGATACCGAGCGCTATCGAGTGTCGATCCTGCGCGGCAACACCTTGCGCACCCTGGGCCAAGCGGAGGCCGCGTTGCCTTTCTTGGAAAGGGGCTTGGATCTCGCGCACGACATGCACGACGATGTGCGCGGCCTGCATGCGATGCTCTGGCTGGCCCACATTTACGCCAATACCGGCAATCTCGATCGCGCCGCCGAACAGCTGGAGAGCGCCCGGAGCCTGGCGACGCAGCTCAGTGACGAGGCGGCGCTGGTCGAGGCCGACAGTATCTTTTCGCTCATTGAGGACGAGCGCGGCGATCGGGTCGCGGAGCGGCGCGCCAGTCTGTCCTCGCTCGAGCACGCGAAGCGTTCGGGCAGCACCAAATGGCTGGCGCATGCGCTCGTCAATCTCGGCGATTCGTATCTGAAGAGCCATGATTTCGCCGAATCGCTCAAGTACTCGAAGCAGGCGCTGCCGCTCGTGATGAAGGTGCGGGGCAGCGGCGACGAGCCGATCGTATTGTTCAACGAAGGGCTCGCCGACATCGGCCTCGGCAACATAAAGCCCGGTGAAAAATTGGCCGAAGGCGCGATAGCGCGAACCATCGCCGGCGATAACCTATTGGACGCACAGGAGCTGCTGCGCGAGTACGCCAACGCCCTCGAGCGCGCGGGCTATTTGATGATGGCCATTCAGATCTATCATCGCTACGACGAGCTCGGCGAAAAAATAATGACGAGCACGCGGCAGCGCGCCTTTCTCGAGTTATCTGCCAAGTTCGACGACGAGCGCAAGGCGCGCGAACTCGAGCTGCTGCGGCGCGACAATGCGCTCAAGGCTTCCGATATGCACGCGCAACGTTTGGGCCAGCAGCTGATTGTGGCCGCAGCCGCATTCGTGACCTGTATCTGCGCCGCACTCATCTGGGCATTTACCCGCGTGCGCAAGGCCAACGACCGGCTGCGCTTCAACAGCGAGCGCGACGCGCTGACGGGCTTGCGCAACAGGCGCTATTTCAACGAGCACGTATTGAGCATCGATGGGGCGCGGCCCGTCGGAGGCTGTGTGCTGCTGGCCGATCTCGATCATTTCAAGCGCATCAACGACACGCTCGGGCACCAGGCCGGAGACGCCGTATTGGCGACGGTGAGTCATCGGCTCTCGGCGGCGCTGCGCGAGAACGATAAACTCGTCCGTTGGGGGGGCGAGGAATTCCTCGCGGTGCTCGATCCGATAACGCCCGAACAGGCGGATCGAACCGTCGAGAGACTTCTTTATGCCGTGCGCCGCGACCCGGTGCTGTGGAACGGCAAGACGATCAATTGCACGATTTCCATCGGCTACGCGTATTTTCCGATGGCCGGCTCGGAAACCGAGATCACCTTGGACAGCGCCATCGGCCTCATCGACAAGGCGCTGTACATGGCGAAGCGGCGCGGCCGCGACCGTGCCTGCCTCATCAGCGCGCTGTCCGCCCATACCGAACGGGAACTCACCATTATCAGCGCGGAATTCGAATCCGCGGCGGCGGACCGCCGGATCAAGCTGGTCGATATGGGCGTCGCCGCCTAGCGTGCGTCGCGCCGTCCGCGCGCGATTGGGGCCTACAATTCTCTGAATCCTTCGCGCCGGGGTGGCATTATTGCCACTGCGAAGCCAGGAATTGAAGAATGTGCGCAAGTAAGGTGACCGAAGGCAACAAACGCGGCTGGATCATTCCGATCGGGGGCGCCGAGGAGAAGGAGAACTCACCGCAGATCTTGCACCGTTTCGTCGACTTGGCCGGCGGCAACAACGCGGATATCGCGATCATTCCGACGGCGAGCATGTCGCGCAGTACCGGTGCGCGCTACGAGCGGATATTCAGCGATATGGGGGCGCAACGGGTGACGTCGCTGGATTTCGACACCCGGCGCGACGCCGAAGAGCCGGGACGACTCGAGCGCTTGCGCCAGGCAAGCGGCTTGTTTTTCACCGGCGGGAACCAGCTGCGGCTCTCGACGCTGATCGGTGGCACCTCGGTGGCCAAGGCGGTGCGGCAAATGAACGCGGTGGGGATTCCGGTCGCGGGCACCAGCGCGGGCGCGGCCTTCATCAGCGAGCATATGATCGCCTTCGGCGACGAGGGCAGCACGCCGGTCGCCGGTTCGGTGCGCTTGGCGCCCGGCTTGGGGCTCACCAATCGCTTCATCATCGATCAACACTTCCGTCAGCGCGACCGGTTGGGGCGCCTGCTGACGGCGCTGGCCTACAATCCGTTTGCGGTCGGCATCGGCCTCGATGAGGATACCGCCGCTTTCATAGGCCCCGATAACACGGTGAATGTCGAGGGTTCGGGGTGCATTACGGTGGTGGACGCATCGGAAGTGCAGTTCTCCTCCATGGACGAGGTCCAAGAAGGCCGGCCGGTGTGTCTGCTCGGCGTGAAACTGCACATTTTGACGCAAGGCGCCACCTTCAACTTGCATACGCGGCAGGCGGACGCCGGCGCGCTCGTTAAATCGAAAATTTAAAGCCACACAAGGAAGCGGGGCCAATGCGAATCCTCGAGCGCAACGTCTATGTGGGTCCGTCGATGTACGCTCACTTCCCGGTGATCAAGTTGCTGCTCGATCTCGGGCCGCTGGAGCAGTGGCCGACCGGGAAATTGGGATCCGCTTTCCTCGACGCGCTGCTGGCCGCGTTGCCCGGTCTTCAAGAGCACGGATGCTCTTATCAGGTGCCGGGTGGGTTGATCAGGCGCATGCGCGAGGAGGAGGGCACCTGGCTCGGCCACGTGCTCGAGCATGTCGCCATCGAGCTGCAGAACATCGCGGGTGAGGACGTGTCGTTCGGCAAGACGCGCAGCACCGAAGTGCCCGGCCTCTACACGGTGGTCTACGAGTACGCGCAGCGCGACGAAGGCATTGCCGCGGGCGAACTCGGAATCGAATTGCTGTGTTCGCTGCTGCCGCCGGAGCTCCGCCCGGCGGAGGTCGTAGCGCGCGACTGGAACTGGCAGGAAAAGCGCGACGACTATATCCGCTACGCGCAGCGCCGGGCATTGGGCCCCTCGACGGCCTCGCTGGTGAAGGCTGCCGAGGAGCGCAACATCCCCTGGCTGCGCCTGAACGAACAAAGCCTGATTCAGCTCGGCCATGGCAAGTATCAGCAGCGTATCCAGGCCACGGTCACCAGCCGCACCAGTCACATCGCCGTCGAACTCGCGCAAGACAAAGAGGAGACCAACAAGATTCTCGCCAACTGCGGCTTGCCGGTGCCGCGGCAGGAGCTGGTGCGCTCCGCCGAGCGGGCCGTGCGCGCCGCCGAACGCCTCGGCTATCCGGTGGTCACCAAGCCCTACGACGGCAATCACGGCCGCGGCATTTCGATCGGCCTCTCGGGCCCGGAGGAAGTGCGGGCCGGGTACGCCGCCGCCGCGGCGCACTCGGCCTCGGTGATCGTGGAAAGCTACCTGCGGGGCGATGATCATCGCCTGCTGGTCGTCAACGGCGAACTCATCGCCGCCACGCGACGCACGCCCGGCAGGGTGATCGGCGACGGCGTACACGGCGTCCGCGAGCTCATCGAGCTCGTCAACCAAGACCCGCGCCGCGGCATAGGTCATGAGAAAGTAATGACGCGTTTGGAGCTCGACACGCAGGCCGAGATGATGCTGCAGCGTCAAGGACTGAATGCCGATTCGAGAGTACCCGCCGGTCAAGTCGTGCTGCTGCGCAGTACCGCGAATCTATCGACGGGCGGCACCGCGACCGACGTGACCGACATCATTCATCCGGACAACCGTGACATGGCGGTGCGCGCCGTCACCGCGATCGGCTTGGACGTGGGCGGCGTCGATTTTCTGTGCTCCGATATCACGGAGAGTTACAAGGTTGTCGGAGGGGGCATCTGCGAGGTGAACGCCGCTCCCGGTTTTCGGATGCACGTGGCGCCGAGCGAAGGGACAGCGCGCGACGCGGCCGGCCCGGTGATCGACATGCTGTTCCCTCCCGGTGCCGTATCGAGAGTGCCCATTGCGTGCATCACCGGTACCAACGGCAAAACCACCACCGCGCGCATGCTGGCGCACGTCGCCAAAATGGCGGGCTTCACGCCGGGGTTGACGAGCACCGATGGTGTCTACATCGACGGCCAGCGCACCTTTGAAGGTGACATGACCGGACCGGTGGCGACGCGCATGGTGCTCGCCGATCCGAGTATCGATTTGGCGGTGCTGGAGGTTGCACGCGGCGGACTGCTGCGCGCCGGCCTGGGCGTCCCCTTTGTCGAGGTCGCCGCGGTGTTGAACGTGCAGTCCGATCATTTGGGGCTCAAGGGTATCGACACGCTCGAGCAGCTCGCCGAGGTCAAGCGCATCGTGGTCGAGGTCGCGCGCGACTGCGCGGTGCTCAATGCGGACGATGAAAATACGATCCGCATGTCGGCGCACACCAACGCGAAAAACCTGTGCTACGTCACCTTGAATCCGCAGCACGCGGTGGTGCGCGAGCATATCCGGTCCGGCGGTCGAGCCTGCGCGCTCGAAGCCGGGGTCAACGGCCACATGGTCACGCTGTACGACAAGGGCCGCCATATCCCATTGATGTGGACGCACTTGATCCCGGCGACGCTCGAGGGGCGCGCGATGCACAATGTGCAAAATGCGATGTTCGCCGCGGCACTCGCATTTTCGCTCGACGTCAAACTCGATGCCATACGCCAGGGTTTGCGGACCTTCGACAGCACGTTCTTCCAGGCGCCGGGGCGCATGAACGTCTTCGACGAGCATCCGTTCAAGGTGATATTCGACTATGCGCACAATGCACATGCCGTCGGCGCGATGGCCGAACTCGCCTCGAGACTGGAGGTGCGCGGCAGGCGCATCGTGGTGGTTGCCGGACCGGGCGATCGCCGTGACGAGGACCTACGCGCGATTGCGCATAGCGTGGCCGGGCGCTTCGATCACTATATCTGCCGCCGCGACGACAATTTGCGAGGCCGCGCCGGCGATGAAGTGCCGACGATGATTGCGCAGGCGCTGCGCTTTCAGGGAGTACCGCAAAGCGCGATCGAGGTCATTCCGGACGAGCAGGCGGCGCTCGAGGCGGCGTTGCGCATGGGCCGGCCCGGCGATCTGCTGTTGGTGTTTGCCGATGCACTGACCCGATCCTGGAAGCAAATCATAAAATTCAAGCCCGAGGCTGCGGCCGATGCCAGCGCGCCGGCGCGCTCGGAGCCGGTGCGCCGGGTGGTTCGCCCCGCTCCCGCCGCGGCCGAGGACAATGCTTCATTCGCGGTCCAGGACGATGCGGCGTTCGAAGCGCAGGGGTTCGTGCGCGATGAGCGCGGCCTTCGTTTCGTTGGTGAAGCGGCGGATTGAGGAGCGGTCATGATCGACCTGCCGGAGCCTCGCCATGGCTTCGCCAATTCGCGCCGGCTCACCGGTCCGAACCGTTACTTTGCCGGGCCGGCGGCCACGCTGACGCCGCTCGGGGCGGCGGCGACCGATCCTTCCGCTCTAAAGGATTGGGCCGCCCGCGTGCGTGCCGTCTCGAGCGCACTCGGATGGCCGGACCCCATGCCGCTCATCGAGCGCCGCACGGCCGAAACGATATTGGCATTCAAAGCCCCGCGGGGCGCCCAGCTGACCGCCACGGACTTGAACGAGTGGGCCTGGGAGCGCGCCGCGGCGCGGGCCGGGGAGTCCTCGTTCGATCTGGCGCAGAATCTCGGCGATGACCCCACGGCTGTGCTGGCAGCGCGGGCCTGCGGGGAGCGACGCCCGGAACTCAATGCGCTGCGCTCGGCGGCCTGCGATCACGGTGTGCCGCTGTTCGAGGATGACGATGTGGTCTCGATCGGTGCGGGCAGCGGCAGCCGGAGCTGGCCGCGTATCGCGCTGCCGGCGCCCGGCGCCGTTCCCTTCGGCGCGCTGCACGATATACCCACGGTGCTGGTCGCCGGCAGCAACGGCAAGACCACGACGGTGCGCCTGCTGGGGGCAATGGCCGCCGCGGCCGGTTTCACGCCGGGCTATTGCTGCACCGAAGGTGTGTGCGTCGGCGGTCAAGCGCTGGCGCTCGGCGATTATTCGGGCCCCGACGGCGCACGCACGGTGTTGCGCCATCCGAAGGTGCAGCTCGCGGTATTGGAAACCGCTCGCGGCGGCATTTTGCGCCGCGGTTTGGCGGTGGAGCGGGCTGATGTGGCGGTGGTCACCAATATCCAGGCGGATCACCTGGGTGAATACGGGATAGAAAACGCCGACGACCTGGCCGAGACCAAGCTGGTGGTGGCCCGCGCGGTTTGCCGGGGCGGAATCTTGGTGCTCAATGCCGAGGATGCGACGCTGATGGCGGCTGCGAGACGCTTGCCGCACGCTGCTGCCGCTCGAACTGCGTTGTTCGCATTGGAGTGCGCTCACCCGGCGCTGGTCGCCTTGCGCGAACGCGGCGGCAGCACCTGCGCCGTTCGCGACGGTCAGCTGGTGCTGCATCATGCCGGGCAGGAGCGGGTGCTCGGCGATGGGGTGGCGTTGCCGCTCACTTTGGACGGAGCGGCGAGCTACAACCTGGCCAACCTCGCCGCCGCGGCCCTGGCGGGCGCCGCGCTAGGGCTGCCGCCGGCATCGGTCGCGAACACGGTGCGCAGTTTCGGCGCCGTGCCGCAGGACAACCCGGGTCGGCTGGAACGCTTTCGCCTGCGCGGCGCGCAGGTTTTGATCGATTTTGCGCACAACCCCGATGCTCTGCGCCAATTGCTGCGCACGGCGCGCGCTCTACGGCCTCAGCGGCTGTGTTTGCTGCTGGGACAGGCGGGAAACCGAGACGACGGTGCGATTGCCGAGTTGGCGCGCACCGCCGCGGGTTTTGGGCCGGATTGCATCGTGATCAAGGAACTGCCGCTGGTGCTTCGCGGGCGTCAATTGGGCGAGGTGCCGGCCTTGATCAAGGGCGCTCTGCTGAAGGCCGGCGTTGCCGCCGAGCGGATACGCACCGAACCGGATGAGGAAACCGCGGCGCGCACTTTGCTCGATGAAGCCAAATCCGGCGACGTGATCGTTCTGCCCGTGCACACACGCGAGGTGCGCGAGCGCTTGCGCGCGATCCTGGATCCGCCTCGCCATTAGCTTCTCGAACCCGTAAAAGGCTGCTTCAGGTGGCGCTGTACGCGAGCGTTACCGTGCCGCTCTTCACGAATCCCGAGTTGTTGGTGTAGCTGAAGGTAAACGTCAAGGTGCCGGCCGCGGGGGCGGTCGGGGCAAACCTCAGCGCAAGCTGACAAGCGTTGCCGAGGCTGACAGCGGCGCAGTTGAAGCTGGTCGAAGTACTGCTCCAGCCGGCGGGGAGCGAGGTCAAACCCGAGGTCACCGACAGTGCGCTCGCGAGATTGCCGTCATCGGTCCTGAAGGTGACCGTGACCGGTGTCAGGCTGCCGAGCGCGACGGCGAGCGGGTTCGGATTCGGGGTTCCGATGACCGTGTCGTCGGTGGTCGCCCGGTACGGGATGCCGAGCGAACCGCTCTTCAGTTCGCCCGCATTGTTCCGATAGGAGTACTTCAGGACCAGGGTTCCGGTGCCTGCCGCGGCGGGCGCATAGGTCAACTGGAGCTGACACCCGTTGCCGCTGGAGAGTCCGCTGCAGGCAAAGGAACTGTTGGTGCTGCTCCAGCCCACAGGCAGCGCGGTCAAGTCGCTCGTCAGCTTAAGCGCGGTGGCGGGGCGGCCGTCGTCGGTGGTGAACGTCACGGCGAGGCTCTGGCTGCCCATGCCAACCACCGCATTGATCTGCCCGGATGGCGATGGCGTGGCGACCACATTGTCGTTGGTCGTTGCGGCGTACTCGAGATTCAACGTTCCGGTGTGCTGTGTTCCCGCATCGTCGTCATAGGCGTAGGTGAGCGTGAGCGTGCCGCCGGCAAGCGTGCTGGGTGCGTATCTGAGGTGCAGCTGACAACCGTTGCCGGTGCCGAGGCCGGCGCAGGTAAAACTCGTCGACGCGCTGCTCCACCCGGGCGGCAGAGCGCTGAGCGCCGAAGTCACGAACAAGTTGGCCGCGGGCCTGCCGTCGTCGGTCGTGAATGTGAGGGCCACATCCTGAACGCCGGTCTTCACGATGGCATTGATCTGCCCGGTCGGCGCCGCAGTGGCCACCACCGCGTTTGCAATCGCACTGGAATACGAAATATCGAGCGCCCCGGTTCTAGGGGCGCCGGAATCGTCCGTGTAGCTATAGATCAGCGTGAGCGTGCCGCGGCCGGCTGCGGTCGGTGCGTAGTCCAAAGTCAGTTGACAGCCGCTGCCCGAGCTGAGGATGGCGCAGGATAAACCGGTCTCCGGACTGTTCCATCCCGACGGCAGAGCGCTGAGGTTGGTGGTCAGCGTGAGGTTGGTGGCCGCATTGCCGTCATCGGTGGTGAAATTCACGCTGACGGTCTGAGCGCCCGCGCCGGCGATGGCGTTGATCTGGCCGGTCGGCGAGACCACGGCGACGACATTATTGTACGCGGTGGCCGCATAAGGGAGGGTCACCGTGCCGCCGGGAGCGCGCGGGATGTTCGCGTTATCGATGTAGACGTAGTTGAGGACGAGCGAGCCGCTGCCGACCGCCGTCGGGGCGTAAGTGAGGTTGAGGACACAGCCGCTGCTGGTGCTGACCAATGCGCAGGTAAAGCTGCTCGGTCCGCTCCAACCGGCGGCAAGCGCGCCCAAACTGCCGGAAATCCCGAAGCCCGTGATGGCGAGTCCGTCGCTCGAGGTAAAGGTGATGCTGATCGTCTGGGTCGAGCCGGTGGCCACGGAGACGCCCGCGACCGAGACTGTCGCAATCACCGAATCGTCGGCGCCGTTGATCGTGCGCTCGCCGCCGACGCCGGGTTGGATGACCCCGCCGCTTCCGCCGCCGCTGCCAACGCTTGCCGCAGGGCTGCTCGAGCCATAGTCCGATCCGCTGCCGCCGCTGCCCCACGGCGAGTTGAAATCGCAGCCGGAGAGCAGCACCAGGGTGAAAACGCCGCAAAGGAGCCGGCGAAGGTCAGGACGCATGATGTGTGCTTCCCGGAGTCTGATGATCGCCAATTCGACCCATCATCGAAGAGGCACAAAGTTATGCCGAGGACGGCGGGTGGGGCGTTAACTGCGTCACATATTCGGTTGCCAGGCGCCGTACCTGGCGCCTCCCGGATCGAGCCCGGCGGTGCGAAACGGCATCCCGCCGCCTACCCCAAGGTTCGCCGAAGGAATCGCGCTCGCCTATCGATCTTGTTAACCTGCCGGATGCCTCGACGCCGCCCAACGCCTATGCACGGAGAAGATGATGGCAACTTTGAATCCGCCGGCCTCGCAGACTCGCGCCTTCAGCACGGTGTTCATGATCGAAATGTGGGAACGCTTCGGGTTCTACGGCATGCAGGTGCTGATGGTCACTTACATGATGAAGAAGCTCGGCTTCGTCGACACCCGGGCTAATCTCGTATGGGGAGCCGCGGCGGCGCTGATCTATGCGACGCCGGCGGTCGGCGGCTGGATCGGCGATCGATTGATCGGCACGCGGCGCACGATGAAGATAGGCGCCATGGTGCTGGCCACTGGTTATGCGCTGCTATGGCTGCCCACCAACAACGAGTATTTTTTGTATTTGGCGCTTGGCGTGATCATCGTCGGCAACGGTTTCTTCAAGCCGAACGCCGGCAATCTGGTGCGTAAGATCTACGAGGGCGAGGAGACACGAATCGACAGCGCCTTCACCATGTACTACATGGCGGTGAACATCGGCTCGATGATCTCGATGACGCTGACTCCGTGGATTCGCGATTACATCGGTGCCCGCTACGGGGACTCGGCCGGTTGGCACACCGCCTTCGGCGTCTGCTCGATAGGCCTGCTCATCGGCATGACCAACTACTTTTTGATGAGCCGCGCTCTGGCGCATATCGGATCTCCGGCCGACGACTCGCGCGTGAACCGCAGGCGCCTTGTCATGGTGCTCGCCGGCGGTGCCGGCATGGTGCTGATCTCGGCCTTCATTTTGCAGAGTCAGGCGGTCGCGCGCGTATGCGTCTATGCGGCCGGCGTGGTGATCTTGGGGATTTTCGCACACCTGATCCGCACCAGCCATCGTGACGAGCGTGCCGGGTTGATTGCCGCCCTGGTGCTGGTGGTGCAGACGATCTTCTTTTTCATCTTCTACCAGCAGATGTCCACCTCGCTCAATCTGTTCGCGCAGAAGAACGTGGACCTCAATTTCAGCCTGTTCGGCTGGCACCTCTTTACTTGGATACCCGAGCAGTACCAGAATCTCAACTCGATCTGGATCGTCGTATTGAGCCCGGTGCTGGTGTTCATCTACAACTCGCTCGGCCGGCTCGGCAAGGACCCGTCGATTGCGGTCAAGTTCGCCTGGGGTTTCGCCGCGGTGGCGATCGGATTCTTCATTTATGGCGTGGGTGCGCGCTGGGCGGTCAACGGCCAGGTGTCCTCGTGGATCATGGTGTGGGGCTACGGCCTGTATTCGCTGGGGGAGTTGCTGGTCAGCGGTCTTGGGTTGGCGATGATTGCCCGTTATGCGCCGGCGCGTATGGGCGGCTTCATGATGGGAGCTTATTTCGTCGCCTCCGGCCTTTCGCAGTACATGGGAAGCGTGGTCGCCAACTTCGCGCACATACCGGAGGACATCACCAGCCCGCTCGAATCGCTGACCATCTACACCAGCCTGTTCAACAAACTGGGCTTTGCCGGCATCGTCTGCACGGGGATCGCGATCGCCATGCTGCCTCTCATGAATAGGCTCTCAGCCAGCCATTCCGATGCGGCGACCAGTCGCGAACCGCTGCCGGCGGTGCGCAGCGAGGAGTTCGATCTGCCGCGCTCGGCCTAGATTCCACCGTCGACACCAAACCGGGGTATTTTCAATGCGTACCTTAATTCGAATCCTGTTCGCCTATGCGGCCTCG
>ODAK010001136.1_pt1 | contig 29614 bp, 16 predicted proteins | sample 1539591 | NCBI WGS metagenome assembly ODAK01 (sample SAMEA3539303, study PRJEB22396) | soil metagenome | biome: tundra; feature: field; material: soil | place: USA | collected 2010-05 | depth 0.15 m
GGTTGAAACCGTAATTCTTGTAAGTCTCAAATCGCGCACGCCACGTTTGGACGTCAGTGGGAGGATATCCCTTCAAAGGAAACGAGCCGTTATCGACTGTCCCGCGCAAGTGGATGACGCGTCCGTTGAGCATCATTTGCTTGCCGGCGGTGGTGAGGGAGCGCAACCCGAACGTAGTGTGCGCTTCGTCGAAAAAGCCCGCGGCCGGAGTCGAAGTCGCCGGAGTCGAAGTCAACGATACGATTAATTCTTGAACGGCAGCAGAGAACTCATCCCAGAGCTGAGCAGGGCTCGCCAACGGGAAGTCACGCTCGATAATCGAAACCGGCAGGTTGCTCACTACGACGCCGGTGGAATCCGTAGTCGCGCCAATAGTGAGAGTGAGATTCGCAGCCCCAGCGTCGCCGGTGGTGTTCCGAGTTCTAACCCTGACATGAACCAGATTGTGAGCCGGATCGGGGTAAGCGGATACTCCATCGATCCAGACAGCATCGGTCGCGTGCAGCTCCATGAGCCCGGCGATGCCGTTCCAATTTCCGGGTCCCTCCTCAGTGACTGCGGACGATTCGCCGATATCGATTTGGCGCCGGTTGTCCACGCGAATGGTCAGCCGATGCGCGCCCGGAGTCACACCCGGTTTTCCGGATTCGGCCAGCTCGAAAATATGAGGCGTGCTGAGGCTGTTTTGAAGGCCTAAGGGGTAGCCGTCGAGCCAGGCTCGCGTCTCCCAGTGGCATCGCTCCAGGAACAAGGTAATCCGCTTGCCGCGCCAGGCCTCCGGAATCGTGATTTCTCGCTCGTACCAGGCTGGTCCGATGTACCACCAGGCGTGGGTAAGGTGGAGCAGGTCCCGTCCCTCGTTCTTGTTGCCGAAGTGCTGCTGATCCGTCGAGCCGGGTAATTGAATGCGGTCAGAAAAACCGCTTGTGCCTTTGAACCACTTCGCGGCAATCCCGGCATCGTCAGGATCAAGGCGCAGATGCCAGTCGCCCCCGATCGAGATGCTTCGTGTCTCCGGCGCGGCTCCGAACAAAGGTGGAAGCGTCCACGCTGCCAGCGCCCAAATCAGTAACACTCTCGACATGTATTCTCCCTGGTAGTCCTGTGACTTGGTTATCTTGTCTTCGTGCCGTTGAATCTTGGTGCCCAGGTCTCGTTATTGAGACTCGAGATACCACGAAACCACGCGGTCATACTACTGGATCAACTCCGGCGAACTGAGATAGCTTGCGTTTCTTGCCAGGGCGGGATTGCGCCACCGCGCCAGGCGAGGTTGATGCACAATAACTTCTTGTCTTGTGGAGAAAATCTCCAAGCTCAACTCGAAGAGGCGGTGCGCGCAGCGCTGCCTGTTGCGCTCTGGCGTCGTGCAGGGTCGCCGCTCCCTGGGGTCGCCTCGACTTAAACGCCGCGGCTTCGGGGCACAGTCACTCGGGTTTCGCTATAAGCATCCAAGAGTGAAAGCCGCACCACATCTTTGAGTTCCGCTCCCGCCTGCAAGGCCACGGGCTCGATGCCGGAGATCTCGTAAAGTCCATGCAGCCAGGAGGTATTCAGTGCCGGACCGCTATAGCACGCAACGAGCAGTCCAACGCGGTTGCCATCGAGGAATGACCGGGTATGTTGCGCGCCATCGGAGAGGACCGTAATCCCTTGACCCGCGGAGTCTTTCAAAGAAGCGCGCAGAATATTCCGGCGAGTAGCGCGAAAGTCCCTCGTGCCGAGCGCGTTGGCGTCCATGAACCAGGGCCAGGCTGGCTTCTCGCGGTAGGCTACCTCCATCCAACTGCCCGCCTTGCCGACCAGGCTTGGATCGGGCAGCGCCTTTGTCGTTCCTTCCGGCCGGCCGATGTGGTCTTCCGGGTAAACGGACCATTGTGCTTTGCGTTTCCAGGTGAGGGTATCGCACGGTCTTGGCGCATAAAACACCATTCCAATCTGGCGTGCTGCGATTTTTTTGGCTGCCGTGTACGTGAATCGATAGCTGACCGCGGCATCACCGTCGCCTTCGATGCGAATGGTGTAGCCTCCGGCGGCTTGCTTGTATTTGCCGGTGACAACAATCTCGACTGCGCCGGAAGATTGTGTGGCCGATACCGAGCTGGCCTCCCATTCGCCGCATAGAGTGTTAAGGACTTCGAAGGATTGCGGACGCGGATCAGGGAAGCCGGGCGTCATGGGGTAATCGCTGGTCGGCAACACCATAAGCACCGGGCCACCAACCAACACGGACTGGCCTTTGTGCATTACATTGACGATTTGGCCGGTCTGGCGGCTGATCACCCACTCGAAGCCCGCACCCTTCACGGTGATCGTCTCATCCGTCTGCGCAAGTTCCACCTTTTTGCTGCCCCTGTTCTTTGCGGCGATAGCCGGTTCAGCCGGCTTGCCGATCGGCAGCTTGTATTCATCCACCACCCGGCCATTGCGCAGGAACTTCAGCGATAGAGTCTTTCCGCTCAGATCGTTGCTCTTTGGCCGAATGGAAATCGTCCCTTTGGAATGCGGCGGAACATCCGCCTGGGCGGTACCGGACTCATCCCCAAGCGACCACTCGATGCGGACTTCACTGAGATTTGTAAAGTCATACCGGTTTTCGATGGGCACTTGCAGAGGCTCACCGGCCACCGGCAGGGACAGCGGCGCGTCCGGGACCTTGACCGGAGAATGCGCCTTCCGGACGTGGAACAGGTCCGGCTTGGCGCGGCGCCAGGGATCGACAAAACCCCAATCGCCGTTCCCGCTCACCTGGCCGGAGGGAAGAATGTACTGGTCGTCGTTGAGATTGAAGACCTGTCCGCCGAAGATCGATTTTGCCTCCCACAGCTTCTCCCAAAAGACCGCGTATTCGCGTCCCCAGTCATCGCGCAGGCCCGGGTCACAAAGCAGTTCGGGAACGTTGCTGAGATACACGGAGACCGATTGATCGAAGACGACCGGGCGTTTGGATTGCGCGGCGTGCTCAAACTGAACCTTGCTGGGGTAGTGCCAGCTTCCAAAGTCGTAGGGTGACTCGGCACGCTCTAACCCTATCTCTTCAGCGCCGCTTCCAGGGTCATAAGCAACGTGAACCGGCCGCGATGGATCGACGCCACGTGTTGCCTTCAGCACCTGGTGGAAGTCCCTTCCCACCTCCGATTCGTCCGTAAGCATCCAGGTAATGACACATGGATGGCTGCGGTCGCGCTCGATCATCTCCAGCACGGGCTGAAGAAGATACTGGGTGGCTCGCGGATCGTCATATCCGTTGAAGCCGCTCCTGCCGGGGAGCCAGCAGGTTCCGGGCTCATCCATTACGTAGATGCCGGCCTCATCGCACAGGTTCAGCGATTCCTCGTCAGGAAGGAACGCGCACGTGTATGTGTTGTTGCAGTTCGCATATTGCAGCCATTCGATGTCCTGCTTGTGGACTTCGAGCGAGACAGTCCGTCCGGTCAAGGGGTCTGTGTCCATGCGCGACATCCCGCGCAGTCGAATCGGCTGGCCGTTCAACAGGACTTGATCCCCGCTGACTTCGACTTGGCGGAAGCCGAAGCGCCTCTGGGTCGTGTAGCTATGTCCTGCCGCCTTCAATTCGCAGGTGAGAACATACAGGTTCGGATGCTCGGCGTCCCACTTTTTGGGCGCTTCGATGGGGATCGCGATCTCCTGCGAAACCACCTCGGCAATGGACACCGCCGGCAATTTCACAATGGAAGGCGTGATAGCGATAACCTTGCCGGAAGGGCCATACTCGCGCAGCGAGAGCGTCAGTTCCGCATCCTTGATGGACGACGTTGGCTCCCAGGGATTATTGGGCAGAGGCTCCTTGGTGGAGGTCTCATTGATAACGTCGATGGACACGCGCATGGTGGCGTTCCTGTACTCGCGGTCGAACGTGGTGCCAACGTGAAGCGATGAAATGTTCACAGGCGGAATCGCAAACAGGGAAACCTTGCGGATGATCCCGCCCATCGGGTGGCCAGCCATTTCCAGGCCCACGGTCAACGCATCCGACAGGCTATCGCTGCAGACGGCCAACGCCAGCACGTTCTCTTTTCCGGGGAGAATGGCTTTGGTCACATCGAGCTCGAAGGGCGTAAACGCGCCCAGATGCGACCCGACGGGAGTTCCATTCATCCACACCTCGGCTTTGCTATAGACCGCATTGAACCGAAGCTTGACCTGCTGGCCGGCCCAATCCGCGGGCGCTTGAAAGCGCAAGCAGTATCCGGCTGCCTGCCGTGGCTTGACTGTGAAACCCTGCATCGCCCACTCGCCGGGAACCTTGATGCCGGACCAGCCTGAGTCGGAGACATCCTTCCAGAAGTCGGGCGCCGGGTTGGGGTTGAAACGCCAGGTTCCGTTGAGATCGAGCCGCGGCTGCGCCACACTTGAAACTGCATTCGGCGAAGGTGAAAGCCGGGGCGCCAGATCAACCGGATTGTTTTCGTTCAAAAATCCGGTGACATCTTTCGCCAGGGGAGCGGTGCGCTCTTGGGCGAATACCACACCAGTAGCACCCAGCATGCCGATAAACGCACGCCGCGAAACTGACCAGGGAGATTTGAATGAATTCGAGACCGCGAGAATGAGCAGCTTCCTGCTTCTGTCGTTCATTTGGCCCGCCCTCCCAAGCAGGTAACTGCGGGATTTAATGAGGTGCTCCCTCACTACCGCTCAAGCCGTTTGAAAATGTCCTGCTGGTCATTCTCCTCGGCGGGAACGCAGATAAAGATGCCGTCCGGCTCCGTGTTGGAAATAGGTGGCTTTAACTCGTCCAGCTACAGGTCCGCCAGCACGTCCTTGCGGAAAAGAAACGATTCGGTTGATGAGCAAAATTGGAATGCTTTAATCATTTGGATTTCAACCGTTGGTTGATCCGTGTGCAATTTGGACTGGTTCCAAGGCATTCGTAAGGCCTGGATACCACGGACTGCTGATTCCTCAGTACTCAGGAAGGGTGTTGGGTCGAGGTTATTTTGCTTCTGGCCCCAATGGAAGCCGGAAGCAAAACGGCTCAGGCGATGGCGCCGATTTCGGCCAGTCTGTTCCTCTGCGGATATCATCTACAGGTCCACTGGGCTGAGGCGTCCAGGAATCTCAGATCAACTGCGTCTGAGCGGGCGTTTGACAAAGAATTCTCACGACGACCAAAGAGAAAGGCCGTGGCGGCGCGGGTGGCCATACAAAAGCTCCCGCGCCGCGCAACGGCCTTCAGTTAACCAGCGTTAGAAGTAAAGCTTCATCCCGACTTGCATGATGCGGGCATCGTTCGAGCTGGTGATCGTGCCGAATGAACCTGAAGGGGCAGAGCCCCCACCAAAGCCCATATCCGGGTTGTACAGGTTTACCTTGTTGAAGGCATTGAACATCTCCCAACGGAATTGGAAGTACTTCGATTCCGTGAACTTGATGTTCTTGAAGAAGGCTAAGTCGGAGCCGAAAAATCCGGGTCCAATGACGGTGCCTGCATGCGAGTTTCCGTAACGCGTGTAGGACGGGTTGGCGAAGGCGGCGGTGTTGAACCAGTTGCTGACCGTATGAATTCCGGTTCCGCTGTTGGGATTCTGGCCCGCAACGGCGTCAGGATAGTTGCCCGCGCGGCCGCCCATGCCATTGTTGACGCCGGAATTGGCGGTGAGATAGCTTCCCGAGCTCCAGTTCGTGATGCCATCGAACTGCCAGCCGCCGATAATCTCATCAACGGCTTTGTTAACATTCCTCCCCAGAAGTTTTCCGTGGCCAAAGGGCAGCTCGTAGATGTAATTGAACACCGCATGTTGGGCCATGTTGTTGGGCCCGTAATTGAGCCGCAGATTTTTGATGTCGAACAGTTCGTTTTCGTCCTGGGTGGCCACTTCAAGGTCTTTCGCCCAGCTATAGGCTCCGGTGAGCGACACACCGTTGGCGAAACGCCGTTCCAGGTGGACATTCAAAGCATTGAAGCTCGAGTAGCCTTCGAAGGTATTGCCACAGATGTAGCCCAGGGTCGGGTAAGGCACGCGGGTCTGGACATCAGAGCTGTTTGTACCGGGAATGTACGGCGTGGTTGCCAGGTTGGTGTCATAGCGGATGGGCAGGCTGTAACCCTTGGTGCCCACATATCCCACCTGCAATACGAGCGCGCCGGGCAGCTCATGCTGAATGTTGAAGTTCCACTCGGCGTACTTCGGCACCTTCTTTTCGACCGAGTCGTTGAGCGCGACAGGGACGAGGTTGACGCCAGGGCCGAAAGTCGTAACCGGTGCTGGGAACAGCAAGTAGGGGTTGGCGACGCCTTTAGGGTCAGTGATGTTGGCGCCTGGCAGTTGATATACAGGCAGGTTTTGATTCTTTGAGTCGATGCTCTGGTTATCGAAGTTTTCGTTCACATACGGAGGCTGGAAGTGCTGCTGCGCGTATTCCCACGCGCGGGCGCCGCCGGTCGCAATCGAGAACCCGCCGCGGATGACCGTCTTGGGCAGCCACTTGGGGCTATAAGCTGCTCCTAAGCGCGGCAAGAAGTTGGTTTTCTGCGCGGGGTAGATGCGCTCCGGCATGGTCTTGCCCGCAAAGAGAAAGGTCTGAGTTTTTGTGTCGAAGTTGACAAACTCGTTATTGATCTCGCGAGCATTCTGAACCATCTCCCAGCGCAACCCCAGGTTGAGGGTCAGTTCCGGAGTGACTCTCCAATCGTCCTGGCCAAAACCGGAAACACTCGCCCACTGCAGGTTGTAAGGATAGTCTCCCAAACCTTTCAGGGCGGCGTGGGCGTAGTTGGGAACGCTCAGCAGCAGATCGGCTATCGGGTTGCCGGTCCCACTGGTGGCCGTTGTGCCGGTCGGGTCGTAGCCGGTGGTGTACATGCCGTTAAAGCTGAACTCGCCATTCTGCGTGGCCCAGCCAAGATCGCCGTAGAAAAGATTACGGTAATCTCCGCCCACGCTCAGGTTGTGGTGGCCGCGCGTCATCATCACCATGTCGCTATACTGCGTGTTGATATTGGTGTCGCCAGTGGGTTGCCACGCTTGCGGGCCAGTGTTCGCGAACCCTGAGATGCTAATCAATGGAATGCCCTGGGCAAAGGTGTCGGGGTTGATGTTTTGTACGCCGAAAACCGTATTCGACAGGTTGGTGCTGGCGATTGTGCCCTGGCCTTCGTAGATGACCTGATGGGCATAGCCAAAGTGGAAGTTGTTCACAATGGTGGGGCTGAAGGTGTGCGCCCACTCCGCGCCCACGATGGGGTAGCCCTTGCGCCAGATTGCCATGCCTTGATAAGGGTTGACTGCGGGATCGTCGTCAGTGAAATGGTTGATGGAGACGAAGCCATCGATGTGGTCTTTCTGGCTCAGGTAATAGTCGATGCGCGACAGTCCCTGGTCGTTTCCGACGGTCTCATTGGTGACGGCGGACAGGTTGTACCCTGCGCCTCCAGTTCCCGAAGGAGCCACGTAATAGGCTGCCGCCTGCTTTGCGAAATTGCCAATGCGGCCGGGATCGATCATGTTAGGTACGCCGCCGTACGCAAACTGCTTGCCCGTGGTGGGGTCAATGGCAATCGCGCTCATCGACGTAAGGTCGCCGCCCAGTTGAGCCGCGGTGGGATTCAGGATGTTGGACACGTTGCCCTTGGTAGTGCGAGTGGCTTCATAGTTCACGAAGAAGAAGAGCTTTTCCTTCTTGATGGGGCCGCCAAAGCTGCCGCCGAACTGTTGCTGTTTCAGCGCGTTCTTCTTGCCGCTGAAGTTGAACGCATTGTTGGCATCCAGTGCGTCATTGCGGATGAAGTCGAAACCCACGCCGTGAAACTGGTTGGTGCCGTTCTTGATGGTTGAGTTGAGGACCGTCTGGCCGTAGCCGTACTCGGCGGAGAAGGTGTTCTGCAGCATTTTGAATTCGCCGATCGCATCGATGGACGGGCTCACGCCGTAGGAACCGCCGCGCTCGACGCGGATTTCAACGCCGTCAAAAAGATAGCTGTTGCTGAAGAGACGGCTGCCTTCACTGGTGATCTGGCTGCCGGCCGAATCGCCGTTGTTATTCGCCCCCACGAAAAAAACGTCGTTGGCAAGGCCGGCTAGTTGCACGAAATTGCGCCCGTTGAGCGGCAAATCCGTCACTTGGCGGTTTTCAATCACTTCGCCCACGTCCGCGGTGTCGGTGTTCAGAGTCGCCAACGACCCCGTCACTTCTACACTTTGGTTTATTTGCCCGAGCGGCATGGTTATGTCAGACCGAAGGGTCTGATCGACCTGGAGTTGAATATTTTGCACATCCACGGATTTGAAGCCTTGCATCTCCGCGTGGATGACATAGGAGCCAGGGAAAAGGGTCGTGAAGGCAAAGGAACCTACATCGTTCGTGGCCTGAGTGGTTTTGACTGCAGTGCCCAAGTTCGTAACGGTGATCTTGGCCCCCACGATCACGGCGCCGCTGGAGTCACGCGCTGTGCCCACGACGCTCCCGTAAGTGGTTTGCGCCTCGCAGCGCATAAACATTCCGGAAACAAGAAGCAGCGCACAGGTCGCAATGACCGCACGCCTTAAAGCAAAGATACTCATAGGCCCTCCTCAAATTGTCCTGCTGTTCGCACCCCTTCTTGCCATCTGACGGCACTCGGCGGAATGAGCCCGACGGATCGGCACGATCGAGAGGCGCAACAAACTCTCGAGAGGTGCGGATTTTGCGCACTTGACATCATATGACCTGACATCTGAGGCGCAATCCTAGAGAAAACGTTTGCAATTGTCAAGTTGCTTTTGCAGGGGTCAAGGGAAAGACTGCGAACGATGCCTGAGTTCGCCGCGACTGCCGGAATTTCTTATCTTGGGTCGGTCGCCGACGCGTTCGATTTTTTGTGCTGTGTCAACAATTGGTTACGGCTTTCCGGTTGCAAGTCTAATATATTCAAATAGTTGCAGGAATCATTTAAGCCGTTGGGGGTTATCGCCCGGGAAAGGACATTTTCTCGAATGGAGTAACACTGAAGATCTGTAGAAATTGGTTGAGGCTGGCGTTGAGTCCCATATTCTTGTGCAGGATGCCCACCCGCAAAAGGACCGAAACCGCGATCCATTTCCGGGGCTTCACGGCGTTTTCGCTGGTTCCCTAAAATGCCTGTTGCGTAGAGGCATCTTGACCGAACGAAAGAAGACCTCCACTTCTCAGTTTATTCTATGGAACAGGCTGAGAGGCCGGCCCGGATCGGGTTTCAAGTACAGTCTGGATATCCGTTGCCGCAGAGCGAGTGATTACGATGGTTGCCGCTCTGGCGGCTTCGGGATCACGCCGGCTAATCGCTTCAACGAGCGCGCAATGGAGCGGTAAATCTCTAGCCCAACCGCCGGGCACCTGAATGGAGACGTCCCGGCCTGTGCGCAGCGCCGTGCCGATAGATTGGACTATTCTTTTCAGGATATCGTTGCCGCAAGCCGCGATGATCTCATTGTGAAGGGCCATGTCGGCCTGAATGTAGGCTTCTGCATCATGAACATGCTCTTCCATTCGCATGTACCGGGCCTTGACTCGTACGATGGTAGCATCGTCGCCCCTCTCGGCTGTAAGCGCGGCAGCCGCAGGCTCCAGAATCTCCCGAACCTCACTCATGTTGCGCAAGAAGACCTCGTTTGCGCCAAATTCGCATTGCCAATTCAGCACATCGGGATCGAGATGGTTCCAATTTGCACGGTCGCGCGATTTCACACCCTGACCGTGGCCAACCTCCACCAACCCCTTGGCCTCCAATACCTTCACGGCTTCTCGCAGCACAGTCCGGCTTACCCCGAGCATGCGACATAGCTCCGGTTCGGCGGGAAAGATGATGCGTTCGGAGCCCGCACCAACAATCTCGCGTGCCAGACCATTCACCACCTGAACAAACAGCTTGTCACCCCGAATCGGGCGCTTTACAGCCTCCGTTTTCAGGACTTGAAGGCCCCTGTCTAGTGATTCCAATGGCAAGCACATGCACCCGATGGTACTATTTCCCGAGTCATCATATGACATTTTATTTTGAAGGCTCTATGAACGCTGCCATCATACCGAAGAGCGTCGCTTCCGTTGTGATAGGGGCCAGGGTTGCCCGGCACACACCGAGGAAGTAAGGAGCCGCTGCCAAACCAAGCGGCGGGATTGTGTTGCCGCGTATGAGGAAGACAACGATGAAAATCCTCCGGGTGATTCTCGCAGTTCTCATCCCTTCTCTGCTTCTCGTCCGCCTTGCACCCTTAGCGGCACAGGATCAAAGCTCCGCGGGATTCCACCTTGTGGCGGTCGATGACTGTGGAAACGCTGCCCACGAGACTCATTTAGTGGAAGGCCGCGACGGAGAGATTCCCGCGTTCCTGGCACCGAAGGCGAGTCCTGAAGAGAGGACCATCTCCGGGGGCGCGGAAGTGGTGTACAGATACTCCGGGCTGCCGCCCAACGGACGGTACAAGCTGCGCGTGGTTTACCTTGGCGACCATGCCGGCCAAGCCGTGAAGCTGAGCGCGGGAGGGATTGAAATTGAAACGCGATTTGAGGAGCCGGAACATCAGGCTGTCAAGCGTGAGATCGATATCCCCTCGACGGCCTTTCAGAACGATGTGCTGGAATTAAAGTTCAAAGCTGCAGAACAGGGGGAGATCGCGGTGAGCCTGATTGAGCTCTGGTCCACCGCCGCTGAGCTTGCCGACAACCTTCACTTGCAAGTGGGCGGAGACAGCCAGGGAGGAATCACCGGGGTAGTCACGGACTGGCTGAACCGCCCGGCGCCGCGAACCTCGATCCGGGTCCAGCCACCTGACATCGCGGAAATTCGCGGCACGGCGGACGCGGCAGGCCGCTTCTCCATCCGGGCGCCTTTGGCGTGGCGCTCAGGAGAGCCTCGGCTCGTCAACGTACAGGCGGCGAGGGGAAAGCACTCGGCATCATCAACGATCAATTCTCTTGAGATTTTCGCCCCCGATATCCACCTGACTCCACGACCTTCGGAGGTTCCGGGAACGGACACACTGAGGGTGGAGCTCGGCGGAACGTGGAACTTTGTCGTTCAACCGGCCGCACAGTTCTGGGAACAGAAGACTGCATCCCCCGGTTCCACAGGCACGATTCAAGTGCCCGGTGAATGGGCGATGCAGGGCTATACGGTCCCCAAGGGCGGCGCCGCAGGATACTGGCGAACCGTTGAGATTCCCCGCGATTGGCAGGCGAAACGAATCAAGCTTAAATGTGATGCGGCCTTCAGCCTGGCCGAGGTCTGGGTGAATGGCAAGAAAGTGGGGCAGTACGAAGGCGGCTTTACGCCTTTTGAATTCGACATCACCGAGGAGGTCGAAACCGGCAAGAGTGCCGTGATCGCCCTGCGCATTGAGCAGGACACCATGGCCGCAGACCTCTCCTCCATGATCAATTACGCTCAGCACGATTTAGGCGGAATCACGCGGAAGATCTATCTGTTTGCTGTACCCGACGTGAATCTCTATCGCTTGCATGCCGAAACGCGATTCGACAGTAAATTCCAGGATGCCACCCTGCACCTCACTCTGGGAGTAGCGAATCAGTCTCAGTCGACCGTCGAGGGAACGGAATTGCGGCTGCGTCTGACCGATCCTGAAGGGAAGCCCGTCACCCTTCATCCGGATTCGGTGTACCTGCCGGCGTTGCGGGCTGGCGAGGACCGCGTGCAGGCGGTGGATATCCCCGTGACCAGGCCTCAGCATTGGGAGAACGAGCACCCGTGGCTTTACAAGCTGACCGCTGAACTGGTTGCGAACGGCTCGATGGTGGAGACGGCCGAACGCCGCATCGGGTTCCGGCAAATTGAGATCCGGGGGAATCGACTTTTCTTGAACGGCCAACCCATCAAACTCCACGGAGTGGAAAGGCATGAGACGAATCCGGCGCGGGGACGTTCACTGCAAGCAGGGATGTGGAGCCAGGACGCCAAGCTGCTGCACGAAGCGAACATGAACTACGTTTTCACTTCCCACTACCCCGTGCCGGAGGAATTCCTTGATGCTTGCGACGAGGTGGGCTTGCTGGTTACCGAGGAGATGCCCTCCGTCTGGGTCGGATGGCAGAACGGAACAGGAGATGCGCCTGCGGGTAGCACCGATCCTCGCTATTACCAAACCATGGCGACAATCGCTGCGACCGCGATCGAGAAAGACCGCAGCCATCCTTCCATCGTCTTCTGGCAGAGCTGCGACGAATGTATTTGGGGTAGAAACTACGCCAGCCTGATGTCCCTGTTTGCCACCATGGACTCGAGTCGGCCGATTAACTTTTCCTACGAAGCCGGCACCAGTAAGTTCTTTTCGCAGCACTACCCGTCGATCGATGAAGCCCGCAAAGCACCGGCAGACGGTAGTAAACCCATCATCTACGATCAGTATTGCCACATCAACAACTACAATCGCCGCGAGCACTATACCGATCCCGGTTTGCGCGACTACTACGGCAAAGCTATTGCCCCCATGTGGGACGCCATGTACTCGAACCCCGGTATCGCCGGCGGGGCCATCTGGGAATGGAGCGACGACGTCTTTCAGCTTCCCCCTTCGGGCCATGAGCGCGATCGCTTCCAGGGCTATCTGGATCCGCAGAATGGCCGCTGGCTTGTGGGTTACGGGCCCTGGGGAATCGTGGATTCCTGGCTGCGTAAGAAGCCCGAGTTCTGGAATGTCAAAAAGGCATACTCCCCGGTGCGGATTCGGGAGCACGAGGCAATCCCCATGGATTCGAGCCGCCGGTTGCGTATCCCGGTCGAAAATCGATATTTCTTCACCAATTTGAATGAACTGCAAATCGAGTGGGTCTCCGGCCAATCGCAGGGAACCGCAACGGCGGATGTCCCACCGAATTCACAGGGTGTAATCGAGATACCCTTGCCGGAAGGGGCCGTCGGCAATCCCGACCCCAGCCACCCTGACCCCGACCGCCCTGACCTGACGCTCAAGTTTTTCAACCGTGCAGAGCTTGTAGACGCCTACATCCTGCCAGTTGGGAGTGGTAGCCCGGTGCGCGCTGAGGCGGCTGCCGCCGCGCCATCGAGTTCCGCGCCTCGTCTGGAGCAAGGCGAAAAATCCCTCGTGGTGCGAGCCCAGGATTCCTACTGGGAATTCGATCGCAAGACCGGATTGCTGATAGCGGGTGGAAAATCAACTCGACCAGCGTATGTGGTGGGCGGGCCATCTCTTGCCATAACGCCGCTCGAACTTGCCGGCTTCGGGCAGATTTCCGGCCCCAATTTGGCATTGCAGCCGCCCGTGATGACCTGGGTCGCGTCGAACGTCAAAGCTCAAGTCGAGGACGGCTCTGTTGTCATCCGCGCCACCGGCAGCTACCCGGATTATTCCGGCGTCTACACTGCCCGTATCGATGGTTCCGGCCGCCTCACGGTGGACTACCGCTTTGAGTTCAACGGAGCCGAGGCGCGTGTGCGCGAAATCGGGCTCTTGTTCGATGCTCCCGCCACCGCCAATATCCTCCATTGGAAGCATCAGACCCAGTGGAGCTATTACCCCGATGGGCACATCGGCCGGCCCGAAGGCAGCGCGCCCGCCTTCCGCGACGCTTCCGCCTGGCCCGCGGCCGTTTGGGGCCAGACCCCACCGTGGCCCTGGGAATTGGACGCAACCGCGGAAGGAACCAACGACTTCCGCAGCTCGAAATTCAATATCCTCTGGGCATCGCTCACCAACGCGCAAGACCAGGGCCTGCGAGTGGACTCTGACGGGCGCCAGACCGTGCGCGCCTGGGTAGATCGCGACCGCGTGAAATTGCTGGTTTCCGACTTCGCGAATGGAGGAAGCGAGGTGTTCCTGCGCGACACGCACTGGACTCACGAGCAAAAAACTCTGCACAAGGGCGACGTGATCTCCGGCAGCGTCCGGCTGACCCTCAACGGCGAGCCGCGGTAAGAACGCGCCGGCAGGAGCCACTGCGCAAGCACGGGTGTGGAAACGAGTCTCAGCGAATTGCTGGATACACTCAATTCTGCACCCGCTGCAATCCAATCCTGCCGCGGAGTACAGCTTTGCTGTCACCCTCTACAATCGAATCCTGCCACTGGCGGTTTGAGCGAAGGGTCAGCATCATCCCCGCCCGAGGCGGGACCGGCTGCTACTCTGAAGTTACCATTCGGTAAATATTCTAGAGCGCCAGAGTCCATTGCGACGGCCGATCAGCCACCGGAAAGGCCAAAACGGAACTGGTGGCAGCAAACCACGGTATCCTGCAGCCAATCCCGGAGAAGTTGCGCCGGCGGCGAGAGCCACCGGCGCTGCATTGCTTTACGCCTCCTCCGGCAAATCGGTAAGACGCACCTTCACTTCGTGAGTCGTAACCGCTGGACCGGCATTCGGGCCCGTGTAGTTTCCCCACTCCAGATCGGGATAGGACCAGTAGTTATAGAGGCTGAATGTGACTTGTCCATTGGGCAGCACTCCGGCTCGCGCCGCGATTTCGGCGTCGCCTTCCGCGCGCACCCGGATGGCGCCGCCGGCCAGGATGCAGGAGGCCCACCAGATGTTCTCCTTCATCGAACGAAAATCGTTCGATGCCTGGGGAGCATGGCCTTCCTTGCCGTAGAGAAAGAAGTCGTCCACGTCTTCCGACCACGGCCATTCCGGCTTGGCCCCGTACTTAAGTTCAGCATGGCCCGGCCGTTTCAAGGCCAGCCCCTGCGGCCGGCCGATGTGGTCCTCGGGATACACCGACCACAGAGAAGAGCGCTTCCATGCCAGCTTCTCAACCGTGTGCGGCAGCACGAACGCGACGCCGACTTGCGGTTTTCCCTGTCTTTCCTCGCGGAGCCGGTACAAAGTGGTGATCAGGCCCGCTCCGTCAATGGTGATTTCAAACTCGACCGGATAGCTCTCGATCCCCTCTGCATCCTTGAACTCACCCGAGGTAAGAATCCTCACCGCATCTCCATCCGCCGCGGCTTCAAATTTCCTCAGGAGCCAATTCGTCGCGATGGGACCCGTGCCCAGGTCAACATATGGACCGCCGGCAATCACCGGTTGGTTGTCGAATCGCGCGTCGGCAATCAGTCCTGTCGCCCCACTAAATGAAACAGAGAAACGCGGCCCGGTTATCACCACGCGACCGCCGCTCTTCTCGAGTTTCACCGGTGCCGGCTTCGGCGTGGGAATCGACGGCTTCCCGATCCCGATGGGCAGCTTGAATTGATCGATCGACACGCCGCCGCGGAGGAAATCCAATTGCACAGTGTCCCCGGGCTTCCAGGGTTGCGGAGGAATTTCAAGATACCCCGATTGATGCGGCGGCAGGTTGACCTTCAGTTTCTGGCTTGCCGCAGAACCACGGGACCAGCGGATTTCGATTTCATTCAGGTTGGTGTGATCGAAGGCATTGCGAATCGGAATGGCAAGCGGGGCGCCATCTTCAGGGGCCGGGATGGGCCGATCGTCAATGCGAATCGGAGAATAGGCTTTCCGGGTCAGCCAGTATTCCGGCTTCTCCCGTCTCCATCCGTCGATGACCCCCCAGGGGCCGTACCCAACCGGCCCATCCGGCAACAAAAATATTTCATCAATGCCGGCCCAGATTGATCCACCCAAACAGCCGTCCGACGAAATGAATTTCTCGCCGAACTGCTTGATGCTTTGCCCCCAGAATTCGCGAACGCCCGGGTCGCGCCGCAGAGTGGGCAGGTTGTAGCACGAGACATGCGCAAACTCATCGTTCAGCGCGGGGTTGGTGCTGCTGCTCAGGTCCGAGTTCACACTTGCATAATGCTTGCTGTAGATGTCGACGGGCAGCGGCAGCGGAGCTGCGTCAGGATAGCTGAAGATCGTTGGCCGGCTCGGGTCGTGCTTGGCGGCAAACCGGCGCTCGAGCGCGAAGTTGCTTCCCCAATGGCTCTCATTGCCCAGCGACCAGAACAATACCGAAGCATGATCGCGGTCGCGAGCGATCATGTCCCTGAATTGGTCCATAAAGCGTGCCGTGAACTCCGGGTCGGAAGATGGGCCATTCTCCACATTCGACCAGCACACCGCCGTCTCTTCTTCCAGGTAAATCCCGTGCCGGTCGCATGCATCCAGGAACTGTTCCGAGGGCGGATAGTGGGAAGTACGGACAAAATTGATGTGACCCGCGCGCAGAAGCTTCGCATCCATCTCGTCGAATTCCGGCGGAACCGCCCTGCCGTAGATGGGGTGGATACTATGACGGCACACTCCGCGCAGCTTCACCGGCTTTCCGTTCACCAGGAGTTGGTTCCCGTCGCGCTTCACGGTGCGAAATCCGATCCGTCGCCGGATCGACTGCGCAACCGTCTTGCCGATGACGAGCGATACCTCAAGGGTGTAGGTGTTGGGGTGTTCGGCATCCCATGGCTTCGGAGCGGAAATCACGATGTCGGCACTTGCCGATTCACTGCGCGGGGCGAAGGTAACCGAGCCTGGCTGCGAGGCCAATGCTCGTCCGGAATCGTCGGTCACCTTCACTTCCAGCCGGCCGGAAGCGTCGATTCCGGAGGATAGCTCGGCGGCTAGATGGATGCGCCCATCCTTGAACTTGTCGTCCAGCGTCACTGTCGCGGCAAGAGACCGAAGATAGTCGCGAGGAACCGCGAACAGGCGCACGTCACGCAGAATTCCGCCGATCGGATGCTTGGCGTAGTAGCTCTCCTGCGAGATATCGTCGCTGCGGTCCGTCACTCCGACGACAAGTTCTGCGTCTTCGCCCGGCTTCACGTGGTCGGTGATTTCACAATCCCAGGCAGTGAAACCCCCGAAATGGTCGCGCACGTAAATTCCGTTCACCCATACCCGGGCAAAGCTGTAGACGCCATCGAAGCGGAGAAAGATTCGCTGGTTCGCAAAGTCGGCGGGAATCCTGATCGTTCTCCTGCACGGATATTCGCGATTGGGTACGATCGGAAGTCCCTGGGTGGCGAATTCATTGGGAACGGTCATCTTCGTCCAGGAAGTATCGAGCGCGCTCTTCCAGAACTCCGCGGGCGGATCCATATTCACCCGCCACTCACCGGCCAGGCTAATTACCGGCCGCTGGACGCTGGCCACCGACGAAGGTACCGGAACCAGGGCCGGAATTGCGACATCGTCGGGAACGTCGCCATTCAGAATGCCTGCACCGTGCAGAAGACGCCCGTTTGCCGTCAGGCATACCGCACCAAGGGCTTCAATAAATGTCCGTCTATTCACAGAGAACTCCTCTTGAGGGGCGCGTCACAAATCGAGATACGCTCACAGTTCAGCTAATACCACTTTTTGTGGTTTGGCCAGAGCGTAAGCCCCGCTCCGCCCTCGTGTCAAGATAAGGTGGGATTGCAGGCGCTCCCGGCTTGACAGAGGACCTTCCAGCCTCCACAATGCCAGTTGATCTCATTGGTCTTACCTGAGATCTCGCTAACGCAGGGGACATTTGTGTGACGGGAACGGGGTTCAATGCGGATCACTCAAGTCAAGAGCTGGCTGGTTGAAGGCATCAAGTATAACTGGGTCCTGCTCAAGATCTACACAGACGCGGGGATTACCGGTATCGGAGAAGGCACCAACTGGCCGGGGAGCCCGCTGGTCCTCGAAGCTTGCAGACATGTCGGAGAAACCATCGTCGGAGAGGATCCGACGCGCATCGACTATCTCTGGACCAAGCTCTATCGCGACTTCAACTGGCTGGGGCAAGGCGGCCCGGTTCTCTCCGCAATCAGCGCCATTGACATCGCACTGTGGGATATTGCGGGCAAGCGCGCCGGGCTGCCGGTTTACGATCTGCTAGGCGGAGCGTACAGCAAACAAATCAAGCTCTATGCCAACTATTGGTTCCTTGGTGGGGAAGGCACTCCCGAGGATTATGCGGAGCAGGCCGTGAAGATGAAGGACAAGGGCTTCAGTGCATGCAAAATGGATCCGTTTGCACACGTCAATTACTGGTACGGCGAAGATCTGTCGCACGAGCTAGGGCTTACTGAACCACAGAAGAAGATGGCGATTGAGCGCCTGGTCGCCGTGCAGAACGCGGTCGGCCAGGATTTTCCCATTGCGGTGGAGACACACGCCATGCTGAATGGCGCGACCGCTATCGAAATGGCGCATCGCATTGCCGAGGCGGGAATCAACTGCATGTGGTACGAAGAGCCGGCCGGACCTGAGTTCCCCGGCGAAATCGCGGCCATTCGCGGCAAGATTTCATTGCCGGTGTGCGTGGGTGAACGATTGCATTCGCGCTTCATGGCCCGCCCCATCCTGGAAATGCACGCCGCTGATTTTCTCATGCCCGATATCACCCGCTGCGGAGGCATCGGAGAGATGAAGAAGATCGCGACGATGTGCGAGGCCTTTCACCTGCCGATCGCGCCGCACAACCCGAATGGCCCTGTTTCGACCATCGCCGCGGCCCACGTGATGGCTTCGGTGCCCAACTTCTTCCTGCAGGAGTTTATGGTCACAGACGTCCCGTGGCGCGACCAGGTTCTCGACAAACCGCTGCCCGTACGCAACGGAATATTTGAGTTAAGCGATGAGCCAGGCCTGGGCTTTGACCTCGTCGAAAGCGAATTGGAGAAGCACCCGGGTATCACGCAGCGGCGCGCTGGATTCTACGTGTAGGCGCGAGGTGGCTCGATGGCGCCAGGAATCATGAATTCAGTAATGCGTGCAGTGCCGCCGAGCAGGTAGTTCCGGCATTGCACAGAATTTCGCGCTTTATCCATGTCTGACGGAGAAGAGATGAACACCAGACCAGACCATGAATTATTTCGGGAGATGCGCACCCATCTCTTCACCGCGATCATCGGCGACGTTCTCGACCTGCACGGCTACCATCATCAATTCCTCATGCCTGGATGCCGGCCGCTTTCTCCCGGCATGGTGGTGTGCGGACGCGCCATGACGGTTTATGAGGCCGATGTCACCGAGCCTGTGGATCCACCCTTTGGCCTGATGCTGAAGGCGCTTGACTCCTTGAAGCCGGACGAAGTCTACATTGCGTCGGGATCTTCTCCGGCTTATGCGCTTTGGGGAGAATTGATGAGCACCGCCGCACGCGTACGCGGCGCCGCCGGTGCCGTGCTGGCCGGCTACACGCGCGACAGCAATGGAATTCTTGAGATGAACTTTCCCGTCTTCTGCTATGGGAGTTACGCGCAGGACCAGAAAGGCCGCGGACACGTGGTCGATTTTCGCATTCCCCTCGAGATTCACGGCGTTAAGGTCAGCCCTGGCGATATCGTCTTTGGCGACATCGACGGCGTCGTCATTCTGCCACAGGAAGTCGAAGCCGCTGTCGTCGCCGACGCCCTCGAGCAGGTGAAGAAGGAGAAGACAGCCAAGAAGCTTTTGCTCAGCGGGGCCTCTGCGGAATCCGTGTTCGGCGAGACGGGTGTCCTTTGAATTCGATGGAACTTATCTGTATGCGCTTGTACATGTCATTCAGGAGCGGTGGTTCGTTTACATCCGCGGCTCAAGCAAACGGGGAACGGAAATCATGATAATCGGTATCGGCTTGGTTATCGTTGCGGCCATCTTGCAGGGAACGTTTCTGCTCCCCATGGCGCGTATGCGCGATTGGAAGTGGGAGCACATCTGGCTGGCCTTTTCGCTCGCCGGGATGATCGTCTTTAACTGGATCCTCACCTTTATCTCACTGCCCCGCCCGTCTGTGCTGTATGCGGCCGTGCCTTGGCGCGAACTTGCCATCCTGGCCGGCTTCGGACTTGCATGGGGCTGCGGAGCGGTATTGTTCGGCCTCGGCATGGACATGCTTGGGCTCACTCTCGGATATCCGCTCATTATGGGGCTCAACGCCAGCATGGGTACGTTTGTGCCGCTGCTTTGGCTGTATGGACACTCCATGTTTGCCGGCCGGCGACTCTTGATCTCTTTGGGAACGTTGGTTGCCATTGCTGGAATCTCAGCATGTTCGATTGCCGGTGCGCGGCGCGAATCGGCCGCTCATCGCACACGCAGCGTTTCACACTCACGATTTGTTCCCGGCCTTCTCATCGCCGTTGCCTCAGGGTTTCTGTCTTGCTTGCCCAACATTGGGCTCACGTTCGGAACCAATACGCTTCGCGCAGCGCAGAATCTCGGCGCTCCTGCTGCATTTGCGAGCAATGCCGTCTGGTTCATCTTCTTCAGCTTTGGCGCCGTGGTCAATCTCGCCTACTGTTTTTGGCTGATGATACGCAACCGAAACGTGCGTGCCCTGTTCGCCCAGGAACATGCACGCAATTGGTGCTGGGCTTTGGCCATGGGTGCCATGTGGATCGGAAGTTTCTATCTCTATGGGATCGGCACGGCGCACATCGGCCCAGCCGGTGGAACCATCGGCTGGCCTATTCTGGTCACCCTCTCCATCGGCGCCGGAGTCCTCTGCGGACTCGGCAAGGGAGAGTGGCGCGATGCGCCCGGTAATGCGAAAATGCTTCTCTGGGGCGGGCTGGCATTGATTCTGCTGGCTGTTCTCATCATTCCCTTGGGGTCCGGGTCGTAACAAGAAAGGAAAGCGCCATGAGATACACCGGCAGAGTCGCGGCCGTAACCGGCGCCGGCTCAGGAATAGGACGGGGCATCGCCGAATTCCTCGCTGAAGAGGGAGCCTTCGTCCTGCTCAACGACGTCCGCGCCGAGGCCGCTGATTCGTCGAAGAAGATATTGACTGAGAAGGGATTTCGTAGCGAAATCGCCGTCTCTGATATCAGCACAAGGGAAGGGGCCGAGTTCATGGTCAACGAGGCGCTCCGCCACGGTGAGCGTCTCGACCTGCTGGTTAACTGCGCTGCCCGCCAAATCATAAAACCCGTTGAGGATCTCGAGGTTGAAGAATGGGACACCGTTCTCAATGTGAATCTGAAAGGAGCCTTCCTGTGTTCGAAGGCGGCTTTTCCCTTCCTGGCTCAGCAACGTGGCGTCATCGTAAACATCTGTTCCGTCCATGCTCAGGCGACGGTTGGCGGGTTCGCTTCTTACGCCGCTTCCAAAGCAGGCATTGTCGCGTTAACTCGCGCCATGGCCATTGAGTTCGCCCCCAAAGGAGTGCGCGTGAATGCTGTTAGTCCCGGCACGATCGATACGCCGCTGGTCCAGGCATACTTCGATTCATGCCCCGATCCCGTGCGCGCCCGGTCGGAGTTTCTGAAGTTTCATCCGCTCGGACGATTTGGAACGCCTCGTGACATCGCGGAGATGGTTGCATTTCTCGGCAGTCAGCAGGCTGGCTTCATCACTGGGACAGAGATCGTCGTGGATGGCGGCATGACGGCGCTGCTCTTCGCGCAATGACCGCACGGATTGCCACCCAAGTCCGTCAACCATTGGCTTGGTCTGACGCATACATTCAAGAAGCGACTTCGTGCGCCCCCTCCCGCCTTCTTAGTGATTCCTTTGCTCCCCGTTGCAGCTTACGCGCTGGTTGCAAGAATTCGATCCAGCACATCCAGACCTAGCTCTTGCGTTGGAGCAAAGGTATCCGATGCGGCATAAGCGTAAAGCCCACTCAGAAACTGTCTCTGCTCAGGAGTTTGCTTGTCGTGCTCTTGTTGATTGAGACAGAGTGTGCAAACAAGAAGCCTGCCTGTTCCGACTCTCGCTTCAAAGACATTTCCAAGCTTGTGATTGCGCGCAAAGTTATCCACAACCTGGACGATGGGTCGGTAATTGACAGGAGTCTCATTCAAAATGACTGACTGCGAACTCTCGATGAGCGAATTCCATTGCCAGTCACTATGCATGTCGGTTGGGAATTTCCAGAAGAGAGGGTGGCCGGGATTGACGAGAATGCCCATCGTAGCGGGATCGAGTTTGAACCAGATAGGACTCCAGAACACCGGCTTGAACGAGCCTTTGAGAGTATTCTCCTTTCGCAGGCCGGATGGGAATAGAATCACTTTCTTCCCTCGTGCCAGTGCATTCTTGACTTCGCTTCCCCATGCGTTACTGACGAACATGCCGTCTCCTGGGAGAGCGGCAGGCACGGAGGGATAGACCCAAATATTCCAACTGTTTGAATAAGGAGTGTCTCTAAGTGAAAGGTTGACCGTCAACTTCGCCGGGGTGAAAGCTCTTGCCAGAGTCGCTTTCAATCTTCCGAGTTGCGTTACTGTTCCCGTCGGAGCGGCTACTTGTGATAACACCCCAGACGCTACTTCCGCACCGGCTTGATCGGTTATAAGCCAAGTTCCCAGCGTCTCACGAATATCGGCGGGACCGAAGTTGGCTAACTCCGCGGTAGCCTCAAATACCTCGCCGGCGTTGTAAGTTCGCTTTGGGAAGCGAAGCAAGGGAACGATAGCCCCGGCATAGCGCTTGTGCTCCTCCGGGGTAATGAGGCCCTTCGAATCCCAGAACGGATCGAGCAATCCAATCAGGGCTGTGCCCTGGCCCGGATAATCATGCAAATCGAGAAGCGAAAAGCCGGCATATCCGCGGGTGCGAAGCATGCATTCGATTTCGTCCTTGTACAGGAGAATGGCATGCTTACCCGTAGATTCCAGGAATCGTTGAGCCTGATCGAGCATTCCTTTCTTCGCAAGATCGTCCCGGACAAGGTCAAAGTTTTTTGCCTTTAAGACGCCAGTGTACTTCCCTATCTCATCGAGATTCGGGTAAAAGGTCCATTGCCCTATCTCGTGGCCGATCAGTGGCCGATCCTCTTTGGCCATGGGTGCTGTGTAATCGAAGTCGGTACCGGGTCCGTGTACGCCGCGCAAGTGGCCATCTTCTGTGAATTGGCGGTTCGCGGACTTCAATGCGTTGGATGAAGCGGAAGAATACAGGTGGCGGCTATCGGCATTGATCAGCCTGTCTACCCAATGGGTAATAACGTCTTCACTGCCGCCATATTCGTTGCCAATCGTCATCAGTGCGAATGAAGGATGGTTTCCATACGTATCGACCACGCGTATCAACTCTCGTTCCACAAACTCGTCGCGAGCATGATCCTCACCCGTGGGGACGTTTGCTTGCGGGCCCTCGGTTTGGACCAGCACTCCTTCCAAATCGGCTGCTGTGAATGCCGCTTCGGGCGGAGTCCAAGAGTGAAAACGAATGAAGTTGAACCCGTAAGACTTTTCAATCTGGTAAATGCGCCTCCACGAGTCGAGGTCGGTTGGCGGAAACGCGGTCAACGGGAAGATGGCGCATTCCAGTGTTCCGCGCAACATAAGAGGACGCCCGTTCATCGTAAACTGCGTTCCCCTGGTACTCAGTTCCCGCATTCCGAAGGTCACGGATTGTTCATCATGACAGGCGGGCTTGCCCTTCGTGCTGAGAGTCGCGTGCAAGGTATAAAGGTTTGGAGCGAACTCGTCCCATAGTTGTATCTCGGGACCCAATGGAACGAGGGCGTCCAATACTATCTCCTCGCTTGGGAAGGCGAATGGAACCATGACATCGGAGCCGGCTGGATGGCCGGATGAGTTAGTTACCGATAAGCTGATGTTACCGGTCGCGTGGGACCCCGAACTGTTTCCGACCCTGAGCTTGACTCTAACTGACTTGCGATTCACGTCGGGATATGTCTGGATCTTTGTCAGAGATACGGGGTCATGAGCTTCCAATTCAATCCGGCCAATGACACCATTCCAGTTGGTTTGTGTTCCCTCATAATATATGGAGACAAATCTCCCCAGGTCAAAAAGAAGGGTATTGTCTACACAGATCGTCAGCTGGTGCTTCCCTGGAGAAAGCAGAGTTCCAAGATCGTATACGTGCGGAGCTATGAGACTTTCCTGTGTGCCGAGCGCCGTTCCATCGAGCCATGCGTGTGTGACCCAATGCGCCCTCTCCATGAATAGGGTGACAGACTTGCCTTTCCATTGAAGGGGGATTTCGATCTCGCGCTGGTACCATGCCGGCCCCGTGTAAAGGTTCGGCCGGTAAAGTCCGCTCAGGCTTGGGGATTCTGGATTCGGAATTCCAGCTCTCGCCTGATCGGTTGTTCCAGGCAATGCGATTTCAGACGGCCCGATACCGTTTGCAGGCAGTAAATTTCTGAACCAGCCCTGGTTCATGCCTTGCTTGTTGTCGTCTCTTCTGAAGCGCCAACTCCCGCTCAGATCGAGTACCTGCTGAAACCTTGAGTCGGCACTGACCGGTGAGGTCCGGCTTTTCCCTTCCAGGCGTGAACTGGTCGAAAATGGAAATGCGATCGAAGCAGATGTTGCGATACCTGCCTTCAAGAGGTACCGGCGGGAGATGCTTGTCATTGAGCCTCCATGTGGCCAAGGGCGTGGACCAGAGCGTGAGAAGCTACCTTGTCTTGATCCGGGTCAGCGGCTGCTGTTTTGTGGAATCTTTTGTCGGAGCAGAAGTATAACCAGAATACGAACTCCCGTCCAATCCCAGTTCGCCGATCAGGTCCTCAGGGCCCACATAGAGGAGAAGACACGAGAGGGACTTTTAAGCACGGGAGGCGGCAGTGGATTAGCTACGTGGACGGATTCGGGGTAAATATGAATCTCAAAAACAGGGGTGCTTTCCTTAGCCCTTTAAGTTAGATTGATTTTCCTAAGCCGATCAGAGGAAGATCAGTGAGGTTATCCGCCCCGCCTCGCGGAGTCGAATCATTGATACAAGTCGTCGCAAGTGCCGGCAGCACACTCAGTCCTGGACTGGTCAGGAAACATCCTCCGATGAGCCGGGAGACAGTCCAAGGGGAAAGAGTCATCCTCGGAGTCTGCCGGCATTCTCAACAATGAGACAACGCCACACCCGATCCTCGGCTTACGCAAAATCTCGATGAGGTAATCGAGCGTCAAATGGGGACTGAATCAAAGCCGGAATATGGGGTTCCAGGTGCATGACCGACCTCGGTTTAGACGGATCCATAGCTGTCAAATTATCCCTAAGGATGAGAACCTAACCTCCTCCACCGAGACTACAAATCTGGCAACGGATTGCCATTTTCGCGCGAATCAGCGATACTAAACTTGATCAGAACGGAGAAGCGCTCTGTTGCGCAAAGTCTTTGCAAATTATTGATACTATTCAGCTTACCACAAAACTCTGATCAGCATCTCTAATGTAGGCAGAAGGCGGGCATTCGGTATTGAACTGAGCGGAAAGCTGGCACACTAGCAGATCCACTAGAGTATTTCGACCTTCGTTTTCTACTTAAGTAATTGATTATAAAGGCGCTATCGTCTAGGGGTTAGGACGTGAGATTCTCAATCTTAAAACCCGGGTTCGATTCCCGGTAGCGCTACCAGTCATTTGACGCTAAAGCCTGCTAATTCAGCAGGCTTTTGCTTTGCGGACAAATCGTCCTGGCGCTGTCTAGCTCCAGTTCGTGGGTACAGTGGTACACAAAATGGTGCACAGCACCAAAACTCAAGGCACTCCATTTCGCGCCTCGGCATCAGTGCGCTTACTCGCCTCTCGCTGCGGGGAACTTATGACATCCACGGGTCTCGACTGTGCAGTTCGAATTGGAACCAAGCGACCGCATTTTAGGGTCTTTTGGGTCGCTACTCGTTGAACTCGTCGACGACGAGTAAAAGTGCCGACGCTGTACTCCATATGGATCGCAGGCCCCAGAAGCTTTAACTCGTCGTCAGGATACCCGCGGATTGATCCAAATATCACATGCCAATAGGCTGAGCCAATACGCGCAAGGCCGCGATAACAGACGTGCGAGAAAGGTATCGGGCGTGAAGGAAGATCAAGTTGTTTTCAATCCAAGAGAGACGGCGAAGTACGTAGGCGTTAGCGAGCCAGTACTCAGATTGTGGCGCTCGCAGGGGAAGGGGCCTTGCTACTTCAAAGCTGGAGAAAAGTTGATTCGTTATCGCCGTGCGGATCTCGATAAGTGGATCGAGGATCGGCTACAGGTGCCGGGCCGAGGCAACTAAATACTGGGAATCGCGGCAGGAGCCTATAGCCCAAGCAACTCATTCCGAATTGCAAAGAAGGACAGGCGTACGAATGGAGAAGCAATAATGTCCTCACAGGCATTCAACTTTTCTGAAGCCGAGATTGCGGCCTACTATGCCGCCCGAGTGCCTGATTTGAAGCAAATCGGCGGGGGAAAGTGGCGCGGGCCTTGTCCGATCCATAATGGGGAGCGGAACTCCTTTGCCGTTGATCCTGAAACAGGGGGGTGGTATTGCCATTCCGAATGTGACTTTGGCGGTTCGATCACCAAACTGGAAATGGCGCTCAATGAATTGGACTTCAAGACAGCACGAAGAAATGTATTCAGCGTGGTTGGGCGCATATGGCGCAGATGGCGGTACATTTACAGAGATGAAACCGGTAAGCCTCTCCATAGCACCATCCGGCGACAACGTGGTCTCGGCCAAGAGCGCGAGAGAACGTTCCATCAGGAGCGATACGAGGGGGGGAACTGGATCAAGGGGCTGGGCAATGTACGGCGGGTTCTCTATCACCTGGACGAACTTGTGCGGGCGGAGGATGTTTTCATAGTAGAGGGCGAAAAAGACTGCGACAAGATTCGCAATGCGTTCAACTGGACTGCCACGACGAACCCGATGGGCGCAGGCAATTGGTTGCACGAGTACAATCAGTATCTTGCCGGTAAGCGAGTCACAATCATCCCAGACAACGACGACGCCGGACGGGCACATGTCCTGAAAGTCGCCGAGGGGCTCCTCCCGGTTGCCTCATCGGTTCGAGTGCTTGAGTTGCCGAACTTGCCAGTGAAGGGAGATGTCACCGATTGGCTGGGTGGGGGCGGAACCCGTAAGCAACTCGCTGCACTGTGGAAAAAGGCGCAAGTCCTAAATGAGGCGCAGCTTGCTGAAATTCGCAGGCGCTGGCGCCCGACAGATGACATTTTAAAGCGAGAGTCATCTTGTCATCCCGTTGCACTTACCGCGCCTACCGGTCCGCCCATGACCGCCGAAACAGCGGCTAAGATGACAGCAAACCTGCTGACCAAAATAAGATATTGGATTCGCACTTACGCTCTCATAACAGCGGAACAAGCGGTCATTCTGGCTGCATGGGTGTTGCACACATATGTCCTTGATGCGAGCGACATCACGCCATACATCCACATCACCGCCGCTGAAAAGGAAAGCGGAAAGAGCCTTTTGTTAGAGGTGTTGGCTGCTGTCGCTTTCAACCCCATCCGATCCGGCGGTATGACTGCGGCGGCATTGGTCCGCACCGTTGACAGTAAGCACCCGACACTCTTCCTTGACGAAATCGACGCCGCAATAAACGGGGACAAAGAGTTTGCGGAAGCGCAGAGGGGAATTCTGAACGAGGGATTTCGTCGCGGTGGAACATTCTACAAATGTCAGGGAAATAGCCACGCCTTGCGGGAATTCGATGTCTTTAGTTGCAAGTGCTTCGCTGGAATCGGAAAGCTGCCCGATACCGTGACGAGCCGGTCCATCGTGATTGAGATGCGCCGCAAACTCCAAACGGAGAAAGTCTCACCCTTCAGACAACGTGAAGTGAAAATTGCTGCCGCCCCGCTCAAGGTATCGCTCGAAGAATGGTCATCCCGAGGCGCTATTGCTCTGCTCAAAGAGATCCAACCGGCACCGATTGGCAGTTTAGGGGACCGCCAGAACGACATATGCGAACCACTTCTGGCAATCACGCTGCTTGCCGGAGATGGTTGGCTCCAGCGTCTCACTGACGCTCTAGTGGCCACCTTTAGGGCACCAAGTGCGGGGGACGCGTCAATTGGTGTGACTTTGCTTCAGGACATTCGAACTGTCTTCGGTGAGGCGAATGCGCAACAACTTCCGTCACAGGCCATGGCGAAGCACCTTTGCTTGATCGAAAGCGGTCCTTGGGCCGAGTGGTCGCACGGTAGGGGGTTGTCTGCCAACAATCTGGCTCGACAGCTCAACAAATACCAAATCTATCCGCAGACAATTCGGCTAGGGAATGCAACAGTGAAAGGTTATCGCCGCAGGGATTTTGAGGATGCTTGGGCAAGGTATTGTCCCCATGCCCCGACTCAGAGCGGAACAACGTCACAACCAGCGGATTCATTGGCTGAACCGTCGTTTTCGGTCCTCAACGCACGTTCGCTGTAACAGACGTGAGAATTGCGTCAAACCCGCATGAACACAAGGGTGTGACGGGTAGTCGGTTCAACAGAGAGGAAAAGGAGAAACATCTCTTGAATCGCTTGGCCCACCGCAACCGCATAGAGAAGGGCAGGCAGATGGGATTCTCAACTTTCTGCCTGCTTATGCGCCTTTTATTGCCAGTGACTACGGCACAGGGCAAGAATGGGATGTTGCTATGCCAGAACAATAAATACGTAGAGTTGATGTTCAAGATGGTGCGACGTGCTGCGATTCTGTACGGGGCCAAGAATCCTGCTGACCCAGATGCAAATGATTTATGCATCAGTCTGCGGCAGAACATGCTTCACCTGAAGTATTCCAGCCGACGCGAATTGTATTTTGACTGGCTTGACTCACACCTGATTGTTGACTCAGCAGAAAATGAAGAGGCAGGGCAGTCTGTGACTCTACATCACATCGTGGCATCGGAGTACAGTCGCTGGCCGGGTGATCCAGAGGAGACGATGTCGAATCTGCTAGGAGCATTAGTCAAGCCTGATGGCACAGCAGATGAGGAGTGCACGGCTAGCAGTCACGAGGAGGTATTTTGATGAAGCAAATACCGCTGCGGAACACAGGGCAGGTGGCATATGTGGACGACAAACATTACGCAAGGCTGACCAGAAAGAGATGGCATGCCGTTCCTGGCACGAACACAACTTATGCTGTGCATTCCTTTAATGTCGGCGGCGGAATACAACATGTCAAAATGCATCGCGAAATACTCGGTCTTAAGCCCGGGGACGGAGTCGTGGTTGACCATATCGATGGAAATGGACTTAACAATGTCGAGAAAAATCTCAGGACGGTTACCCAAAGGCAGAACAGCCAGAATCGAAGAGCCAATAGGTCATGCGAGTACAAGGGGGTAAGACCCAGCGGAAATGGCACTTGGCGAGCGCGAATTCAGTTGCCTGATAGGCGCATTGAATTGGGAACTTACGATTCCCCGGCAGAGGCCGCGTGGGCATACGACAAAGCAGCTATCAAGTATTATGGCGCCTGTGCTCGCCTGAATTTCACGCGGAAGATTGGCAACTCTGCAACAGGCAAAATCATCGGATGTCAACCGGTTTGACGAGCGAGAGCTATACAGAGGCCGCTGGGCAGAAGAGTGGCGCAGGCGATTTGGGGCATGCAAGAAGTTCTCGGGGGTTGAGCAGAAGAATGGAGTTCAGGCAGGGATTTCAAAAATCTCGGCTGTGGTGAAAACAGGGGCTGGGATTGGTGCACTCCCGTGGAACCGGGCCGCACAGTTCAGTGGCCATGGGCAAGCGCCTGCCGCCTCAAAACGCCCACCGCCCGTCGCACTAGGTGCCAGCTATCAGTATTCAGGGATCTTGGCGGATTTTGGCTGCACGGCGGTCCGCTGCCGGAGATGGTGACAGGGGCTCACACGGAGGCCAGGAGCGGCCCAAAAGCCAATACTGGCTCAACACCGGGCAATGCGGTGGTGATTGCACGGGTATTGCGTTCAAATTGGGGTTTGATTCTGGCCACCGCCTGAAACGGCGCTTTCGAGGACCAATTGTTGCAATCGTCTTTAAAACGGACTCAACGAGTGCTTTGTGAGTTTTCGGCAAGCGTGCGTGACGCCGTTTAGCTCACCTTGCTATGTTCAAT
>ODAK010001137.1_pt1 | contig 29578 bp, 25 predicted proteins | sample 1539591 | NCBI WGS metagenome assembly ODAK01 (sample SAMEA3539303, study PRJEB22396) | soil metagenome | biome: tundra; feature: field; material: soil | place: USA | collected 2010-05 | depth 0.15 m
GGAAGCCAATCGTGAAGCGATGGGGGAAACAGAAGCGTCTGGTTGACCGTGTCAGGAATGAAGTTCTGGCCCATGGCTCGAACTTAAAACAGAGCCTGCTGCCCACGCTGTAGGCTCCGTCACAAATCTATGCCCGACACGCACCTAGAGTTGTGGGCACGAGAATTTGAGGAAGTGCAGCGAATGGGAAATCCCTGTGTTTTCCCGGATTGAAAGATTCGCACCTTCCCCTGACCATTTTGATTCGTTTACCAACAATTCATTGGGGAACAATCAAAATCCGTAATTCGTACGGATAACGTGATGGACATGATCAGTCGATTTCTAAATTCGATGAAGCAAAAGGCGGCGGTCTGGCTGCGGCAGGGCATATCGCCCAGGCGGCTGGCGCTCACTCTTGCCCTCGGATTCGCGATCGGCTGCATCCCGGTCGTGGGGATTCCCACGCTGGTCTGCGCGGCTGTCGCCCTCGCACTCCGATTGAATCAGCCTGCCATTCAGGCAGCCAATTACGTGGTGATGCCGTTGCAGGTGGCGCTGATTGTGCCGTTCGTGCGGCTCGGCGGGTGGCTGGTTTCTTCACAGCAAGGCGCGCTCGCGGTCGGTACTCTGCTGCACAGTTCTCCGATGGCCATGGTTTCGCAACTGGGCGGGCTTGCCGGCATGGCGCTGCTGGCCTGGCTGTTGATCGCCGTCCCGGCGGTTGCGCTGCTCACCTTCACTCTCACTCCCCTCCTGCGACGCCTGCCGGCCTTACATGCCGTGGAAAAGGCCTGAACTCCAAAAGGCGCTTCCTCAGGATCCAGACAAAGTTCTTTAGCTTTGAAAGGGCGCGGCTTTAGCCGCACCGCCCGCGATATAAAAGATGCCCGGCTTTACAGGCTGCGGAAAAACTCGATCCGGGGAACGGGATTTGTTCGCTTTGAAAGGGCACGACTTCTAGCCTGTCCTGAGCGCAGCCGAAGGATGCCGATAAAGCCAATAAAATCAGTGGGGCTTTAGCCCCTGCGGGAATGCGCTCGGGCCATTTACCCCGATTTCCTGCCCCTTTTCCGCTGCCTGTTCAGGCCCCTGAATACCGTCCAATTTGGGCGCCCTCTAGACCCGGGCATTGGCTTTTCAAACCGGGAACAATATCGTCCTTAAACCGGCCCGACTGAAATTCTTGCCGGCTCGGGCTACCTTTCACAACTCGGGTTCAATCAAACGGTTATTCAGCGATAAACGCAATTAGAATAGGTGTAACGTAATGGACGATGTCGAATTCGCCCTCTGATCCCGCCCATCTGTGAAGCCGCGGAGCCGGGTTCCTCGAGCGTTTACGGCTCGGTCAAAAGTGCGGCGTTTCAGGATTTGATTAGTGAACCCCCTAGGAGACAGATGCAAGACGGGGCCAGCGGCGCAGCGACAACCGGAATCAAGCAGCCTCAGCGGGCAACCGGGAGTACCTATTCCTTGGCCTGGGCGGTACTGACGGCAGCGGCATTGATTCTGGCCGCCGGGGCTGTAATGTTCCGCATGATAACCGCTGACCAGTTCGCCGGACCCATGGGTGGACTTGTGGATGGACTGGTGATCCTATCCGCATTAAGCGCTACTGCCCTCCTTGCAAGACGTCTGCTGGTGCGCAATCCCGCCAATGATGAATCGACCGCTACCCCTTCCCCGGGCGAGACTCTGAAGGAACTCCTCGACTCTGCTGGGCCCATGGTCATGGCTGTCGGCCTCGACGGGCGTTTTACCTATCTGAATCCCGCCACGGAACGTCTCCTGGGCTACCACGCCTCGGAGCTAATGGTCTTGCCCCATGCCGGAGAGATTCTGGCCCCCGGGCAGGGGAGCCGCCTGGTTCAGGAGATGCTCAAGCTCTGCGGTGCAAATCCCGCGGAACTGCGCCCCGAAGCCCAGTTGCCCGCCTTCATGGATTGTGTTCGATCTCTGCCTCCCAGCCAGGTTCCAAGCTTCGACGCCCATCTGCTTCGCAAGGATGGAGAAGCCTTTCCCGTTACGTTGCATGTTTCAGCGCTTCGCGACGACAGCGGCGGCGTCTCCGGCCTCGTGGCGGTAGCTCTGGACCAGAGCGCGGTTTTGCACCAGGAAATGGTGCTGCGCGAGTCGCAGGAGCGCTATCGCGACCTGTTTGAGAACTCCACCGAGATGATCGCGACCCTGAGCCCGGCGGGGCAGTTTCTCTACGCCAACCCCGCCTGGAAGCGGAGCTTCGGCCTGGATAGCACCGCCCTGGCAGGCCTCGAATCGTTCGAAGAGTTATTTGGACCCAGTTGCCGCGCCGAGGCAAGTGCCCTTTTCCGCCGCGCGCTCGACGGCGAGGTAGTGGACCATGCGCCGCTCCGCAACCATACGGGGGACGGCCGCGTGCTGGAACTCGAACTGAGCCTGAGCCAGCGCCAGAAAGCCGGCAACCCCTTGGCGGTGCGCTGCCTGCTCAGGGACATTACCCAGCAGCAACAACGCGAACACCGCCTCGCCCTCCAATTGGTTGTAGCCCAGATTGTGGGCGAAAATTCTTCGCCCGAGATCGCGGCCATGCACATTCTCGAAGCCCTTTGCGCCTCGCATGGCTGGGATGTGGCCGTGAAATGGGAAGTCAACAGCGAAGATAACCGGCTGGAATTCTCGACCGCCTGGGGCGCCCCGGGACGGCGCGCCGAAACACTGATCCAGGAAAGCATGGGTCTCAGGCTCTCCAGCGGTGTCGAGCTTCCCGGACGTGTTTGGCGCGACGGCCGCCCGGTGTGGATTACGGACTTGGCCTCGATGCCCCTGACCCCGCGAATTCAGTCCGCGCTGAGCCAGGAGATGGTTTCCGGCTGGGCTGTCCCTGTGCGTGTGGGCAAGAAGATCCTTGCCGTTCTCGAATTCTATTGCCACTTCAAACTCCGTGAAGACCATGAGGATATGGCGGCCATGGAGACAGTGGCCGCCTCGCTGGGCCAGATGCTGGCACGCACCCGTGAGCGCGGACGTGCCGAGGAGCTCTACCGCCAGCAGGAAATCCTCCTCGATTCGGTTGCCGACGGAATCTGCGGCGTCGACCGACGCGGACTGATAAGCTTTGCCAACCCCGCCGCTGCGCGCCTGCTCGGAGCCACAGCCGCGAATCTGACCGGGAAGCCCGTACACGAGTTGCTGCACGGCTGGTCCACGCTAAGCCGCCCTTGCGGGGAGGACTGCCCGTTACAGCGCGCCACCGGCCACCAGATGTCCGCCGCCGGCGAAGATACGGTCTATCGCAGCGACGGCAGTTCGTTCCCGGCAGAGTATTTCCTCACTCCCATTCTGGACCAGGGCCGGTCTTCCGGCTCTGTTCTCAGTTTCCGCGACATCAGCCAGCGCTACGCCCTTGACCGCCTCAAGGACGAATTCATCTCCACCGTGAGCCACGAACTGCGCACCCCGCTCACCTCGATTCGCGGAGCACTCGGCTTGCTCTCTTCCGGCATCCTGGGCGAGGTCAATGACAAAGCCGCCAACCTGCTCCGCATCGCCCTCACCAACTCCGACCGCCTGGTGCGCCTTATCAACGACATTCTCGACCTCGAGCGCATCCAGAACGGCCGCGAGCCGCTCGCCTTCCGCGAAATTCAGTTAGCCGAGATTGTCCGCCAGGCAATCGACGGAATGCAGCCCGTGGCAGACGCGGCAGGCGTACAGTTGCTGCACGACCCAACGCTGGTCGAGGTCGCCGCAGATCCTGACCGGCTGCTGCAGGTGCTCACCAATCTGCTGTCGAATGCGGTCAAGTTCTCCCCGCCTAACTCCACCATTTCCGTCATGATGCACCCCGGCGTCAGCGGCGTCACGCTCTCGGTAATCGATCAAGGCCGCGGCATTCCCGCCGACAAACTCGAGGCCATCTTCGGCCGCTTCCAGCAGGTCGATGCTTCGGACTCCCGTCAAAAAGGCGGCAGCGGCCTGGGCCTTGCCATCTGCCGCACCATCGTCCTGCAACACTCAGGCCGCATCTGGGCCGAGCGAAATCCTGTGCGCGGCTCGACGTTCCGCGTCTTCCTGCCCTACCAGCAGGTTCCCGCGCCGCCAGTCGCCAGGCAGGAGCAGGAGCCCGGTTACGGCACGGTCTTGCTGGCCGACGCAAATGGAATAACGCGCCCCCTCATCGCCGCCAAGCTTGCCCGGCACGGCTATCACGTCGTGGAAACAACAACCCTCGAACAAACCGTCGAGGCGGCCCACAACGGCGTCGAGGCCATTCTTCTTGATACCTCGCTGGACGGAATGAACGGCTGGAAGCTTCTGCCGCTGTTGCGTCAAATGGACCCTGAAGCCCGGACCCCGGTGGTTCTGCTCAGCGTGGCCGGCCAGGAGAGCCCATCCAATTTGCCCGCCCTCGCCGAGGGATGGGTGACCAAACCCCTCGAGGAAGACGCGCTGCTTTCCGAACTGGCCCGGGTGCTTTCCGTTCCCGGCGAGAAGGCTCGCATCTTGATTGTCGAGGACGATGTGGACCTGGCGCATGTCATACGCGAGGTGTTTTCCCGCGACAACATCGAGATAGCGTTGGCGCACACCCGGCAGGAAGCGTTGGACGCATGTTTTAGCTTCCAGCCAAACCTGCTGGTGCTGGATATTGGCCTCCCGGATGGCGACGGCTTCAATGTAGTGGACTGGCTCCGCCAGCATGAGACCCTGGCCGGCTTGCCGCTGGTGGTCTACTCCGGCCGTGAAATGACTTCGGCGGAGCGACGCCAACTCACGCTAGGCCCCACGCACTTCTTGACCAAGGCCCGCGTGCGACCGCAGCAACTCGAGGCGCTCGTGTTGACCATGCTGCGCAGTCTGCGCCCGATGGAAAGTGCTCCCCTTCCCGCGCCGGCCATACGGGATGTTTAGCAAAGTGGACATCGCGGACCGCCAAAGGAGATGATTGAGCCATGTCGCACCGCATCCTCATCATTGACGACGAAGATGACATCCGCGAGGTAGCCGCACTGAGCTTGGAAACTGTGGCCGGTTGGGATGTAGTCGTTGCCAGCTCCGGTGCGCAAGGCCTGGCGCGTGCAGTCGAGTACCAGCCCGAAGCAATCCTGCTCGACGTAATGATGCCCGGCATGGATGGGCCCACAACATTTCGCGAACTTCGCAAAAATCCCGCCACCGCACACATTCCGGTCTTGCTTCTTACGGCAAAGGTGCAAAGCTCTGACCAGCGCCGTTTCGCCGACCTCGGCGTCGAAGCCGTTCTCTTCAAGCCCTTCGACCCCATGACCCTCTCCTCCCAGATTGCCACCGCGCTGGGCTGGAGCTGACTGGCGCCGACCCAATGGACTCAAGATGGACTCAATAGAAAAGTTCGCAATGAACGACGCCATCGACAGCCTGTGGGCAAAATTCCTGCCCCAGATGCGAGAACGTGTTGCCATTCTCGAGAGCTCAGCAACTGCATTTGCCGCGGACCAGCTCCCCGATGCGCAGCGCTCGGCCGCCAGCACCGCCGCACACAAGCTGGCTGGCGTGCTGGGCACCTTCGGCTTGACCCGGGGCACCGTTCTGGCCCGGGAGCTCGAGATCATGTACTCCCAGGAAAATGGCCCCGATCCGGCAACCGCTTCCAAGTTTGCCGAAATCGCCGCCGAGTTGCGCACCCTGGTCGAGTCCCGCAAGTGACCCAACCAATTACACTTTTTACAAGTGATTAGCCGCGATCCATTCGAGCCACAATTAGACCTCAGCTTTGAGGAGCCGCGACTTACGCGCCGCGTTTGGCCCGTGCGCGAACTGGTGGGCCTGGTGCGCGAGCTGGTTGAACAGGAATACGGGGACGTGTGGGTAGAGGGCGAAATCTCCAACTTCCGGCCCGCGCCCTCCGGTCATGTCTACTTCACTCTCAAGGATGCCGACGCTCAACTGCCGGTAGTCCTCTTCCGCCGCCAGGCCATGCTCCTTCGCTTCCGCCCGGAAGACGGTCTTCACGTCCTGGTACGTGGCCGGGTCAGCGTCTACGAGCAGCGCGGCCAAATGCAATTGGTAGCCGAAACCATGGAACCTGTCGGCGCCGGCTCGCTGCAACTGGCATTTGAACAACTAAAGGACAGGCTCAAGGCTGAGGGCCTCTTCGACGCTGCCCGCAAACGTCCGCTGCCGGCCTTTCCGCGCACCGTAGGCATCGTTACGTCGCCCACCGGCGCCGTCATCCGCGACTTCCTCAACATCGTCAGCCGTCGCCATTCCGGCCTCAGCGTGCTCCTCTTTCCTGTCTCTGTACAAGGCGATTCAGCGCCCGCCGAAGTGGAAGCCGCCTTGGCCCAACTGAACCTCTCCGGCCTGGTCGACGTAATCGTTCTGGCCCGGGGCGGCGGGTCGCTTGAGGACTTGGCGGCCTTCAACAGCGAACGCGTTGCCCGTGCCATCATTGCATCGCGGCTCCCCGTTGTCTCTGCCATCGGCCACGAAACCGACTTCACCATCGCCGACTTCGCCGCCGACCTGCGCGCGCCCACCCCTTCCGCCGCAGCCGAACTCATTACCGAAGCCCAGCACAAGATTGCTGAACACCTCGCCAACCAAAGCCACCGCCTCGACCGCGCCACACGCTACCAACTGCTGCAGGCACGCCAGCGGCTTACGCGCCTCCCCGTCAGCCGTGCGGAGTCGCCGGTATCTGCGCTGCTGCATCGGCTGGAGCAGCGCGTGGACGATTTTTCCTTTCGTTTGGATGCCGCCATCGGCGGCCATCTGCGGCAGCTCCAAGGCCACACTGCGGAGTTGGCGGCGGCCATTCTGCGCCACGATCCGCGCCGCGAACTCGCCCAGGCTCGTGAGCGCCTGGCCGCCTTCCGCACCCGTCTGGATAGCTCTTTGGAGCGGACCCTGCAGCGCTCGGCATCACACCTGAACTCCCTCGACGCCCGGCTGAATTCGCTCTCCCCGCTGGCCGTGCTCGACCGCGGCTATGCCCTCGTGCTTGATATGCAGGGCGCGGTCGTGCGCTCGACAGCCCAAATCGCCACCGGGGACAAAATCACCACACGCCTCGCCGTCGGCGCATTTATCAGCCGCGTCGAGAACCCCTCCGTTGCCCCCGACGCACCCTTGAAAACTGCCTCCAACTTGAAAACCAGGAATTGAGATAATGACCGCAACCGCCAAACGCAGACTCTTCGGCACCGACGGCATTCGCGCCGTTGCCGGCGAAGCACCCCTGGACGCAACCACAATCTTCGCCACTGGCCTCGCGCTGGGCAACTCGCTGCGCACCGCCGCAACAGTCCAACCCGCCGTCATCCTTGGCCGCGACACACGCGAGTCCAGCCCCTGGATCGCTGCCACGCTCGCCGCCGGACTCCGCGAATCGGGCGCTCGGGTTGAAAGCGCCGGCGTAGTGCCGACGCCTGCGGTGGCTTTGCTCACGCGTTCGCACGGCTTTCAAGCCGGAGTCGTCATCTCCGCATCCCACAATCCCTGGCGCGACAACGGCATCAAGCTCTTCGGCGCGGATGGCTTCAAGCTCGCCGATGCCCTCGAATTGGCCATTGAGGATGAAATTCGGCGCTACGCCGCGAAAGTCGTTGCGCCCGATCCCGCTTCCCTGCCCCCAGTCGCGGACAATTCCGAACTCCAGGCCGACTACATCCAGTTCCTCATCGACTGCGTGCCGGGGCTCTCGCTGGCGGGCCTCAAGATCGTAGCCGATTGCGCCAACGGAGCCGCAGCCGCCGTAGCCCCCGAGCTGTTTCGCCGGCTCGCCGGCTCCGCCCCCAATCAGGTGACACTCCTCAACATCGCGCCGAACGGCCGCAACATCAACGACGGCTGCGGCGCGCTGCACCCTGAGCGGGTAGCAGCCGAGGTCGAAGCCCGCGGAGCGGACCTGGGACTCACCTTTGACGGCGACGCCGACCGCTGCATGCTCACGGGCGCACACAAGAACATCGTGAACGGCGACGCAATCATGCTCATGGCCGCTCGCGACCTCAAGGCCCGTGGCCTCCTCACCGGAGACCTGGTAGTAGCCACCACCATGTCCAACATGGGCCTTGAAGCCGCTCTCAAGCGTTCCGGCATCCGCATGTTGCGCGCCCCGGTAGGCGACCGCTACGTTTTGGAGCAAATGTTAAGCAACAACGCCGCCCTGGGTGGCGAGCAATCCGGCCACATTCTGCTGCCCCATCTGGCCACCACCGGGGACGGCCTGCTCACGTCGCTGGTCGTCCTCGACCTCATCGCCCGCACCGGCAAGACCATCGACGAGTTGACCGCCGATCTGAAGGTCTTTCCGCAGGTCATCGTCAACGTAAAAGTACGCGAGAGGAAGCCGCTTGAATCAATTCCCGAGGTGGCCCAGCGGATTCGCGCCGCCGAGGAGGAGTTGAAAGATTCCGGCCGCGTGGTGATTCGCTACTCCGGAACCGAAGCCCTCGCCCGCGTCATGATTGAAGCCGAAAGCGAAGAGTCGATGCGCCGTCTTGCCGATGGCATTGCCGATGCAATACGAAACGAACTCGGCGCCTAGAAAAGCCAAGTTCGCGGGACAACTGCCCGGCGGTTCGACTTTTTGGGCGAGACTGGATTTCACCGGATTTGACTGATCTCAGCCGTCACGGATTGTCTTGACTACAAGGCAACTTCCGATTCGGCCACAACCCGGGAACTTCGCTAAAACACGACCTTCGCCTGCGAAATGAACTGTCATCCTGAGCGCAGCGAAGGATCTGCGTTTGGGATGCGACACCTCTTAGTTGCGCCATACGTATGAACCACAAGGACGTTGCGGAATTGTTTCGCCAGCATGGTGGATGGCTTTAATTTGAATACCTTACATCAAGGCAAGAACCCCTAGCGCCATGATATCGACGAACATATCCCTCCATATGGGTTTTGCAACCGTCATCCTGTAGCGCACGGGCACGACAATCCCAACCGGGACCGGCGTGGTTGCATCCTTCATTACCGGCTTGAAGCGCAGGTGCTCGACCATCGCCACCGTCTCCATGTCCAGGCTAGAATCCAGACCCTTGATGATGTGCACGTTCTGCGGTACACCGTTGGTGTCGATTACCAGCGATACGAGAATGCGGCCCGCGATGCGGCTCTGCGGCATATAGCGTGCGATCACTTCATCGGCGTTGACAGGCTCCAACGTGTCGTGCTGTTTTCTGTCATGTGCATTGGCGGCAAGAACCTTTTCTGGAGTTTCCGGGATGAAGTTGGCAAAAGTCACCGGCTCTTTTTCTACGTACTCGAACGTCGCCACGACCGTTCCTTCAACGGCAACCGGAGTGCTGCCATCGCGGAGCGCCGGTTTGAAGCGCCAGTTCTTCACCGCTTCCATCGCATTGCTATCGAGTTCCGGCTCAAGCTCGCGGACCACATGAATGTTCTGTGGAACGCCGTTCGCATCGACCGTGACGCCCAGAAAACAACGGCCGCGTTTCAGTAATTTTTCGGAAATTGGAATCTTCGGATCGGTGAGAACGGTTGGAATCGGCGCACTGATGTGCTCTCCCACCTGTCCGGCTGGGACCGCCTCTGTGAGTGTCGCCGAAACCGTTTCCTGCGCCGCCGGAGGTGCGACCACCGCCAGTGCGATCAGTGGGTGCGCACGTAGCGTGAACTGGTAGAAATTGTCATCCGTTGGATGCTTCCCGCGTTGTGCGCAGGTGTGCAGGCCGACGGTCAACTCGACGGCAACCGCTGTGGCCGAGCCATCAATGACGCCGGGCTTGAACCGCTGCGCTTCGACGAGTTCCGTTGCAAAACCAACCAGACGCCGGTCGCTCGCTTACAGCGTCTTCAACGCGTGCGGAAGGCCGACGGCATCGATTGTAGCTCCGAATTTGACAACTCCGTTGAACTCATCGCAGTGTTTCGGCGTCGAGACTGTCACGGTGGGTGACAGAAGAGTGGGCGCAGTAAGTCCCGCTCCGGGCGGACGAATGGCCAGCGTATTTTGCTGGCCTCCCGCTGGCAGCCACGCGAGCATAAAAAGCGAGGCAATTGCGAATACGTAACGCATGAAAGGTCTCCGAAGGGATCGAAACCAATGTAGCACGTCGAACTTTTCTTAGCCGGTCCAGTGTGCTCAGATAGTCAGCGGAGTCAACAAGAAAGAGGTGTCTCGGCGCTACATACACTTTGGCTGTCGAGTGTACGAATCTAAACCAACCAGCCGTTCCTGACCCCAAAAAGGCCGTTATTGAGCCCAAATCCGGTGCCGTGTCCTAATCCTCTTCAACAATCGCCAGGTCCCACGGCCCAAGTGTCAGCACGGCAGACTTCCCCACCGGTTTCCCTTCCAACAGGCTCGTTCCCGCGCCATACCCATAACTCACCCTGACCTCGCCGCTGGAGTAATTGAAGTAGTAGTGCACCCGCTTCCCCAGCCGGTTCGCGCCGTGCTGCACATGGACACCGGCAGGCAAGTGCTGCTCCGGCCCTGTAAGCCCCGCCTTTTCCAGACTGGCGAGAAGCACTGCCGTTTGCAGCTTGTCGGAGAGGTAGGTTCCCTCGTAAAGCAGGGTTCCCGCGCCAAACTCGTTCTCGGTGATCGCCGGCCATTTCGAAAAGAAAGGATGGTCGTAGGTGGCGACAGCCTTGGCGTGTTCGGTGATGAGGAACTCCGCCCAATGCTGCACCTTGTTCTCTGCCCCGGCGTGAAAGGGGTCGCCCTTAAGCGCCAATGGATGTTCGAGGTTCGAGAACTCCTGATAGCTGAAACCGGCAGCCTCGCGCAGTGGCCCCGGCGCCCGCACCCAGCGTACCGCGGAGTTCTCATTGGCGAATCCGCTCTTGAAAGTCATCACCACGTGCCCGCCGGCTTTCACGTAGTCAGCAATGCGCTGCAACAGTGCGTCATCGGCAATGTAAAGCGCAGGCACAATCAGCAGCTTGTAGGCTGAGAAATCCGTGGTCGTAGGGAAGACAAAGTCCGCTCCGATGTTCAAGTCGTAGAGCGAACGATGAATCTGCTTGACGAGCGTATCGTAGGTCGCCGTAGCCCGGCCCGCCTCCCAGGGCATGGCCGCATTCGAGGTAAAAGGCATAAAGCCGATCGCATTGGCTGAGTCGCGGCTCCATAAAATAGCAACCTGATTGTGAATCTTGAGCCCGGTAAGGTGGGTCCCGATCTTCTCCAGCTCGTGCGCAGTGCGCGACACTTCGGCGTAGGCGCGGTTCGGCTCCAGGTCATGCGAGAGCACGCCCTTCCAGTAGGTTTCCTGGTTCGCGGCAATCGAGGCCCAGTGCCAGTACTCCACCATGTTGGCGCCGTTCGAAAGATGCGTGTAGACATCCTCGCGCATCTGTCCGTCGTAGGGAGGGAATTGGAAGGCTGAGCTCCAATCGGTGGATTGAGCATTGGTCTCGGTGATCAGAAAGTTCCCGTGCTTCAGCGAGCGGGTAAAGTCTTCCTGCAACGATTGCGTTGCGCCGTCGAAATGGTCCTGCGTCCCGTGGTAGACATTATCTGCCGGGATATCGAGGAAGTCGGCGACAGCTTCCTCATTCACGTCGTGACGCATCATGCCACCGTAGTCGGTGGTTACAAACTGGTTTCGCCCGGCACATTCGCGCACCAGGTCCGCCTGCCAGCGGAGGAAGTCTGTCACCCGCATCTGGCTCCAGCGAGTCCATTCCAGCTTGTAGCCGGTACTCTGCGCGCCGTCCCGCGTAGGCAGATCTTCCCATGTGTGCAAATTTTCGCCCCAGTAGTTCAGGAACCAGGCTTTGCTCAGCGCCTCCGGGGTAACAAATTTCTTTTCCAGATAATGCTGGAAGCCGATAAACACATCTGGATTTGCGGCCTCGTAGCTGCTCGTCTCGTTGTCGAGCTGCCAGCCAATCACCGTAGGGTTGTCCTTGTAGTGCGCAACAATATGCCGGATCAACCGCTCTGCATAAAAGCGGTAAGCGGGCGAATCCGTGTCCATGTTCTGTCGCATTCCGTAAGTAGCGTCGACCGCCAGTCCGCCAAAGGCGCCCGCCGGAATTCGGCGAGCCAGAATCTCCGGGTGCTGATGCGCCATCCATGCCGGGATCGAATACGTAGGTGTCCCGAGGACGACCTTGATGCCGGCCTTGCCCATGGCGTCCACAATCTGGTCCATCCAGCCGTATTCAAACTGGCCGTCCTCGGGCTCCCACAAGCTCCACGTGGATTCGCCCATCCGGACCACATTCAGCCCGGCTGCCTTCATAAGTGCGACATCTTTTTCCAGGCGCGCCGATTGGTCCCCCGGCATGTATTCGTTGTAGTAAGCCGCCCCGTAAAGCACGGTAGGAAAGTCCAGCGCTGGGCCGGCAGGTGCCGATGTCTGCTGGGCGCTAACCGTGGAGACGGCGAGCAGAAGGAATATTGGCAGGAGAGCAAGAAAGCGTTTGCCGGATACGTGCAGCATCTGTCCTCTTTTTCTTGGAACAGGCAAGTTTATCGCAGAAGGACCGTAGGAAGGGACAGTTCAAAAATGCCACGGGTTCAATACTGTCACACCCATAGGTTTGAAATGTGAAACATTCCGGGTGACGACCGTCATGGCATGGACCAAGGCTGTCGCGGCAATCAAGGAGTCTCTGTAGGAGCGTGGGTCCGGCACATGCAGTGCCGCACACCTTAATGCGATTGGAGTGTCGACAGGCAGAATTCGACCTGCAAAAGCTCGCTGTACGCGATTCTCCATCCAGGCGCGAAGAATGGCGCCCTGGAGCGTATCGCGGCGCTCCATCAGCAGAATCCCTTGTTCCATCTCCAAAATGCAGATCGCGGAGAGATATAGTGAATCCGCTCGAACGCTCCTGGCCCAAGCTGCGACGTGGCGATCTGCTTTCCCGGCGCTCTCTTTCCGGAACTCGGAGACGACATTGGTATCGAGTAAGTACATTAGGAGAAATCGACCGGACGGAGGAGTTCATCTCCCAGGCGGGGCGGTTCAAATTCAATCTCACCAGCCTCCGGCATGGCCAACAGAGCGAGGATATTTTCTTGCTTGTTCGAAATCTTCTCGTATTCCTCAATCGATAGCAGTACATGCGCCGGGCGGCCACGGTCGGTGATAAACACAGGGCCTTTACGGGCCGCTTTCTTCGCCCGGCTGGTGTCCTGGTTAAATTCCCGGCTGGAAAGAGTAGTGATAGCCACGACACCCTCCTTTACGTAGTTACGTTTCTACATTTTAGCACGGAAGCTGCTTTTATTCGAAAGCCAGCAACACAATCTCGGGATGTGTCCCCACCCGCATCGGCGGGCCCCAGGTTCCGGCGCCGCTCGAGGTGTAGACCTGCAGCGCGCCGAACTTCTGCAGGCCATAAGTGAACTTGCCGAAGATGCGCCGGGTGAACCAGCTAAACGGAAACACCTGCCCGCCGTGCGTATGCCCGGAGAGTTGCAGGCTCACTCCAGCCTTTTCCACAATCGGCAGCCGGTTCGGCACATGATGGAGCAGAATGCTGGCCTGCCCTTCGGCCAGATGTAAGCTTTCCAAAAGCGCGCTGAGGCGCAGCGGGCTTGTCGAATCCCCATAGGTCACTCCCACAATGTGCAGCCCGTCGACAGTCACCTTTTCATTTTCCAGCACCCGGATGCCGACGCGCTTCATAGCCTCTGTGTAATGTGCCGCGCTGCCAAACTCATCATGGTTGCCGGTGGCAAAGTAAATGCCGAATGGCGCGGAAAGATCTTTGAAAGGCGCGGCCAAACGGTTCGGATCGGAGTGGGTGCCATCAAAAAGGTCGCCGGGAATGAAGATGATGTCCGGATTCAGGTCGGCAGCCATGTCGGCAATGCGGCGGCTGAATCGGGGCCCGTTGATATTGCCAAGGTGCAAATCGCTGAAGAGCAGGGCCGTCCGCCCCCGCCACGAATTCGGCAACCCCGGCAGGCGGACCGGAACGCGCCGGATACGAACCAGCCGCGCATTCAGCAGCCCATAGACCCCGGCAATCAGTGCAAGGCCGAAGAGCGTGGCGGCGATGAAGGGTCGATTCCCATGCACCCCCACCAGCCGGCAAGCGAACCAGGCAACCCAGCAGAGGCACGCGGCGAGGAAGAAGAAATTAAGCAATCCCAGCCATACGGCAGCAACTCTGTAGAGCGCCGAGACCAGCCAGTTCGAAAAGCGAAATCCAAGCAGCGCGGCCACAATGAAACTCATTGCCAGCACAAACACGAAAGCCCGCAGCGCCAGGGCGGCCAATGGACTGAGTGGCCACCAGAAGTCGATCCAGGTTCGATAGATGAACCAGTGGGCAAGACACAACGATGCCTGCACAACTGCGATGGCAAAGAAAGGCCAAGCCTTCAAACCGGAACTCCTTGATTCAATTCTTGCATGCGGGAGCACGGCTGCGGCGCGAGTGAACAAGGGAGGGAGGAAGCAGGAATTTTTGCATCTTATGAATACGGATCAAAATATTAAAAACAAGGACGATCGCGATGACCCCGAATGAAACCGGCCTCTCGAGTCAAAACTCAATTCCAGCGGATAACCTGAACCGAAGCCTGGTCCTTGCCCATGCGGAGGATGCCAAATTCCCTCACATCGGACTGGTAGGAGACACCTACACAATTTTGCTTACCGGTAAAGACACGGCTGGCCGATTCTGCATAATCGACATGCATATTCCGCCCGGCGGTGGCCCTCCTCCTCACCGGCACGACTTTGAAGAGTCCTTCGTGCTCCTTGAGGGCGAAATGGAAGCCACCTTCCGGGGAGTGAAGTCGCTGGTGAAAGCCGGCGAGACCTTGAATATCCCCGCCAATGCGCCGCACCAGTTTTACAACGCCGGCAATATACCGGTACGCCTTTTGTGTATCTGTTCGCCGGCCGGTCTGGAAGAGTTCTTCACGGAAGTTGGGGTTCCAGTCGCGACCCGAACCACGGCGCCTCCAATACTCGATCCGGTTGCGCAAATGGAATTCAGAGCCAAGTCCCTTGCGCTGGCTCCGAAATATCGCACTGAGTTTCTGGAGCATGCGTAAAGCTCGAGATCAAGTGGATAGGCGCTGGTTGATAACCCTGTTTTGAAAGGGCGCGGCTTTAAAGCCCATCGATTTTATTGGGCTTTTCGGCATCCTTCGGCTGCGCTCAGAGTTTGTGACTTTTTTGAATCTACGCGATTTGTTGGCACATAAGTCATTTGTTTTCAGCACCGAATTTCGAGTGAAAACAAAAAAGTCACAAGCTCTCAGGACAGGCTTTGAAGTCGCGCACTGTTACAACCCCTCAAAGATGAAGTTTTGCCTGCGCAAGATCGATATTGTGATCGAAGGGAGCGGGTTGGGCGCACTTGTGACCTGCCACCGTTACGGTGGTCTTGCCTTCAACCCCAATCCCTCTCAAGAGCCGCTATGCTGCGTTGTGGGCAGCGGCGTCCCGCATGCGGATTACAGCGTCCGCCTGGGGACCTTTCTGCCCTTGGACGATGTCGAACTCGACGTCATCGCCCTCTTTCAGGGTCTTGTACCCATCCAGTTGAATTGATGAGTAATGGACGAAAACATCCGGTCCGTCTTCACGTCCGATGAATCCGTAGCCTTTGGCGTTGTTGAACCACTTGACTTTTCCTTTGAACTGAGCCACAGGCTCCTGCCTTCCTTGGGTGTTTCCTAGAAATCGGTGAGTGGGGGAGATTACCCACCGACAGTGGTTAAGACGAGAGAAAGTGCTGAAAGGTTGATTGGTCTTTTTATTACTCTTTCAAGACGCAATACAAGATCCGCACCGGAAATTGGGGAATTATGAAGCCAAGCTGCCGCGCCCGAATGTCGTCAGCATCTGTGGCTTTTGAATGAAAGGCACTATTTGGCGTCCTTTGCCTTTCTATTTGGAACCATCCACAATATACGAGGAAAGATGGTGGCGCCCATTGACGGGGAGCAAACATGGACGCCGGATCGATCTTTACAAAAATTTATAACTTGCGCTTGCCGGCTATCTTTCGCGCATACAAGAGCACACTGCTCAGCGTTTTGCCATCGAGAATGGCTCCCTTGTCGATCATCTTGATGACATCGGCGAGCTTGACGAGGCGGATTTCAATTTGCTCATCGTCCTCTGGTTTGGCGTCGCCGGCAACCAGGCCCTCAGCCAGGAAGACCTTCATGGACTCGCCCAGAAATCCGGGGCTGGGGTAGTACTCGACCAGCGGCTTCCACTTTTTCGCCTGGTAGCCGGTCTCCTCCTGCAGTTCGCGCTTGGCGCCTGCAAGGGCATCCTCACCCGCGTCGAGCTTGCCGGCCGGCAATTCCCACAGAAATTGCCTGGCGGCATGGCGGTACTGGCGCTCGACAACGATCCAGGGGTTGCGCTTGTTCTTGGTGTTGTCCACCGCCAGGATGACGACGCTGCCGTTGTGGCGGATGATGTCGCGAGCGTTCTCTTGGCCCCCGGGCTCGATCAGCCGGTCGCGCAGCACACGGAACAGGGGACCTTCGAAGACGACTTCGGAACTGAGGAGCTGCTCACTCGCCTCGACGGCGGCGGGCAATGACTTTGGAGTTTTAGCTGCCTTTGACTTGGAGGCTTTCACTTTTTTCGTTGAGGCTTTGACTTTCTTCGGTTTTGTTGCGCGTGCCTTTTTGGGCTTGATTACTTTGGCAGCCTTCGGCTTGGGGGCCTTGGTCTTTTTCTTCGCAGCGGGTTTTGCAGCCTTGACTTTCTTGGGCATTTTAGTTGTATCTCCTCAGTGCGCCTTCACGGGCAACCAGATAAAGCATATATGCCCTGCGCGGTACGGCGCCGGAGAAAGAATGCACTTGTGCATCGAATCACCCGGGCGTGGCATCCTTAATTCAGCCGCATCTGAATTTCGCCCCGATTTCCTTGGGCAAAGAACCGGACATGAACGAGTTGCCGACTGCTGACTGTTATCCCGTTACCGTTGCGCCGGGTCAAAGCCGGCTGTTTTTGGATTTTTGCGCGGGCGAAGCGGGAATGCGTGAATTTTACCCTTCGCTGCCGCAGGAGAACGGTTGGCAGGCGCGCCCGCCGGTTCCCGCGCACTGGCCGGAACTGGTGAAACTGCTGGCGGCGCAGAACACGGCTCAGTCCGCCGCGCCGGCTCTTGCAGCACTCGATAAAGGCGCCGGAGCGGTTGTTACAGGACAGCAGGTGGGATTGTTCGGGGGGCCGCTTTATACGCCTCTTAAAGCGGCTACGGCGCTCGGACGGGCGCGGCGGGCTACGAAAGGGGGCAATCCCCACGCTGCGGTTTTCTGGCTGGCCACGGAAGACCACGATTTCGCGGAGATCGACCACGTTGTTTTTCCCGGGCGGCGCGAACTGCGCAAGCTGGCCTATACCTCATCGCCCGAAACGGCGCGGCCGGTTGGAGATGTGGTTCTGGACGACGCAATCCTGCCGCTGATCGACGAGGCATGGGAGTTACTGGGGCCTTCGGAGGCAATGGAGACGCTGGCCTCGGCCTACAAGCCGGGGCGCACCTTTGCGCAGGCCTTTGCAGAGTTCTATTCCTGGGTGTTTGGCGCACAGGGTTTGCTGGTGCTCGACGCCGGGGGCCGGGATGTGCACCGGATGGGCGCACCCGTTTTGCGGGCGGCGCTGGAACGGGCCGACGAGTTGCACGCCGCTTTGCTGGACCGGAACCGGGAACTGGAGTCAGTCGGCTACCATGCGCAGGTGGCCGTGACACCTCAGTCCAGCTTGCTGTTTTTGATGGAAGAACGAAGCCGCGCGCGGATCGCATTGAAGCGGCTGGCGCCAACGGCGCAAGAGCCGAAGGGGCTTTGGCAAGCCGGCCGCCAGAACTTTTCAACGAATGAACTGCTGGGCATTCTGGATTCCGCCCCGGAGCGCATTTCGCCGGCTGCGCTGCTGAGGCCGGTTTTTCAGGATTTTCTGCTGTCGACTTCAGCCATCGTGGGGGGACCGGCGGAGATCGCTTACTTTGCCCAATCCGCCGTGCTGTATGAGCGAATTCTGGGGCGCGTGACGCCGGCGCTGCCTCGGTTTTCCGCCACGCTTGTGGAACCGGCGATTGCCGAGCTTTTGCGTCAGCATGAGTTGACCGTAGAGCGGATTTTTGCGGAAACAGCGGATTCTCTGGCGAAGATATTGGCGGCCCGGTCGATGCCGATCGAAGGAAAGCGAAAGCTGGCGGCAGCGGGCAAGGGCCTGGATGCGGAGTTGGCGCCCCTGCTGGACTGGATGCGGACTTTGGACGCCGGCCTTGGCCGTTCAGCGGAGACTGCGGCAAGCAAGATGCGCTACCAGATGAACCGGCTGCGGAACCTGGCGGCGAATTTCCAGTTGCAGCGGGAGGCGTCGCTCGGCCGGCATGCAGGGGCATTGAGCCAGGCGCTTTATCCGGAAGGGATATTGCAGGAACGAGTCTTGGGCGCGGCCTGGTTCTTCGCCCGCCATGGCAGGGAACTTGCGGAAGAACTCACATTGCGGGCCGAGTCCTCCAGCATTGGGCACACGGTGCTCTGGCTTTAGTGGTGTCTGACGAATTGAAAACCGCGGGAGTGTGCAACCTGCAAAAGCATAAGTCAGGGGTTAAACAGGCTGCGGAAAAACTCGATCCGGGGAACGGGATTTGTTCGCTTTGAAAGGGCACGACTTCAGTCGTGCCGATAAAGCCAATAAAATCAGTGGGGCTTTAGCCCCTGAGGGACGCTCTTCGGGATCTTCTTCTTGAATTCAAGCCTTTTTCCGCAGTCTGTAAAGCCCGGCCGATTTTGTTGGCATTCTTGGCGCGATTGAAGTCTTGCCCTGTTAAAGAGCGAATTCACCAGACACGTTCCGCTATAATCCTCGCAAAAGATCACGAGGTTCAAATGAAGCGGCTTTTTGCGGTTCTGGCTTTGGGGCTGGTGGCCGGCTTGGTGGCGCAGGCTGAAAACGGGCCCTGCGCGACTGCCGGCGAGAACAATGGCTTTCTGGGCATCCGGACCATCCGGCTGTGGCCGGGAGATGCTCCCCAGGCCAAGGGCAATGCCTGCGAAGACATACCAACGCTCACCATCTTCGAACCCCAGTTTGGACACGATAACGGCTCCGCAGTGGTGGTGTTGCCGGGCGGGGCTTACATGGGGCTGGCCGCTAACCTGGAGGGCCGGCAGGTGGCAGACTGGTTCACCGCGCGCGGTTTTCGTGCATTTGTTTTGAGCTACCGGCTGTCTTCGCAGGGGTACCTGCTGCCGGTGCCACTGCTGGATGCAAGGCGTGCTGTGCAGACTGTGCGGGCGCGGGCGCGGGATTATTTTGTGGCCCCGAATCGGATCGTGGTCATCGGTTTCTCAGCGGGCGGGCACCTGGCTGCACTGTCCGCAACACAGTTCGTTGCCGGCGCGCCAGACTCGGACGATCCCGTGGAGCGCGTATCCAGCCGGCCGGATTACCTGGTTCTCGGGTACCCGTGGATCGGTGCTATTTCGAGCGACACCTCGCACCTGAGCTATTGCAAGATTTTCAATGTGATGGACCGCTGCGAGGCACTGCGCGCGGCGTATTCACCTGACCTGTTTGTGACGAAGGAGACGCCGCCGACGTTCTGGTTTCACACTTTCAACGACGAGACGGTTCCTGTGGAGCAAGGGATGCGGTTCTACGAGGCGCTTATCAAGGCCGGAGTGGCGTCGGAAGCGCATATCTTCGCCGATGGGCGGCATGGCTCAGGGCTGGGCAAGGGCGACGCGGCTCTTGACCAATGGCCCAACTTGCTGGAGACATGGCTCCGCGCGCAGGGCCTGTTCACGCCGGATAAATCTGTCGCCGGACCCAAGCCGGGGTGGATGAATTAGGGCGAGCGAGCTGCCTGGAAGTTCCGCCTCGCGAAAAATGAGGTGTACCCGAAAGCGGTTTTCGGGTACACTCTCGTCAACAAAGGCCGCTCTTTCCCTCGGCTTCGAACCATGCTTCTTGGATAACAACAGCAAGTTAGCACCGCTTCGCGGGAAAGCGAGTTAGCGAGTTTGCGGAATTGTGCGATGGAATGGAGTCTCAGCCTACCTTTCATTCCAGCGCAACTCGCCGCTGTGTATTCAAAGCAAGATAACTGACAATAACTTCATAGTCTGCATTCAGGTTTCGAGAGCTGCCTCGAAGCCGGTGTCTTTCCCTAATTTGATTGCCGTGTGAATTCCGTGGGAGGTAACAAGGAAATGACAGTCAGTCTCATCGGTTGGGGTCGATTCTTCGACAAGAACGGCAACAGAATCACGGTGCCGGCGCCGAGTACCGATCCCGGTAAGCCTTGGCTGTGGGACCTGCTTGCGAGCGAAGCTGAAAATCTCGCCAGTGTTGGGTTCGATCGCATCCAGCTTCCTCCGGCAAGCAAGGCCCAGGGAGGCGACGGGGCCGGGTGCGATGGCTATGGCATTTACGACCCGCGGGACCTGGGCACAAAGAATCAGCAATGGAGCATTCCCACTCGATACGGCACCGCGGACTCGCTGCGACGGCTGGTGGCGGTTGCCCACCGCTGCGGGTTGGCAATCGATCTTGACATCGTGCTGCACCAACTCATCGGTGGCGAGAATGCAACATATCGCTATCTTGGCGCCGATGGGAAATCGATGAATGGGCGGGGGACCATGCATCCGGGGTGTTTTGTGCGCACGCCGGGCGGGGGCACGCAACCTCGGGACGACGTGCCTGTGCCGGCCGATGACTTCGCCTTCGGAGACGAAAAGGTCTACCAACACTCGAACCCGGCCCGCTACACGATTGAAGATGCCCTTGAATATGGCGATTGGCTGTTCCGCACCTCGGGCGCCGACGGGGGCAGGATCGACGATGTGAAAGGACTTTGGGCGCCGTTTGTTGCCGAGTTCATGGGGCACGGTTCGATGGCGAGCAAGCCGTTTTACGGGGAGTACTTTGACGGAAACCCAGCCAGCCTGAATTGGTGGGCAACGAGCGCTCCCATCAATGGCCGCTGCGCAGTGGCGGACTTTACCATGCATTTCGCCATCGAGAACGCATGTAACAACCGGACCGCACCGACGCTGAATGGAGCGACTTATGCGCAATGGAACAGTGGGCTTTCTTATGGCTTTGTGGATAACCCCGACACCGACACCAGCCCCGGCGAACAGGTGATCGGCTCGAAGATGCTTGGTTACGCCTACCTGCTTACGGTCAATTGCAAGCAGGCGCTCGTCTATGGGAAGGACTATTTTCCGGGATCTGTCTGGCCGGGCGCTCGCGGGCTGAAGCCACTGATTGACAACCTCGTCTACATCAACCGCACTTTCGCTTATGGCGGTCAAACCACTCGCTGGGTGGATGGGTCAGTGATTGTGATTGAGCGCGATGGGAATGGAGGTCCGGTGGGCAACAGCCCGGGACTTTTGACCGCGCTTAACTTCGACACCTATAACATCCGCCGAATTACTTGCGCTACCAGCTTTGGATCGAATGTTCAGTTGCACGATTACACCGGCAGGCACCCGGATATCTGGACGAATTGGCAAGGCAACGCAACCTTCACGATTCCAGCGAATGCTTACGGCAGCGGACAAAGCTACCTGTGCTTCTCGCGGGCATTCAGCGACAAGCCGATTGCAAGAACCTCGCAGCGAACCACCCAGGTTTTGTTCGGAGCGCCGGACCTGGATATTCCGCCGGCGAGCCCGGGACCATTGAAGTCGATTGCGCGAATTTGGGTGGAGAAGAACACCACTGTTACTTTTGCCGCAAACAACAAGATCGAGGCTGCGCTGCTGGAGGGCGCAATGCAGGTTCCCGGCAACAAGCCGGCAAAGACAGGCTGGTATGAGATTGGAGTAAGTTCGCGATCGGCCTCGACAGTTGCATTCGAGTTGAGCGTGACTTATGCGGCGGGCCAGATGTAAGTGAATCAGTGACTCAATCCGAGCTTTCAAAACAAGGAGGTCAAGGTCATGGACAATCGCGGTGAAAACAATTCCTTGTTGAATCGCAGGGATTTTTTGGCACTTGGCGCGGGTGCGGCGGCATCTGCATTGCTGCCCCCACGCAAGGCGCTTGCGTTGCCGCCTTCCGGGGTTGCATCAGCGGTGCTGACGCGCGGCAACGACAACGACCGCTCTTATTTTTACAACGACACGGTTCTCACTCCAGCGAACATCCGTGGGCAGGGTATTAGGAAATATTTCTCTCTGTACATGGAGGGGGACGCGCGCGGCGCCGAGGCGCAGGCGCTTATTTTGCCCAGTGTGCGCGGCGAGGACGGGAGCGTGCGCGACGTCATCATTACCGCCTCGATGAATAACACTGTCTGGGCCTATGACTTCAACACGTCAGATATCCTTTGGGTAAAAAAGCTGGGCATTCCCATCAATGGCAGTGGCGCGATCGATATGCATAACATCAACGACCATTGGGGGTTGCTCAGTACCGGCGTAATCGATCCGGATACCAAGACCTGGTATGGCGTCAGTTGGGAATCGCCGGACGGGACAGCGAAGAACGGCGCACACTTTATTCATTCCCTCAGTGTCGCCAATGGCAGCCAAGTACAACCGCCGGTGCCGCTGGCCGATTTGACTTACCAGCCGCCGAATGGGGGCAAGTTGCAGCGCTGGGGCGATGTTATGCGCAAGCAGCGTTGTTCTCTTGCGTTGACCAATGTGAATGGAGTGAAGACCATCTTTTTCGCTGCCGGGACGGTGCTGGAAACGGCGTCAGGATCCGCCGGGTGGATTGTTGCGTACGATGTGGCGACCAACAAGATTGCGGCCGGGTTGGCCATGAGCGCGGGATATGGGGCGGGCGTGTGGATGGCAGGCTCGGGATTATCGGTGGACGACAACGGCGACTTGTTGTTCGAGACCGGCAATGGCAGCTTCGATCCCAACCACGGCGACTTTGGCGAGTCGGTTTGCCGGGTGCGCCATACGCCGGCGAGTGGAGCTACACCGGCCTCGCTGCAGGTTGTGGATTGGTGGTCGCCTTATACGGACGCCGGGCGGGAAGGCGAGGATCCGACACTGTCAACGCCAACGGACACGCTTGCGGAAAAGCTGTCAGGCGTGAACGCGCCCACTTCGGCCGGACACATGCCGACCAACATGGCGTCGGAGAGGGACATGAACGGGAAGGTCATTGCCGGCCATCTCTTCAGCACCAAGCCCACCCAAAAGGGCGCGGCATTTGGGGATGAGGATCTGGGCTCGGCAGGTCCGGCAATGGTGCGGAGATACCGTGTCATCCTGGCCTACGGGAAGGACGGCATCGGTTACCCCATCAAGATGGACAACATGGGCAAGACAATGCCGGCTGACTTTGCGAATGCTGCCGCAAATTATGCCAAACTCGCCCAGCCGCCAATTTGGTACAGCTATTACCCCGGGAACAACGTCAATGCTGCGCCGCAGGACCCGAGCGATCTCGACTTTCTTTTCGACAACAAGACGCAGCATCTGCACTCCACTTCGCCCCAGTTCTTTTCGCAGGTGCATGGACAAATGCTGGCCTGCTGGGGCGAGAACGGGCAATGCCGAGTATGGACCATGCAGCCCAACGGCCACATGACCTTTCTTGCAGACTCCGACGAGGTTGCTTCGGTGAACTCGGTGGGAGCGCCGGGGGGGATGCCGGGCGGCTTTATGTGCATCTCGGCCAACGGGAACAAACCGGGCACGGCGCTGCTTTGGGCGATTATTCCGTATGGGGACGGGAACGCGACGGTAACCAACGGCCGGCTGCTGGTTTATGACCTGGAGAATTTCGTCAAGCGGGCGGATGGCAGTTCGAAACTCAATGTTCTGTGGGATAGCCAGGCGCAGAATTTTGCATTCATGTTCCCGAAGTTCAATGTCGGCGTGGTGAGCGGCGGCAAGTTTGTGCTGCCGCGCTACGACGGGGGCATGGACGTGCTGGGGCTGGCCTGAAGAGGCTGGGGATGCGTATCGGGGGAAATTCTGGAAGGGTCGATGGCCTTCCGGTGCGAACAGCGTTAAGATAGTGCGTTATGAGCCTTCTTCACCAGGACACACCGGAAGAGATTGGCGGCCCCACCCTTGGCGAAGAATATACCAAGGGCTCCAGCCACGTGGTTTGGGCCAGCATAGCCGCGGCCGTTCTGGTCACAATCGCCATTGCAATCTATGTGCTGGCTGGAGAGAAAAAGCCCCCGTCAACGGGCGATGTCCTTCAAGTGTGGGCCCACCCGCTGCATTCGGTCACTTCCGGCGTGGACGCAAACGGGGCCAAAATGGCCACGGAGACCTTTGACCATGTGCTGGTATTTGCGCGCGTGACTCTGCACAACCAGAGCGACAAGCCGCTCTTCCTGCACCAGATCATGACCAACGCTACGCTGGGGGATGGGCCGCATACGAGCTATGCTGCCACTTTGACGGACTACGAGCGCGTCTTTCTGGCGTATCCCGAATTGGCGGCGCTGCACTCCAAGGGGCTGCCGGTGGATGCGACAATCAACCCCGGCGAGACTGTAGAAGGGACTTTTGTCTCATCGTTCCGGATAACCAAACATCAGTGGGACGCGCGCAAGGACCTGAACTTTACTTTCGCCTTCCAGTATCAGCCCAGCCTGGTGCTCACGCCCCACGCGGCGATTACTGAACAGTAGGCGGCCCCGGGGCATTCTTGGGCGTCGTAAGATACCCGGTGATCTGGTTCTTTCCGCTTACGGAGTTGACCACGATCTCAAACAGGGCGGGCTCCTTGCCACTGTAGAACTGCAACGGCTCGTTCAGGTTCCGGTCCTTCTTTTCGTACTTCTTGTCGTCCGAGTACACATTCAGCGTATAGTGGTTCTTTTTTGAGTCGGATTTTTTCAGCTCAAGGCTTATGGTGCCAACGGGCTTCTTTTCGCCCTTGCTCAAGGTGAACTCGTAGTAGTTGCGGTCGCCCTTGTGCTTCAGAGTCTCCAACTCGTCGTGGTTGCGGGCGATGAGGCTGCTGTGGCCGCTCAAATCGCCCTTCATCGACGTCAACTGGCTGATGGCGCCGGCCAGATCGGTCTGTGTCTTGGCTACATCCGTCTTCACGCCGCCGACGTCGGTCTTGACGCTGGACACATCGCTGGCCACGGCGCTGACTTGCTGCGCGGTCTGTTTTTGTGCGGTCTCCAATAGTTTGGCGTTGGCTTCGTTGGCCTGTTCGCGGCGAATAATCTGCTCCGCACGGGTATCCATCTGCTTTTGGGTCAAGCCCAGCGACTTGCCTAATTCATCGGTGGCGACCCTGAGGCGGGCATCGGTCTCACGCAATTCGGCAGCCAGCTTAACGTTCTGCTGCTTCACTTCAGCCAATTCCGTTTGCTGAGTTGACACGCGGCCACTGAGCGCATAGATCCAGATAAGGCCGCCTACCGCGGCCAAGAGGGCGACGGCAATCGCTCCCAAGAGTGCACCAGAGTAAGATCGAGGGGTTTCTTCCGCTTCAGTCATCGTTTTTGCCTTCCTTTTCTTTGGCAGCCCCTCTCGGGTCCGCTCTCTTGAGCCCGCAGGAAATATAACGAGCGATTTGGCGACATTTCTAATTCAATGGACGCCGCTGGAGGATTTTTGTTCTTAACTGCCCTTGCATGTGCGGAGATTCTGGACGAAATTCCAAATTCGACTTCCAGTTTCACACGTTGAGGCCTGAATCTACAGAATATAGAAAGAAATCGGGCTGCACCAAGAAGAATTCGATTTGGCTGCAAAAGGCAGATTCGATACCCCCACTGCACGCTTTCCTGAACTCGGCTCATCCCGCACTCCGTGACAAGGATGGAATGGCTACGTTATAAAGGTCTTTGCTGCAAATTTTTCGCCGGGCTCTTTTTTCAAGGCCAGGACGAGCGCCGCATCTACCAGGAAATCCATGCAAGGGGGAGATTCGAAGGCTATGTCGACTGCTGTCGCTGGTAAGGGTCTAGAAGGAATTGTCGCGGCGAATTCCGGAATTTGTTGGATTGACGGCGAGGCTGGTGTGTTGGCCTATCGCGGAATCGATATTCACGAATTGGCGGAACACTCGACGTTCGAGGAAACGACCTACCTGCTGTGGAACGGCATTCTCCCCAATGAATTCGCGCTGCGCGAGTTTCAGTCCCAGTTGGCGCTAGCCCGCGGCCTCGATTTTCGCATTGTCGGGTTGCTGCGCAGCATTCCTTCCTCGGCCACGCCCATGGAGGTGCTTCGTACCGCCGTCTCCGCCCTCAGCTTTTACGACGCGGACGAAAAGGACAACTCCCACGACGCCAACGTGCGCAAAAGCTACCATCTGACTGCGCAACTGGCCATGATTGTGGCTATCTACGACAGGCTGCGCAAGGGACTTGAGATTGTTCCGCCCGATCGCTCGCTGAATCACGCGGCCAACTTTCTTTGGATGCTGAGGGGCGAAAAGCCTTCTGAAACAGCCGTGAAAACGCTGGATATGGCGCTGGTGCTTCATGCCGAACACGAACTGAACGCGTCAACCTTCGCGGCCCGCGTGATTGCGGCGACGCTGGCGGACATTCATTCGGCAATCACGGGAGCTATCGGGGCACTGAAGGGCCCTCTGCATGGCGGCGCCAATGAAGGCGTAATGCGGTTGCTTTATGCCATCGACAAGGCCGGCGCCGATCCTGTGGAATATGTGAAACACATACTGGCCGCGAAACAGAAGATCTCCGGCTTCGGCCACCGCGTTTACAAGACGGAAGACCCCCGCGCCACGCACCTGCGGCGCATGAGCGAGCAGTTGGGCAGGGACTCCGGACAGCCGAAGTGGTATGACATGTCGAGGGCGATTGAACTTTACATCAACTCCGACAAGAAGTTGAATGCCAACGTGGATTTTTATTCGGCCTCGACGTATGCCACGCTGGGCATCGACATCGACCTTTATACGCCCATTTTTGCAATTAGCCGTATTGCCGGGTGGGCAGCCCATGTGATCGAGCAGTTGGATGACAACCGCCTGATCCGGCCGCGCGCGGAGTATATCGGGCCTGTGTACCCGGCTCATTGGATACCGATGTCGGAGCGCCCGTAAGGCGATTTGGAAGCGAAGTACGGGCCGGATTCGTGTCGGCCCCACGGGGCGGGAAAAAGCGACGACGCTGCTTTCCCAGGATCCGGACGGGATCAGACTTGGCGAGCCTGCCACATCCGGTAGAGCCCCCAGGCGGAGAGCGTGCAGTTGTCGCGAATCCGGCCGCTGACCATCATCTCTTCGAATTCTGCAATCGGAACTGAACGGACAATGAGATCATGCTCCTCCGGGTCGGGTTCCCTCTCAATGGGGGTCAGTCCGGTGGCGAGAAAGACGTGTTGCCGCTGGCGGCAGAAGCCGTAGGCGATCCACAGAGTGCCCAGGTGAGTCATCGATGCGGCGTGCAGGCCTAATTCCTCTTTGAGCTCGCCGCGCGCCAGTTCCTCGGGGTCCACCGCTTCCATCTCCCAGCCGCCCTGGGGAAGCTCCAGGGCGCGCTCCTGAATGGTATAGCGGAACTGCTCCACCAGCCAGATGCGGCCCCCGTCGATGGGCAAGATGATGGCCGCGTCGTCTTTCTCTACCACTCCATATATGCCCGGCATTCCGTTGGAGCGGAGGATTTGATCTTCGCGCACGCGCATCCAGTGGTTGCGATAGATCTCGCGGCTGGAGAGTGTGGCGATGGATTGGCTTGCCTGGGCGGGATTCATCAAGGCTCCTTCGGTTCCCGCGCGAAGATCGGAAGAGCAGGATCGCTTGCGTGGAACGCGGCTTCCATGGGTCTGCTTCCATGATAGCCGGGAACGAAGAACGGGTGATAAAGACGGGATGTCGAAGGTAATTTGATTTGCGCGGGGTGTTGTTGAGAAGGGGAGGTCCTTCGACTCGTTGCGATCCTGATGAATGGGGCCTGTCGAGGTTTGAGGGCTCCCACCCTTGCCGCGCGGCAAGGATGGGGCACCCATCAGTTGTGGCCGGTCGTGCTTTTGTCTCGCAGGCGGTATTGACGTAACCGCCCCAGGAGCGATGCGGGCCCGCTGACCGTCAGCCGGACCAGGTTGCCCTCGTATGCCCGGTCATGCACTACCATCCCGGCCTCAATGGCGGCCAGGGCCGCGCCGTCCTGCTGTGGCACCCGCAGCTCGGCATCGATTACCGGATCAGAATGCAGCGCAAGATCGATGGCGGTGAGCAACGCGCCCATTCCGTCGCCGGTTCGCGCCGAAACGGCAACTTCACCGCCGTTTTGGGAGCGGCTCTGCAGACCCTGGCGCTCGACATCCCCAAGCAGGTCAATTTTATTGAGGACCTCGATGCGCGGCTTGTCGAGGGCGTCCAACTCGCCCAGAACCTTTTCGACCTGGGACTTTTGTTCGTCGCCGTAGGCGGAGGCAGCGTCGCGAATATGCAGCAGGACCTCTGCCTGGGCCACCTCTTCCAGCGTGGCGCGAAAGCTGGTGACCAGCGTGTGGGGCAGGTTGCGGATGAAACCAACCGTGTCAGAGAGAAGGATCTTTCGTTTGCTGGGCAGTTCGATGGCGCGCAGTTTGGGATCCAGCGTGGCAAACATGCGGGGCGATTGCAGCACCTGGGCGCCGGTGAGGCAGTTGAAGAGCGTGCTCTTGCCGGCGTTGGTATAGCCCACCAAGGCCACGGTGGGCACGGGGACGGACTCGCGGCGCTGCCTCTGTTGCTTGCGGACCCTACGCACCGATTCCAAGTCCAGTTTTAACTGGTCGATGCGGCGCTGGATCTGGCGGCGGTCAGTTTCCAGCTTGGTTTCGCCCGGCCCGCGGGTGCCGATGCCACCGCCCAACTGGGACATGGCTTTTCCCCGGCCGGAGAGGCGCGGCAGCATGTACTGAAGCTGGGCAAGTTCTACCTGGAGTTTGCCCTCTGAGGTCCGTGCGTGACGGGCAAAGATGTCCAGAATCAATTGCGTGCGGTCCAGAACCCGGCAAGGGAGCGCTGCTTCGAGGTTGCGCAATTGAGTAGGAGTCAGGTCGTGGTCGAAAAGAACCAGGTCGGCTTCAACGGAGGCGGCAATGCCAGCGATCTCCTCCACTTTTCCGGAGCCAATCAATGTGGCTGGATCGGGCCGGGCGCGGCGCTGCAGCAGCTCGGCGACTACGACGCCTCCGGCGCTTGAGACCAATTCGCGAAATTCGGCAAGCGATTCTTCGCAATCGAGGCCCCGGCCTAGATCCGCGGGGCCTTCGAATGGGGATGTCGAGTCGACGGTACCTGAGTCCGCGACGTCTGCGCACAACGCCGCTTGCCGCGCGCCCATGACTCCTGCGCGCGTGCTCGCTGAGCGGGCCGAGAGGTCCACTCCCACCAGGACGGCGCGTTCCGGCCGGACGCCGGTAGCGCCAGTCCCGCTCCCTTCAACTGCCAATCGAGACTGTTCCCCGCGTGCTATCGCTGCTCCACAATCGAGGGAGAAGCCGAGGGCACAGAAACCGCGGCCGGGCCGATACCAGTGTGCGTTGCAGGCGCACGGAACTCCGTATGCAGCACGCTCCGGTTGCTCACCACGGTTGAAATGGCGTGCTTGAAGATCAACTGCTCCTGGCTGTTGTTCTCCAGCAGCACGGAATACTTGTCAAATGAGCGGATCTTTCCAGTCAGCTTTACTCCGCTGACTAGATAGATCGTAATCGGGGTCTTGTCCTTGCGGACCGTGTTCAGGAAGGTGTCCTGAATATTTTGTGCCGGCTTGT
>ODAK010001138.1_pt1 | contig 29564 bp, 27 predicted proteins | sample 1539591 | NCBI WGS metagenome assembly ODAK01 (sample SAMEA3539303, study PRJEB22396) | soil metagenome | biome: tundra; feature: field; material: soil | place: USA | collected 2010-05 | depth 0.15 m
GGACGAGGTCTTGGGGCCCATAGAGTTTGCTCTGGAATTTCCGGATGGCAAGCGAGGTGCCGTTGACCGAACTCGGCGAGGCGATCGCGGTTACGCGCGAACCGTCGGGAAGCCGGGCGTCGAGAATTGGGTTGTCTTCGCTGATGTCATCGCCCAGTAGCCTGGCAATGTTGCGAATGGCGATCTGGAGCGACTTCTCACTTATGGTGATCCCAGGGACCTGTTGCATCTCTCCAAATTTTTCAATAAAGACTTCCTTCGATCCATTCACCAGGATGTCGGAGATATCCGGGTCGCGAATCAGGTCTTCAATAGGCCGCAAGAAAGGGATAATGACCTCCCAACTCATCAGATCGCTCCTTTCGCCAGCTGCTCGAAGTACGAGGTGTTCTGGTCGAGGTAGTAGGGCTTCAAATAGCAGAAGCTCGGTGGGTGAGGATTGAGTCCGTCATAGGCGAGGACGATGGCCTGGGCGTTCTTGAGTTCCGAGAAAACCTTCGGCTCAAAAGTAAAGTCGCGCTGAACGTTGTAGCCCTTGGTCGCAGTCAAGGTAGCCCGGTGGGCAACGGCCCTGCCGGTGAGCATGCTTACCCGGGCGTCCTGACCGGTTTCCGAGATGGTGTAATTCGGCTTGAGCTGCTCTTCCTTGCCGCAGAGGTCACTGGCCGTCCGGGTGCTAAAGTCATCGGAGAGAGCCAAGAAGATCTTCGTTCGGAAAGTCTGCAGGAGGGTCCGCCAGGATTCACCGGGCAAGGCCGAGCGCAGCGAGCTGATGCTTTGGGTGGCGACGATGGGGATGCATTTCGCTTGCCGGGAAAGCGCGAAGAATTTTTCGTCCCCGCTGGGATCGTTTTCGCCGACAGTTGCAAATCCATGGTATTCATCGCAGAGAAAGAGCAACTCGCGCCACTGGCGGTGGGGTTCACGCTCCATGCGAGGAATACGGTTGAGAACGGCCCGCTGAAAATCCTGCTTCAATAAGGTGCCGATAGTCTTGGCAAGTCCGGGATTGGTTGCCAAGGGTAGGTTGAGCGCCAGAACTGCGCCTTGCTCTAGAAGTTCCGAAAACGGTGGGAGAGGTTTCCCGAAACGGCCATCCTGGTTTGCGACCGGATCATAGGCCTGTTTTGGTGGGCAGAAGATCCGTTTCACCGTGGGGTTGTCGTCAAAGAGGGAGAGGAACACGGCGATGCCCTCAACAATCGAAGTCCTCAGGCGTGGCTCGACGCGCTTCCAGTCTTGGTAAAACCAGCGTTTGACGGCCTCAAACTGCTGGCGCTTTTCCGGGTTCGATGCCCATCCAGCGGCATTGTCGGAGGACGGATCTGTTTCCGTCTTGAAATCAATCTTGTGCTCACGGAGACAGCTGTCGAGGTCGTCGGTGAGAGGAGCCTTCATATAGCCGGTTGCGGGATCGCGCTCAAAGGGATAGGTTTCAAGTTCGCGCTGCGCCATGAAAGCCTCGACCGTGATCAGAGCAAATTCGGCGGGCAACGAGGCTTCTCCGCTCCGGATCTTTTCCTCCAATCGATCCGGGTTGATGGCACATTCGTAGACATCAAAAAGGGTGACGTAGTCGTAGAGGACCTTGTGCAGAAGAATGATGAACTTCACCAGATTGGTGTAGGCCTGTTGCCAGAACGGTTCTCGGCTCTTGCCGAAGAGGTTGTTCAGCAGCGAGGCAATGCCGTAGGCCAGAGCATAGGCATCGAGGTCGTTATGAAGCGGATTGTACCGGTAGGGTGAGTCGAGACCGATCTCCACATAATCATCCCCGCGTCCGGCGGCTTCGAGAATGCGCTTCACGTGATAGCAGAAGTCACCTTTGACCTCCAAGATGAGGCCGCCGACCCGGCGCGCTTTATCCTGGGCGCGGTAGCTTAGGAGCTGCCTGGCAAACGGGTACATGCAACCGGTAGTCTTGCCGCTTCCAATCGCTCCGAAGATGGCAATTCCCGTGAACAGTCCCCGGTCGGGGATCACCAGCCAGCGAGGGTTCTCTACCGGCTCCGGATTCTTGGGGTGATGGACTTCACCGATGACGAGGTATAGCTGGTCTCGGTCTTCAGCTTCTGGGTAACTCGGCAATTGAATCTTGCCGGTCTGCTTCTTCCGCTGAGCAAAGAAAATGTAGCGCGAAGACAGGGCCACGGAGAAGACGATGAACGGGGTACTGAAGAGCATGGTGAGGTAGGCGTATTTGAGGGCGTAAAACAGTGCCGGCTTCTCCAGAAACACAAGTTGCAACAGGGCGTTTGCTTCCGGAAACGGCCACCGCAATGTCCCTGCGACCCCCACGGGGATGCTGAAGAAAACGCTCCAATATGTTCTGCTCTGGATGACTCGGCTCATTGCTAGCTCCTATTCCTCGGCCTAGTCTCGTGGCCCGTCGCTTCTGAGAGTGGCTCCGGCCTCGGGTGATTGCGTAGCCATTCCGCAAAGCCTTTATCCTTTCGGAAGGCAACGGAGAGGGCCTGGGCAATTACGTAGTCGCGGTCGCTTTCGAGGTATTCGCAGTACTGTTCGAGTTCGGCGATCAACTCACGGTCGAGTTTGGCCTCAACGCGCTCGCGAATCGGTCTAATCTGCTTCGGTATGTACGAGGACATTGTCCTGTTCCTTTCTCCGGTGATTTGCCCGGTTAAAACCCAGGTATGCGTGGGCGGGAGCGATCCCCGAGCGGCGGTAGCAAGCGAGTGGGTCTGGGCGCGCCAGAGGCGCCCAGACCGGGGTCGCTCCCGCCCACGCCCCAACCCCGTGGGTTGGGGCTTCTAGTCCAAAGCAAGATGCAGAAAAGGTGTTGTTCCAAGGCATTTGGGTACCATCCTTATTTCTATGGGCTTCCGACAACCGCTCCGACACCCCGAACTGCACGGGGTGTCGGGCCGTCCGCGGCGGTTGATAGCTCATTTCGACCGCAAGTTTTCCCGAAGAAGTCATAGGGGTGCTCAACTAAGAAGGTCGAAAAGGTCGCCTTCGCGGCCATCGGCAACCGAGCATTTGCGCCGCTGACTTTGGGTGAGGCTTGGACTTGAACTGTCTTCCACCGTTCGTAAAAGGCTTGATATTCTGGCCCAGAAAATTCGTCGGTTTCGTTTCGTAGCTGAATCAATTTGGCGCGGCTAAACGACCCCAATTCGCTTTTCTCATAAAGACGGCGTGCCTCAAAATGCTGAAGCATCCGCCTGGTAAGCCGCACGTCGCGGTTGTTCCCTGAACCTTCCAGCTGGCTCAGGAAGGCCAAAAAGCAGCGCTCAGCCCTGGCGAAGAGCCGCCTTGAATCGGCAACATAAATAATGTGGAAGTCGCTGAGAAGTCGCCACAGGGGCGAATACTGGTCAAGGTACGTCTCAAACGCCGAAAGCGTGAGCGATCCTTGATCTACAAAACAGAAGCAGGTTGTCGCGGAAGGTGGCGCGGTGACGCTGATGTCGCTGAGGAAGATCGGATACTTGTCAACAAAATACCGAATTGTGCTCGATGTGGTTTTGAGCGAGATGTAGCGCTTGTACGGAAGAGACGAGAGCGCAATTTCGAGCGTTCCAGAGAAATAATCCAGCTTCTCGCGTTCGGTGGCGAGATAGCGGTAGTCACGGTGCGCGAGCACGAAGTCGAGACTCAAGAGCCGGTTCTTGATTAGGGCGGGTGAGTGCTCGCGCCGGTTGCGATTATCAGGCTCGCCGATAGCTTGGTAGAACGGCCGGCTGCCGAGGTGATAAATCTTCGTGTTGTTGAAGGCCGTAATGGCAGCCGCATGCTGTTGGGTTAGGAGCTTCTCGATCAATGTGGCTGCCGTGCCACCGATCTCTTTCCCGATGAAGTCGCAGTAGTGGCGGCGCAGGAAGTATCCGCCCTGTAGGGCGGCAAGGCACAGGAAAGCAGCCTCCCGTTCTGTGTAGCCCAGCCTTCTCAGGGCCTCGATGCGTTCCGGATTGGTCATCGACAAGGAGCTCATAGAGAGAGGATCTCCGCCGTGATGTGGTGATCATCAAAAACTGAACTGAGCCGTCCAGCGTCCTCGCTGGACGCATAAAATGTGAAGCCGGCCGCGGCTTTCGCCGCGAGCTGGCCGCCCCGGTAGTGATTCGTCGCCAGCTCTAAATCCGTCCTCGCCGTCTGCCCCTCCCGGGTCTCGTATTCAATTCGTAGGTCGGGCAACTGAACGTGTCCCCGGATGACCTTGAGACCGTGCTCAGTGGCGATTTCTGCCTGGCGTTTTTTGTATTCCGAAGAGCCCGGCCGTTCCTTCGCGAGCGCAGAGTAGACTTTGCGCTTGAGTTCGTAATCAAGAGTGATCCGGCGAACTTGACCACCTGCTTTTGCAATCCGGCCTGCCTCGGCTTGGTACATTCGGTAGATCGCGGCGTCGTGGGCCATTTCGGCCGGCTTAACGAATCCCGCGTAAAACGCCCCCGGCTCACTGCTTTGCTCCAAAATCTTCTTGCCCTGCCGCGTCAGAGTGACAACCGCCAGTCGGTCTTTCGTTCTGCCGAGCCAAAGGGACTTGGTTTGGGTCAAGCCTTGAGAGAGGAGTTGACGGCAATCGCGACGCATGGTGGCGATGTTGCCCTGGTAGCGGTAGTGGGCCAAATCCTTAATCGAAAGGGTCCGAAAGCGCCCGATTTCAGCTATTGTCTGAAGCTGCGAATCGTTGAGGTGATACTCCCGCTCCGGCCATTCGACCTTAGGCCTTCCCCGATGGGTATCATGCTCTTCGCGCAATTGCTGGTGCCGGGAGCGGGTGTCCCCTGGTACTTCATGGCCTTTAATTTCCGGCTCTCTTTCGTCGCCTAAGATGCTTCTATCCATGGGTCTCACTCCTCCAATCGCCGTGCCAACTCTTCCGAGATCGCGCCTCCGCTGCGCAGTTCCTTTTCAAGATGAGCGAGCTTCTGCCCGGTGTCTTTAAGGAAGACCTTGCGCATCAGCAGGTAGAAGAAGGCAAAGAGATTCACCAGCAGCAAGCCTGCAAAGGCTGCGATGGTTGCGCCATAGTTCTGCCAAATCAGCTGGCGGTAGGGAATCAGAAAAGTGCATTCCTGGAGCACATAGAGCAGCGCTGCTAACAGGCACACGGTGGCAGCAAATAGAGCGTTGGCGATCATCGGTTGAACGCCTGGTCTTCTCGGAAGTAGGTGATAGTGAGTCCGAGAGGGTTAACGGGAATCAAGTTATTGGGGACGCGGTCCCTGACGATGAATAGGAAGTTCGCTATGTATTTCTCTCGGCGGGATTCCTGGTGACCCATGCCGAAGTAGACCTTTTCGAACTCTACCGTTGCGTGGTATGGGGGCTTTCGTAAGTCCTCGATCGAGACATTGGTAACCTTTACGTCGTTCTCCTCGCCATCCCCGGCGAGGAATGACTCGATGGCCTTCGAGTTCTTGTTGGATTCGATTAGGGCGTCGGCCGCCTGTGCCTCCAGAAAGTAGAGAGAGGACGCGTAATCTTCTTTCACCGTCGCCCGCATCCGGCTGTAATGACGCTGCACGAACTGGATCAGAAAGTATTTGATTTCCTTCTCCTGAGGATGGTATGCGACGCTTTCGTAAGAAAGTACCTGCGGGCGCCCGGTCGGGTCGATGCCGACGACGATCGGCTTTCGGTCAAGAAGGTTAGCGTTTGTCCTCAGATTCAAAACGACGAGTCCTACGCACACCAGCGAGAGACAGAGAACGGCAATCTTGAGGTAGGTGTTCATCACCTCAAGCGAGCCGTAGAGCTCCAGGAATTGGCTCCGAGCGGCCCTGAAGTCTTTGGCGACTGGGGAAGGCAGAGGCACAATTGTCATCAGTCCTCCTAAAACTTCCATAAAGCCGATTCCCCTGACCGGCCGGTGAAAAGTGAGTTCACGAGCGAAGGGATCTTCAGAATTCCGTACGTAAAAGCCACCAACAGAAGTAGCAAAGGAAGAAACAGCACCAGAATCGTGGAGCCGTCGTACGGAGGCGGATGAGAATCGACAAAGTGAATGAGCAGGTTCCCGAAAACGAACAAATAGGCGTTGGCGACGACTGGATAAAATGCGTATTGCACAAAGGCTTTGAGCCATCCCCAGAAAAGCCACTCCATTTGGGGAACGATGAAGAAGGGGATAAATACCGGACCCAGCAGCACGGCAATTGCCGTAGCTACGTAGCCAAAGGCGATCACGGCAAAGATGGCGGCTTGCGCCGCAATCAGGCAAATGATCACGAGCGTGTAGCGGATGATCTCCATGACATTCAAGACAATCGACAGGACAGGCATTTCCATGCCGAAATAAATGTCATTGAGCCGGTCCCAAACTTCTTGAACCAGCGAGTGGTTCAGTTGGTTGGAGAGGTCAAGTCCCTGGTCCACAATCAGGTGGTAAAAGCTGACACCGATTCCCGGGATCGGCTGGCTGTAGTAGGTGATCATCCCGAAGCCAAAGGCGATCGTCATGAGCAGGCCCGCGAACTTCTCAAAATGGAAGCTCGTCATGGGGCCGCCTCCGGCGGCCGACAGAGCGCTCCTTACGCCGTACCAGCTGATGAGAATCAGTGCAAAGCTACGGAACATATGCTCGCCCATGGTTTCGAACAGGGCAGCATGTTGCGTCATCAGCTGGGTCAGGAACGCGAAAAGGTCATTCATGGAACTGGGAGGCATAACAGAACTCCTGGTTACGGGATGCGCCAGGCAAGCATGGCCTGACTCGCCCCATTGGCTTGGGAAGCGAGCACCGCTTTGCCCTCGGTCATAAAGCGGACATGCTGATTGATCGCCTGAGCCTCGGCATCTCGCGTCCGTTTGCCAGTGACGATCTGCGATTCCGCGAGGCTGACGAGCAGCTTGTTGGTGTCTTGGTTGTTCCTCAGCCCGATCAGGCTTGCAGCGTTGATCTTGTTCAAAACTGCAATCTCGGTATTCATGTCGGGATCAGAAGATAGAGAATCATCTTCAAGCGCCTGCAGCGTATTTTCGTGAGCTGGCGCGTTCGCCCTGACACGTCCAATCGTCTCCAAGGCCTCCAGGTTGGCGGCGTCGGTGAGCTCGACGGTCCCGTACGAGGTCTTTACCCGCTCAAGCTGCTCGGGCGGGATGTTCCCCAATGCCGCTCCATACTCATCAAGTTTCTGTACTGCCTGTGAATACCCCTCACTCACTGCGCCTCCCGTGTTTATCGCCGACACCCAGCCACTGGTTGTTCCGTAGGTATTGGTCGCGGTTGAGCTGGTCCAGGGAGTAACCAGAGTGCGATAGCGCGTCCTCATGTTGACCGGGACCGATTTCGCCATCCAGATCATCTGCGCGTACTGCTGCCGCGACTGCTGGTAGATCTGAACCAGCTGCGCATACTGCTGCTGCAGCTGGATGAAGCTCCTGATGGCCTGGGCGTAGTTCGAGGGGTCGAATACGATGTCGCCGAGCCCCAGAATCGCCCGCGCTGGTGACGCAAAAAACACTGCAACCACCGCAAGTACGGCCATGGCTTTGAAGCTTTTCTTTTTCATAGTGCTTTCCTCCTTTTAAATGTCGTCCGGTATTTCGTGATTCTCGTAAGCCGGCAGTGTCAAATCCTCCGCCAGATAGATCTTGATCCGTTGGCCTTCCCGAATCGTGAACGTCGGCAGAACATTCAGGAAACGGTCGAGGATATGTAGAGAAGATTGCGAGAGGTTGCTGGCGACGCCCTGCCGGTAGGCATCCATGGCGGAAGTCGAGGTGCCGTACTGGGTGTTCGATTGCGCAAGACCGGCGATCATTCCAATTGCGATCGATGTCCCAAAGATCTGAACGTAGTGATGATTGACCTGGTCGCGGAGGCCGGTCTCGCCTATCTGGTCGAGCCCATGGAATTGATCAAGGTTCACGCTGAACCCGTCCGGCATAATTAGTCGGTGGAAGGTGACCGCCAAGCGCTGCTGGTCATAGCTTTGAACCCGATGCACATCTCCTAAAACGCGACTGCCGCTCGGAATCAGAACGTGGCGGTGGTCGTGGGAATACACGTTGTAGCTGACCATGCAGTTCACCGGACCACTAAAGGTCCCATCTAAGCGGTTGGTCAGAACCGTTTCGATGATCATGCCTTCGAACAAGCGATAGTCTTTGCCCTGGGAGCGGTTTAGGTCCGGCTGAGGAGTCTTGGAGCTGTGGTCCGTGCGATCAGCGGGTTTCAAGCTCTCTTGAGGGCCCTCGCTGGGCGGTGGAGGCAGTTGCGGACCAGGCGGAACACCAAAAGGCCACGCGTAAAACCGTGGATCAACCGGAGCCCCGCCTTGCACCGGCGAAATCGGCGCCCCAGCATTGGCTTGCTTCGGCTGCTCGCGGTAACTCAAGGCAACGTTCGAGCTAAACCGGGAGATGTAATCTTTCTTTTCTTTTTCTTGTTGAATCCAACTCTTCTCCGGTGCTTCTCCCGACTGGAGGTTGGCCGAGGGCGACCCGTAGGAATTCTTGCCGGGTCCCCCCGAACCCGGCGAAAGCATTGCTTGGCCGGCGGAGCCACTCCACGCCTTCTGGCTCTGCGCAAGGCGGTCTTGCTCCACTTTCAGTTTTCGGGCCTCCTCGTCGATGCGCCGCTTGTACTCGTTCAGCTTGTCGTCACTGGGTTGGACGCCTTGGACTTCGGGGCCGGTTGTTGTTGAAGTGTGAGACTTGGGAGTGCTCCGGCCCGAAAAGAAGATCACGACTACCATCAGTAAGGCGAGGCCACCGAGCGCGACCGTTTGAATATTGCGTGGCAGTATTCCCGGTGGCGCTGTCCGCTTATCGATGACACCTGGAACTTGGCTCGGTTCGAGGGACATAAGCTATTCACCCTTCTTGAAAAAGAAAAACCGATCTTTGCCGATCGCGAGATACCCGCGATCGATCACTTTTTCGGCCACGAAGACGCCGTTTTTGTACTGGAAGTTCACCAGATTCGGCTTATCATCCCGCAGTTCATAAAGCGTGGGTGTTTCATCCGGCTTCGCCACGATGTAGGTGAATTTGCGGTCGTTGTAAATCGCTGACACGTGAAAGGGCTTCTTTTCCGACTGGAAGCGGTAGGTAAAATGCAGGCTCGACATTTCTTTCGTGAGCTCGCTGTCAACGGTATGCTGAGTCTCTTCCTTTTGAAGCCTTAGCTGTTCCCGACACGCATCAAGTTCCTGCGTCGGAATAAAGCGTGGCGCATGATGAGCCGCCGTGAGCATCGACTCTTCTTTAGGCTGGACAAAGACCTTCAGGTCGGGCTGCAAGCCTGGGATCTGCGATACCTCTACCAGCACGAAGGTATATATGTTGCCGGAGGCGGTGATCAGATCCAGGTTGGTTGTGGTGCCCTCTTTCGCGGGTTTGATATACGCGAAGTTTTGATTCCCATTTACGATCCAAAACTCCTTGTCGCCACAAACGAAATCGAGAATCTGCTCGTTCTCTGGCAACACGATCAGGGTGGTAAAGCGAAGTTTGGTATTGAGCTTCACCACGTCCTTGGCGCCGTAGTGAACGATCCTTGCTCCCGCGTCGGTATCAGCCGCTGCCGCCGCCGGCTTTGAAGGACGAGGTTTTTGCTGGGCATGTTTTGCCTCCAGGTCCTGGCCGCTGAGCAAAGATGCCGAAACGACGATGGCGGCGAGTGCCAATGGATGTTTCATATCGGTTTCTCCTTCGCCAGAATTTCAAGGCCTTCATGCAGGCCGTAGCGTTCAAATAGCTCTTGCTTGCGCTGATTGTCGTAAGGGTCACTCGTATACAGCCAATAGCTCTTCGCATCCACGTTCAGGCGTAGAACTTTGGCAAAATCCGGGCGTTTGAGTAACAGCTCCCTCTTTGGAAGAAGAGAGCGGATGGTCTCGGATTCGGCCCCGTTCAAATGAAAAATCTGGCCATAGGCGTCCCGGTCCATGCCAGGACTGGCCAGGAAGAACTTGGTTGGGCAGCTTTCCACGACCGTTGCCAACATCTCCGAGCGCAGCAAATCGTCGCTCGATTGCGTAGCCAGGATCATGGCGGCATTGCGCTTCCGCCAGGTCTTGAGGGCTTCCAGGATGTAAAGCCGAATGACGGGATTGCGGAAGAAACGCCAGGCTTCATCGATGACAAAAGCTTTGAGGATAGTGCTATTGGCCGGGTCTTGAACCTCAGCGCTGGCGCGATGAAGCACATAGAAAAGCAGCGGCTCCAGCAGTTCCGGAACCTTTTCCATGCCCTCAAAATCAAAGGCCTGAAAGCGCGCGAACGTCAGATTGTCTTCAGCGTTGTCGAAGATGCGACCGTGCTGACCACCACGGACCCACTTGCCCAGGGCCTCGCCCAGCGGACGACTTAGGATGTTGGCCAGGGTTCCCAGGCGGCGCTGCCCGGCATCGACTTCATAGAGATTCTCAATCTGGGCATAGAGGTCGCGTTCGTCGTGCGCGTTTAGGTGGTAGCCACTCGATTCGACCAGCACCCGGACGAAGGAGAACAAGAACTGAAGGTTCTCCCTCGTCGGCGGGAGACAAAACGGATTGATGGAAACGCCCTGTGTCTCGGGACCGATCCGGACGTACGTTCCACCCAAGAGAGCTGTTAGGCTCTTATAACTCCCGCCCAGGTCAAAAATGAATGTGAAGGGAGCGTATTTCTGGAGCTGCGTTAAGAGGAAGCAGAGGAAGAAGCTCTTCCCAGCGCCGGTTGCTCCCAGCACCAGCGCATGGCCCACGTCCCCGTGATGCAGGTTCAGGAAATAGGGCGTTCCCTGCTGGGTTTCGAGGGTGGCGAGGTACTCCGCATCCAGAAAGCTATTGTGGAGTTCGCCACCGGCGGGAGCAAAAACGAGTGATAAATCGGCCGAGTTCGCGCTCGACAGCCACAGTCGTCGGAGGTTATACGCGGAATTGCCCGGCACGAGCGAAAGAAACGCATTGAGCAGGTTGTATGTCTCTTCCGTGAGGTGCGCACCTTTGGCGGCAAAGACCTTGTAGCACTCAGCGGAAGTCTCCCGCACGTCTCTTAGGTCCTGGCTGTAGATGACGATCGTGGTCGAGAATTGTCCGAAATGATGGCCTGACACCTCAAGCTCTTGTTGCGCTTCCCCAAGGTCCTGCACCAACGCGGCCGTGCCTTGGTTGATCAGAATTTCTCCCTGTTTGGGAGCTTCCTGGCTGAGATAGTTCATCAGCGAGGCTTTGGAGTTGTGAAAGTGGCGACGCTTGGATTGAATGAGCGAACGCATCGCCCCATCGGGCTCTCGTTTCCACTCGTTCACGACGATGAAATTTCCTGAAAGCCCTTCAATGCCTCGGAAGAGGTGTGCCCTGGTATGAGGAGGAGGTTCTTTGAGGGTCAGGACCTTTACGTAGTGCTCGTCGATGCGCAGGTAATCTCGATGACATTCCAGCGCCGAGTCACAGAGCTGATAGTCGATAAACTGGTCGTACCCGAGGGCTGGCCCTTCTGCCTTGTATGGCGCGAAGTTCAAAAGCTGCCGTAAGAAGAGATAGGCCTTGTTCTTATCGAGCAACTTCAGCGTGACTACACCCTGAAGCTGAACCACGAGGCTGGCGACCCGCTGCGCCAGAACCTGCTTCGAACGCCCCAGTTCTTCCTCAAGGGTCTCCACCGTCTTTCCCGTAGAAAGGAAGCTTTGTAATCTCTTGGCAGGATGCCGTAGAAATGATGAGAGGCCGTTTCCGTCCTCGACGAATCGGCAGCCTTCATAAACTACAGACCAGTAAAGCTGAATCTGATGAAGGTGCTTTGAATTTAGGTATTCGGCACGACTGGCCAGAGCTTCCTCAACGACCGGTAGTCCACTTTTGCTGTACCCGATCGGTTTGGCGTCGGTTTTGATCAGGTACTGGTAGAGGCGGAAATTTTCATCGAGCAGCCGCAAGGCCGATTCCATTCGTTGAGCGATTTGATCAATCTGTTCGGGGTCCAGACACTCATCGTCAACTCCATCAACGCGCAGCAAGCTGAACAGATGCCCGGACTTGGTCAGAAAGCAGTGTTCGTCGATCGCCTCCTGGACGCCAACCTGGGCGTGCAGCGCGCCCGACTCCTCGTAGTCCTTGAGAACGCGGCGGAGTTTGATCATTCTGCAAGACTCCTTTCCTCGGTCAGACTTCTCGTTTTGCCGGGTCGTAGCGGGACTTAAACTTCGAAGCATTCAGCAAAACCCTTATCAGTTGCGGGTCTTTCGCCGTGGCCAGGCGCGCCGCCACGAACAGCACTACGAACATCAAAATTCCTCCCAGAAGACTGCCAAAGAAGTTGAACGTGGCGGCTCCCATTACCATTGCCGAGAAGAAGAGCTTGCGCTCCACGCCAAGAATGGTCAGCGGCCGGTTCAGCGACCGGTGGATCGGGTTCGCTTTCGCCCCTGTGCTCATCGAGAGTTTCCGGCCGCCTAACCCGGAAAAAGCCAGGACATGAAATTGACGGCTCCAATCGCCATACCCACACCAAACAGAATTCCCGCCAGCATGCGCTTCGACTCTCCCTCAGCGAAGGCGAACATCAGACCACCCCAGACGATGCTCACCAAGCTCAGTCCTCGCGCAATTGGGCCGCAGAAGGCCGTCTGCAAAACATTAATTGCGTCTTCCCAGGGCGACGCGGCGTGCGCCGCGATCGGCAGCAGGACAATGCCAGCAACCAAAACTAGGCTAGGAGAGGGGCGGCAGAGGGAACGAGCCATAAACTGAATAACTTTGCGAAAACGTAGCATAAAGTTCCTCCTAGGTTTTTTGCGTTCGCATCAGACCGGGGTGGTAACCCGCGGTCACGCCTCCTGGTAAAAGTAGAACGCCAATAGCAACGGAGGCTTTGCGGCAGAGATCGAGCGGCGCCCAGTATTTAACAGGGCAAACCGCGAGTGGCAAGACCCAAATTGGTCCCATAAGTTCCTCCTTGTTCGTCAACTGCTGCATTGGCCGCTACAGTTGATAGAGGAGCGTCGGGGGCTGATTGGCCCCCTTGTGGACGAGGGTGAGCCAGTGATGGGAGCCCACGCGACGATTAGCGATGGCAAACGCCTCGTCCCAGCGGAAGTCCGGTCACCTTACGCATGATGCAACGCGCGGCGTAGATCCGCTTCTTCACTTTCCATCTCTTCCAGCCCAACCTGCTTGCGACACTCTCGTAAGTCAGGCCTTCGTAGTAATGGAGGATTACAGCGGCGCGCTGTTCGGGCGTGAGTTGCGACAACACGAGCCGAATGTCAATAGAGTTCTGCATCGAGAGCCCCCACAAATTGAGTTTGTCCGTCTAACTTCGAGAGTGCTGCTTCTGACAGCTCAGCAAGAAGTCGATAGCCGCGGCGGTACTTCTTGCACACTTCGTTGATGATTCGCGATTCCCATTTGAAATATGCCCTCGTCGCCCGTAGCTGCTCGATCCGTTCGGCGACGCGTACGACAACGTCATGGCGGCCATCCCGGACGTCCTGCCGCTTCACATCACCCTTGAAGAGTTTGGCGGTGATGATTGCTTTGCGTTCAGTTTCCAGAATCAAGAGCAGCGCGTCCTTCGCACGCTGGTTGCCCCGCCGGGCATTCTCAACTACCTCAAACATCCATTCCAGTTGATCTTTAGTCATTCAAAAATTCTCCCTCCGAGAGTCATTAGGTACGCTCCACAGCCGCCGCATACGAAGGTGATCTTGGGACCGGAAAATACTGGTGGTTCTGCAGCCCCACCGTTGGCCCGTGGAAACAGTTGCGTAGGGTTGGAGCCTCCCTCGGCGCCATGCCGTGACGGCCCGCGGCCGAGGGTACTCAGCAACGCGAGCGGCAATCGGATCTGGGGCCGATGATGAGATCCCCCGAAGACGACGGTTACCTCAGTGCCGGCGCAGCTTTCGCATCGCTGTCTCAACGCATCGGAAGACGCGGCTAAAGCGTTTCCATCGGGCTTCATCGGCGCTTGGAGCAAATCTGCCAACCCGTTCGCTTGGTTGTCGAACATTGATGCTTCCTCCGAGTGAGAAGGTCTCATGGCATCGGGGGGACGATCGAGGCTCCAAACGGGGGAAAACAGGGGCAAATTGGGGTACAACCGAGCCTAACTATTGACTATGTGTCTGAGTGTCGTAATATTTGCAGCATGAACAGGCTAGCCACAATCCGAAATGGATTTCGCCTCCAGCAATTCATCCTGGATGCAGACACCGGCGATTTGTTCAATGAGAACGGCCAGTTCTGCAAACGCCTGAGGCCACAAGTTCTCAAGGTTCTCCTGGAGCTGCTAGGCCATTCCGGAGATATCGTGGAGAAAAAAAGGGTTATGGATTTGCTCTGGAAAGGCACGAATACAAATATCAAGGAGCCCGAACGTGCAATCAGGAAAATCATACGGGGACTCCGGCGAAATCTTGGTGATTCCGTGGATGCTCCTCGGTACATCCAGGTTATTCCTCGGCGCGGGTTTCGCTTTATTGCTCCAGTTGAAAAGCTAGAGATGCAGACTGCGACTTCAAGGGATCAGCGTGGAACGGAGGCAGCAACGGCATTAAGGATTCAATCGGAGAATTTGTTTCTTCCAGAAGAATCCATCCCGAAGATAGATATGAAGAGCGCCGAAATGACCAATGTTCGTATCTATCAGCTAGCCGCGATTGGGGGCCGGCCAGCTAAGGACCTAATTGCCGTAAACAGCGACGAGGGCATGTGCATAATCGACTCCAATACTGGCGATTTCCTGGACTTTGAGCCAGCAAACCTGACGGTTGATCAAAAGTTGTTTGAGAAAGCGGGCCGGCTCGCGTTGATAACCGGGTTAGGGGGACCTTCTGTAGTTCCCGGCGTCACCACAATTGAAAGCGGAGATCGAGTTTTTCGCGTATTATTCACCTTGCCGGGCCTCTGTGTGGCATCGATTGAGGGTTGAGAACCAAAAGAACCAAGTCGCAGTCGGATAGTTGGCAGGTAGCGGCCCCTCGGGTGCGAATTGGGCGGATAGCAAAACATCCGCACGATGTAGTTCAACTCGGGTGATGAACGCACGGGACTCTCGAGCGCTGGCGGATTTCATAGCAGCTGCTGACCCTACTGACGTTCAATTTAGCGAAATCAAAATATCTTTGTCAGACACCTGGGAGCGATTTATTGCGCGCCTTGAAGGTCGTGAATCCGAGGTAGAGGTTGTCGCGGAAGATCCCGATCGAGAGAACTCGTTCAACTGTAGCGGGGAACCTGGACATCTAAACTACACAATCGTTGTACAGATAAAGAAGAACGGAATATCCGTCAAACAGCATGTTGACCTTGTGCGCGACTGGCTGTACCCCCTCGCGCTTGAACTTGCTGGCCCAAACGTCGGAATCGCTTGGGACACGAGTCTCTTTCCTGTTAAGGACAGCGTGGGGAAGGAAGTCGTGCTGAAGGATGCTAGGGCAACATGCAGAGACTGTGTCTATTCGGTGCTTTTTGCCAAAACTGACCCTAGTCGCGAGCACGAATCACGGCGAACGCGGCCTCGGTGACATCAACGAAGAGTTATGGAGACCGGCTGTAGCGTGACAAACGGTAACGGCATAACGCGCGAGATCGTCGCGAAACTGTGGAATCTCTGCAACGTCCTGCGTGACGACGGGATCACCTACACGGATTACGTCACGGAGTTGACGTTCCTGCTGTTCCTCAAAATGCTGGCAGAGACCGGCCACGAGGAACGCCTGCCGAAAGCCTACCGTTGGCAAAAGCTTGCGGAAGGGCAGGGGCTCGAACAGTTGGAGGACTACCGCTCCGTTCACTTTGCGCCTGAATCTTAGGCCAAAGGACCTTCGATGTTAAGTAAAATTGTTGCGCGATTTGGTGCAAGGTATTTTTTGTGAGAGATCTTACGGAAAGCTGCTCACACGCATCTTGCCGGCCGACTTCGGAAACAAAGCAATAGACACATCTCGGGGGCTTGCAAACCCGCCAAGGTGGCACCATGCCAAGTTCTCCTCATGGTTGGTCGCGAGTTGCTTGAATCGCGAATCGTCCATCAACCGCCCAGCGTCCCGGATCATGCCGTAGACTGACCAGCCGGTTCGACGAGCCCATCTTGATCCGCTCTCCAAATAGAGGTCCCAGAGCGCCAGTACTTCCCAGGCTGAGTACAACCGGGCCAGGTTCCACAGGTTTTTTCTCGCGAGGTTGCTCCACGGATAGTGAGATCCAAGTTTACGGAAATAGGCCGAGTCGACATAGGCCAGAAGCGGCCGCCAGTATTCGACGTGCGGTCTTCGATTCGCTTTGCGATGCCCTCTATCCCCCCTACGCCGGTGGTAGGGGGGATGAAGGGGGGTCTCTTGACCTTTTCCGATCACAGCCGTACCAGACTGGGAAGAACACAAGTCAGTCGAGGGGGAAGTGGGTTGGGTAGAGAGGGGTGCGGGGAGAGACCCCAAGGGAGAAGGGGGGATTTCTGCTGGTAGCACTGCTTTAAGCTGTGCTCGTAGCATCGATGGTCTCCCTCCTATGAAGCGCCTTGGCTGCCTTTGCCGCTCTCACGTGATTCCGCCAGATGTGGCCCTGGTCCTCCTCCCAGTTCTCTACCCGGTACCCTTCCGGCATCTTTTCCAGGAACCCTGCCTCGATCAGTGCCTGTTCGAGGTCGCCCCTTCTCCCTGACCAGCGGAGCGCCACTTCCAGTGTTTCCGTTGAGTGTTCCGCTAGCCGCCCATCGCGTGGTGACTCTTGCGCTGCAAGGCACCATAGGCGAATAGGCAAGGCGGCAGATCTTCCCCCAAGCCGAAACATCAGCTTTCGCATTCTCTTGTCTCTTTCAAAGAAATCAATGGGCACTACTACATAGGCCATGAGCCTCCTGAATGCCGGGTCATCCGGCACACTGTAGTGCTGGCCTCCGCTTGGTTCAGAGTTGGACTTGACCGCGAGTAGAGGGGCCTCAACACTGCCGTCCCGTTTTCGGTTTCAACCAATAGCCCCAGCGATTCCGGTAGGCGGCGATCTCAGCCTCAGAGAACTGGAAGCGGCACAGCAGCTGCTGCAGAAGTTCTGTGTTCTTGAAGTGCCGGAGCCAAAAGATCGCTTCTTGCTGATAAGGAGGGACGATCTGTCCGCCCTGCAACGGAATCATGGGAGGGCGCATGTCCAGGCAATGGTAAAGTTGCGGGCCAGGCCGGGTGAACTGAGAAGGGGAAAAACGTCCGAGGAGTCTGGATTATTCGAATCCAGACCCTCGGCGTACATTGCAATGTTCACGATATCGCCGGGTGGATAGGTATGCTCGGAGGAGCACAGCGCCGGCGAAGGCGTGCAAAGAATCTTCAGGTAGTCGTGGCGATCAAGTATTGCTCCTCCATAACGGGTACCTATCCGCAGAGGTTGTAGCTTTTTTAGTCTCGGGCTGTCAAGCACATCTTGTGCGCCAAACTAATATGGAAAAACGCCAGTTCGCGAAGGCTACCATCGTGAGCGAAGGGGGAAATGGCCAGTGAGAGGGAATGAGTTACGGGAAAGTTCTTCCTGCCGGGGGATTGACGGCGGCTTTCCAGCGTGGGATTTTATGAATGATAAAAGGACGTTATCAGTTATCATTCATGATCTCATGATCGGGCTACCAAAACCGTCTGAGGTTATTTCCTTCGATGGACCCCATGAGCTGGCCAGCATAGCGGCCAGGCTGCCGGTGCTGTTGGCATCGGCCATGTCTTCGCCCTGGTGAGAGACCATGTGTCCGCCCCCGGCGGGCGTTCAGGTCGCCGCCGGAAGCTGCTTGTAGTAGGCCTGTGCTGACTGGAAGGTCTGGAATTTTTTGGTCTGGTGGTCGGTCAATTCCATTTCGCCTGCGCTTTCACGATCCGTCCAATAATGACCGAGCACCTTTTTCGGGGGCTCGTCGATAATCTTCAACCACACTGCGCCGTAATGAATTGGGCTCCTGCCCCGAAACTGAAACCGGGGTTCATTGCGATAGACGCCGCTAACGCAGTAAAGGCCATCCGCAGAACACACGATCTCTGTCCCCACAAGTTCAGAGCTGGACTCTGCCGTTAAGAGCCGCAAACTCAATGTCGAGAACGTCTGCCTGACAACCATGTAGCCCTCAACAGGCGGTATGCCAATGCTCGTTGCAGGATCTTTCCAGTTCGATCGAATCTCAACTTTCCATGAACCCTCAATGACGGGCCGCTTTACGAACCAGCCGTGCAAAAAGGGAATCTTCCAGAGCCACAGATCGAAAGCCATCACTGCGTAGAGCACGACCGTTATAACCGTCGAAAGCGGCTGCAGCCAAGACGAATGTATTGCTTCGTGGTTGACGTAAAGGACGACCGTCCATGCCAGGACGGCCACATAGATGATCGCTTTTATGTACCGCTCAGCTGTCATTTTCATTCGAACCCGATGTAATCCCAAGCCGCTTGCAAAAAGTCGTTTACTTCGCCCCGCGTCCACGGCTGACCAGAGAATAGATACTTCAGCTCATTCACCTCGCCCCACTCGTTACAACTTTCGTCAGCCCTGGTCTCGTTCCACAAGTGAGCAATGGCATACCGGACATCCGCCTCAAATGTGTCGTGTCCGAGATCTTCGTTCGGCACATTCCAGACTAGGCACTCGATCAGATAGGAGGGAATGGGTTCGGCGGCTTCATGCCCCTCGTCAACCATCTCGTTCCGTAGCCGCTTTAGAATTCTGGTAACCGCCTTAAAACGACGGCTCGTAGCATCGTTCTTCTCAACGCCGTTCTTGTAGTTTTGCCGGGGCCAGTTGATTATCACTCCTCCGTTGTCGGGGTGGAGCTCGGTCCCCGTCAAATACCAGTTGCTCTGTGGTGTTCCGCAGAAGCGCCGGTGCTCGAAGCAGGGCACCACATCCGCATCAATGCGATACGTGTTGGCATGGACATCAAAAGCTTTTTTCCCTCGTGTGACAGAACCTCTTCCGAAATAGGAAACCAAGGCGGCTTCAACATCGTTCTTGAACTCCGCATACGGATACGTCGCGTCCGAGAAACCAAGCACGGGACCACTCAATCCTTCGCTTATCGAGTAATCGGGAAAGAACGCGCCGGTGTAGAGAACGCAAATGTCAACGTCGCTGTCCTGGCGCACGTTCGTGCGATTGGCGTAGGAGCCCTGTGTGAAGACTTCGATGGGTTTGGAGCTGAGCTTGGCGCTCGCATCGATTGCCTTCTTAATGGCACGTTCAGCGTTTTCGCCCTTCGTCTGCTCGGTATTGCTCGGCGCCGCTCCCCAACTGGAGAACGTGGCCTCCCAGTCGCGGCTCATGGTGCCTCAGCTCTGACTTTCGTGCTCTGAAAAGCACCGGGCCAGCCGCCGTGTTTCTCGATGACCTCATCGATCTCCTTCATCAGGCGGATGGTTTCGCTCAACGCGACGACGATCTTGTTGTAGTGGGCGATGTCACCTTTCGAGAGAGAGCGGCCCTTGCGGTCTTTGAGCCATTTATCGCAGACCTGGTATCCACCAATGTGAAAGTCCCACACCGCCTCAGACACGCCTCGGAAGCCTCGCGTCTGCACCTTGTCTAGCCACACGGTGTCGCTGGCGTAGGAGACCTTTTCGACCTCGGGGTTCGCTGGTCCGGTGTAGGTGGTGAGGGGTTTGTCGAGTTTGGGCGAATCCAGCAGATGCAGGGCGACGAGTTCGCCGCCGAGTTGGGCCAGCGCACGGAACAACTCCAGGTCTCTGGTCAATGGTAGGCGCGGAAAATCTATCTTCAGGAACTCCGCATACCGGTTCCGATAGCCGGGACTGTGAAACACCGCGTAAGTGTAGTGAAAGATGTCTTCGGGTGTGAGACCAGAGGGCAAACCTTGCCCGGTCTGGGGAAGCTGCAGCTTTGCGCTGAGGTCTTTGAGAAAGCTGGCTGCCAAATTCGGACGGCATTGCGCCGCCGGTGCGGTTTTGCGACCGCTAGCCTGCCCAAAATCCAACGTCTCATCATAGATGTAGAGCGGGAAGAGCGAGTTGATGTCGTAGGCCGCGCAAGACTTGTGCCCACAAAGATGAGTTGTGGCGAGAACGTCCCATTTGTCTTGAGTCTGCCGGGTCGTAATCATACCGAGGTTCGGTCCGGCGAGCATGTGCTTCATCACCTTCTCCGCCGGCCTGCTCGTGAGATTCTGGTCGTAGTAAAGCCACCGAATATCCAGTGGCCGGTAGAGGCAGAGGCGAATGTTTGATGCTGCGAACTTTGTCGCAAGTCGGCGAGCCTCAATGTCGTAACTGGAGGACGCAGCAACGTCGTAACGTTGCCGAAACTGGGGGTCTAACTTGGGCGCGAAAAAGTGCCGCATCCTCTGCTCTAGGGGGTCTCTTCCGTAGTCGAAGAATAGCTCGTCTCGGTCCGTCTTGAGTCCGTTCTGCCACACCATAAAAACATCTCCGATGCCCCAGCCTGACCGGTATTCTGCGTCGCTTGAAAAATCCTTCGGAACAAAAAAGAAGTTTTCAGCAGCGGGTGTGAGTGTGAGCCAATTTGCTTGCGGTCCATCGCCGTCGAGACTCTTAGTCTTTGTCTCTCGTGTGCCCCAGCAATCAGCGTATGCCACGGAGCTCAGCTTCCGTGTTGGTTCTTTGACAAGCACTCCAATTGCGACACCGACCGTGATGTCGAAGACATTCTCGTCGGCCGTGCCGTCGGGAGCCCTTTCCTTTTTCTTTGAGCTGCCGTGGAGATTAACGATTCGGACCTGCGAGAACGTGTCCATGAGGCAGCGACGCATCAGTCGATGAGTCAGTCCGTCGAGGTACGCGTTGTTAGTGATCATCCCATGCACGCCTACACCGGACTCATCTATCAGATATTGAGAAAGCCGGACAAACTTAATGAAATCATCGTCGAGGTTTATCTTCTTTTCATCGAGATCGCGCTTATAGTCCTCCAGCAGGTCAAGGATGAATGGGATTTTGTTTAGCTGGCCGAAGTTGGAATACGGTGGATTGCCCATGACGACAGTGAAGCGCTGGTGGCTTTTGATAGCGTTGACGGCCTTGGCCTCATGGGCAAGTGCGGGCACCCATTCCTCGAACTCGCGCTGTTTCTTGTTGTCGGCGGCGGGTTCGAGAGCGTTGGTGAGGTAAATGCGTGCACGTTCGTCGCTGCTGAAACGGTATCCAGTCTCATAGAGCTTGAGGCCTATTTTCATGTGGGCGATTGCATAGGGGGCCATCAGCAGCTCGTAACCGTGGAGGCGCGGGAGCAGGTGCTCCGGCACGTACCTATTCCACGCAGTTTTCTGCTGCGCGTCGGTGAGACGCTGCTGCTTCCACTTGGCCGTGAGAGTGTTGTAGATGACCTCGATGACCTCGACAAGGAAGGTAGCTGTGCCAGTGGCGGGGTCGAGAATAACAACGAACGGATCGGCAGGACTGGCTCCCTCAGGGATTTTCACTCCGGTGTGTTTTGCGGCCATCTCGCCCCAGGTTACGGTAGAGGCAAGGCCGTCTTCGAGACCGAACTCGGTTCGGAGGAGTTCGTGGACGCTGCGAACAATGTAGGAGACGACGGGCTGCGGGGTGTAGAAGACGCCGCGCTGCATGCGTTTCTTCGCGTCGTACTCCTTGAGGAAGAGCTCGTAGAAGTGGATGACCGGATCTTCGTCGCGGTTGCGGTCACCGAAGTCGCGGACGACGGCCTCCATGTTCGCCGTGTCGAGCAACTCCACGACCTCGCTGACCCCGAGTTCGTCGAAATCAATGCCATTGCCTCCACGCTCCTTCCGCTTGCGCCCTCCGAGGTGCAGGAAGGTCTCCATCAGCTCCTTGAGGAAAGGGTTGGTAACCGGGATATGCGTAGCGACGGCATCGGCGGTGTCGTGTGCGGGATGCGCCACTCGGGCAGATAGCAGACCATAGGCGATAGTCTGCGCATACATGTCCGCAAAGTTGTCCGCCGTCAGGTCGTGGATCAGGGCCTGCTGGAAGGCCTTCATTAGCTTTGTGACCTGCCCGTTCTCCGTCTCGATTGCGAGGACCGTTAGGATGCGGTCGCGGATGGCGCGCGCCAAATCCGCGAGCCGTACAGCAAGCTCCTTCGAGGTAGTGATGACTTCAAGGTGCTTCAGCGTAAAGGCGGACCGCCATTGCTCGCGCCAGCGTTTGGCGTTCTTGTCATCTTCGGGCCAGGCAAGCCTTTGGTGGAGGGTGTCTGCGACATCGTCGAGGTGAAGGGGGGTGTCGCGGTTGTCCCAGCCGAGCACCTTGAGCGTCGGCAGGTCGGCTTTCTCTCCATCTTGGGAGAAGTGGGCGAAGCTGATCTGCCGCTCGGTGCCCTCGCCGTAGTTGGAAATGAAGAGGAGGTCGTCGGCCTGCCAAGCCGCGCGGTCAGCGCTGTTGGCGGAAGCCCGTTTTTTGAGCACCACGCGGCTCAGCACACGCCGCAAGGCCACGACGGGCAGCCGCTTGGGCTCGAACTTCACGAAAAAGATGCCCCAGGGCTGGCCTGCGGATAAGGGGCGCAGCCGCTTGATCTCCTGAATCTTGGCGGCACTTGCAGTATCGATCCCCAGTTCCTCGGGCGTGTAGTCGAAGGTCAGCTCCTCGAAGTCCTGGGACTCAATGGGCCACTCAAGCTCGTCACGCAGAAACTTGATGAGCTGCGGGAATGTGCGAATGTTTCTCAGGGCGTCGCGTTGGTCCGGCATCGGGTTAGCCCTCATTGATTTCCATCCAGCACTTGAGCGCCGGCTTGACGCCCACCGGCGCATCCACGCGCTTCAGGTATGTATCCTTGATGTGCTTGAGCACCTTGGCCCGGATGTCCTTAAGCATCTTTTCCTCGGTGGTGCACTGCCGTGGGGTGTTCGGCTTGCAGCGGAGACTGTCGATAATCTCGCCGGGGTCTTCGAGGATGGTGTTGGTGTCCATGGCGTAGAGATACCATCTTGTTGTGCCGGCGGCCTCGGTGAATTCGCCGGTCTCCTTATCGAGGGCGGGCAGAGCGTAGCAGAAGAAAACGCCTCGGGTTCCCTTGGCGGGACGTTTCCGTCCGCTGAAAAATGCGCCAGGGAGCGCGTTCAAGTGGTCGGCGAGTTCCGGGTGGTCCTGTAGGAGGGCTTGGTAGTCAAGGTGCATCTCTTCGATGGCAGTCTTCGTGCCTTCGTAGGCCTGATTAAACTCCTTGAGCGCCGCGTAGTCGTCCTCAGGGGTGAACAGTTTCTTGCCCTCGATGCCGAGGGTCTTCGAGATCATAAGCGTCTTCTGAGTGACCTTAGTGTAGAGGGTCAGCAGGGCGTTGAGTTCATCAGGAGGAAGGAAATTCCAGAAGGACACTTTGCCGCGTGAAGCTGCGACCTCGGGGTGATCCCGGAGCAAGGCCTCCTCTGTCAGCGGGTTCATGCGCCGATCCACGCGACCTATTCGCTGCATCAGGCGAACTGGGTTCCAATGGATGTCGTAATTCATCATCCGGCTCGCGTCCTGGAGGTTCAAACCTTCGGACAAGACATCGGTGGAGATGAGGACCCGGATTTCCTGCTTGCCCTGCTCACGTAGGGTCGCTGAATTGGTTCCGTTGTAGTAGGGGGAGAAGCGCTGGAGTATGTCGGCGCGATTCCCCTTGGTTGCGCTGTCAACCTGCGCAACCCCCTCAATCCCGGCCTCCGTGAGCTGCCGGAACAGGTAGCGGGCGGTGTCCGCAAACTCGGTGAAAATGAGGACTTTCTGGGTCTCCAGTTCTTTCGATTTAAGCAGCCGGATGAGCTTCTTGAGCTTGTCATCGTGGCGAGGCTCGAACTTCTTGGCTTCTTCGAGAAAGCTCACAATCTGGTCGAGGTCGAGGAAGGTCTCCTGTATCATCTCGACGACCTCATATTCGTCACGGCTGAGCCTTTCGACCGACTCAAGAAACTCTTGCGGGACGATGTCCTCATCCGGGTCTTCGACATCGGCATCTTTCCAAAGCTCCAATTGCCGGTGCATCACGTAGTTGAGCACCTCCGCGTTTTGTTGCTTCCACCGCTCAAGGCGCTTCTTCTCCCCGTCGGTCTCGCTGTGCACCTCCAGGAACGCGAGCAACTTTCTCATCAGGCGGTCACACGACAGTTCGAACGCTGCGACGGAGCTCTCGAAGCGCTTGAGGAACATCGTGCGAATGAGGCCGACGACCTGCTTCTGCCGGTTTTCTTCGAAGGGGTCGATGCTCTTGTCATCTCCCTTGTAGTACGCGAGGGGGTAGTAAATCGGGAGGCTGAACAAAGGGCTCTTGCGCTCAAACGCTTTTTCCAACAGATCGAGGAGACGGCCATACGTCTGCCGAATTGAATATTCGGCCACGATGGGAGGCTTTCGCTCGGGAAATGCCGCTGCGGTTCGGTTTTCGCGGATCTGGCTCTCGCGCGCATAAGCGCGGCTGCGTTGCACGACCAGGTGCCTGAATATTTCGTCGCCAGTCAGGGTTTCCTGCACCTGGGCGATGTTCTCCCCGGCATCGAATCCGTCTCCGCCCAAACGCTTTCGAAGCGCCTTTTCCATGTTGTTGAAATGGGCGCGGAGGTTGTTCACGCCTAGCGTCCGCGCGAAGTAGGCTTCGTCTCTCCGGCTGAAAAGCTCAGTCATGTGCCGAAAATCGCTCAGCCGGTTGTTGATCGGCGTGGCCGTGAGCATGAAGAGCGTCTTCGGGCGCAGAAAACCGTCCAGGACATCGTAGAGCCTGTAGTAGCGCGACCGGTCGTCATCCTCGCCGTTGATGTCTCCCTGCCGTCCGGGATTGCGGAAGTGGTGCGCCTCGTCGATCAGAACAACGTCCGCAAGCTCAGTAATCCGCCGAAAGCGTGCCGGGAAGTCGCCGCCGCGGTTCAGGTCCGTATGGCTGAACACTGCAAGGTTGCTGAAGTCGGCGCCGCCGCTCACGCCGCCGATGTGAGGCAGCCAGTCGCGCAGATGCGGCTCCCAGACCGCCTCTTTTGCAGCCTTTGGCGCGAAGAGGACAACGCGCTTCCCCTCGTGCAGAATGAGCCGCTCGATGAGCATCAGCCCCACGAAAGTCTTGCCGAGGCCGACTCCGTCGCACAGAAATGCGCCGGCATGCTGGCGCGCGATCTTCATAAGCGCCCAGTACGCTTCCTTCTGATAGCGATCGAGCTTCGAGAACATCTTCGAGCGGGTTTCTTCCCACTCGCTGGCCGTCATCTCGTGGCCGCGAAAGAACTCGTGCAGCGCCTTGGTGTAAACGTCAAAGGGCAGGTATTCCTGCGTATGGCGCTCAATGGTTTTTAGAATCTCTGCGGAAACATCCTCTGCGTCATCCCAATGCTCCTCGTACCACTCCTGCAAAACCGCAACGGGCTGACCAGTGATCTGTACGTTGAGCTCGATATTTTCGGTTAGGCCTGGGTAAGTAAAATTGGCTGACCCTACAAGGGCAGAAGAGCCGACAACTTCCAGCCGAGCACGGGTGATGTACGCCTTGGCATGGAATTTGTCCTTGCGGTAAACGCGACAGGTGATCTTTCCGGAACGGATCGCCTCGACGATCCCAATTACACCGGAGAGAAACTCATTTTTTTGCTTCTCGGTTTCAAGACTGATGTCGAGCCGTTGCTTCAGTTGGTCCAAGCCCGCGGCAAAAGCGTTCTTGGTGCGGCGGGAGACTTCATCGCCCATGAGGATGCGGATTTGATCAACCTTCTGCCATTCGTCCTGAAGGGCGAGAAGCGACCCAATCTCGAAGTAGGCGGTGGCAATGTCGATGGACTTGGAGATCTGGCACCAATCGTGAAGGTACCGGAGAACCTTCCAGTCCTCGTCGCTGTTATCTACGATAAACAGTTCGCTACCACTTGAGCTGATCCGTCGCGGCATTAAAGCATCCTTACGTTAGAGGTGCTTGAGTTCATGTATCAGTCCCTCAAATTCCAGTCTTCTCGGTTTCCCGAATATCGCATCATCGTTGCGCCGATCTTAGAGGCCGGATGCATTAGGCTATTTCTTCTGTTGCCAGTGATCTCGCGGCTCCGCCGCTTGGGGCTGGCGCCGTGGGCGCCACAGCTTCGTCGGTGGCGAATATTGCGGTGGCCGCCGAACGGGGGGTCACAATAACCGGCCACCAGAAGGGCAAGCCACGCCAGCCCTTAGCTTCGTCGCCATTCTGGCGAAGAAGCATCAGCGTCGGGATGTCCTCTGCCTTCGATCGGGCAAGTCCCTGTTGTTTAGTATCTGGGGCGTTGGAAAACCGTCCCTCCTCGCGGTACCGACGCATCTCACGGTCCTTTTCGACCATCAACCACACCTTGCCCTTTACTTCAGGCTTCTTTGATGTGCGGGACAGATGTTCCAAAGCCGCTATGTGGGCTTTCCGGTCATCGTCCGTAGAGTCATCGAATTCGAGGTTTTCATATGCCAATTTGAGGAGTTCAACACCATCGGCCACATCGATGAGCACTGGTTCCTCGGCTGAGCCAACCAGCTCTTCAACCCGCTTGTCCAGCGCCTCCAAGTTTTTGGCCCCACGCGTCTTATACACTGTCTGGAAGCCGGAGAGTACCAGACGTCGGCCGGGCCGTATGCTGACTACGTCCGAGAACAACAGCTTGTTGGGCGAGCAGGGGATCAATCTATTGGAGGGGTCCTTCTGGATGAAGTGGACGCCGCCTTCGGGTCCACCGGATTCGTAAGCCTCCCTGAGCGCAACATCGAATTCATGTATTCTCTTCATCACCTGATGGATATGCTGGGGGGCATAGAATCTCGTGACCGCCAGGTCTGCAGAGGAGCGAGCCCCATACATCCGTGAATGCTGCAGAACAGTATCCTGCTGGAAGCGGTTAGGATTCCGCCCATAGTAAAACCCGATCAGATTGCTGATGGTGATACCGCGGTCAAGAATCTGGCCGCCGATGAACATATTGAAAGGCGTCCTCAGCTTGAGCTGCCCGTCATCGGCTAGCAACTTCTTGACGTCGTTGTCGGAATTCACCTTCGTGATCATGAGCTGGCCGGTTTCCAGCGACTCGACGACGGCCTTCATCACGTCTTCGATGCCGGGCACCGATACACCTTCCAGCTCAATCGACCTCCGGAGATCAACGTAAGCGGCCCGAACCAGCTCGTGGAAGAGGGGGCTGTCCGCACGGGCCTGATCAACCAATGCATCCCTGATCGCCCCGGCAACTCTCTCCTGCCATTCGTGTGAGCTGCGCGATTGCTCGGTGTGGAACAGAAAACTGTACTTCTGAGGCCATTGACCGGCTGCCCGCTGCTGCAGCCGGCGAATAGCACCGCCAACAAGGAACGTAACAACCGCATCCCTGAGGACTGCGGCATTTCTGTCCGTCAGAACTCTGTCGATTTGTAATCTGCGACGATCTTCTTTTTTGAGCGCATCCCGCTCGGCCAAGGGAACTTCGCGATAAAAATAGAATGCAGAGGAATCAGGCTCGGCACTCTTTTCAAAATACTCGTCGCCGCCAGCATACTTGCTATGAGTGGGCAGGAGAACGGTAAACGCCGGCCGCTTTGGCTTGAAGAGAGTAGTCCCATTCACAATGACTTCATCATCAGGCTGCAGGTAGAGAGCGTAGGGAGTGGCCGTAACTTGCAGGAAAGCGGATTTTGTCACTGACTCCCGAAGTTGGTCTATTTGCTGCGATATGACGCCTGCGGTGCTAACACCATTCGTTTTGCGGAAACTCACCGAGGCGAGGTCGGCTTCATCGTCGATGATCAGCAGCGACTTGTTCCGCAGCGCCGGGTACTGTTCCCGGAAAAGACTTAGGAGTCGGCGCAGATTGTCGTCTTCTTTTTTCACAACGAAGATAAGCTTGCGATTCAGTTCATAAGGGGTGAGATCGGGCACGGCCAAAATGTCAAACACATCGACTTGATCGGCGGTGATGAACTCCCGGAAATCCTCCTTTACCCGGCTGAGGGTTTGCTCTGCAAGGGATTTCGTACCCTTCGTGAGAATGACCGCGATGTCGTATCCCCGGTCAAAAGCGCGCGCTACGACGCCCAGAAACGCGCGCGTCTTCCCGCTCTGGACTCTGCCTAGGAGGATGCCGGGCCGTTGAGTAGATGTCGCTTCTTTTTGGAGCTGATCCAGAACCTCCTCGACTGCCTTACGCAATTCCGGAGGGTCCGCGCGCTTGCCTGCGAGTTGGTCGTAGAAGAGTTCCACCTCTGTTGAATCCGCGGCCCCACGCCTTGCCAACCACAGCTTGACCTGACTTTCCGAGAACACCGGCCCGGATTTCAACTCGGCAAGGGGCGCCGGGAAGTCCGGAAAGCGCTTGCGCCAGTTGGCTACGGCCGAGGCGCTTACGTTCGCTAGCTCCGCGATTTCGAAAACCCCAATGAGCGACTCCGTCATAATTGTCTCCAAACTGTGAACAATGGAACTTGTATACTGTTAACACAGTTCACAGAACTGTGTCAACAAGATTACCAATTTAGACTGTACGCGCTCTTGGCGTTGGCTTATGGGATCGGGCAGCTATGGCAGCGAATACTCGCAAAAAAGCCTTCCGTAAACGGTTTCTGCGCGAGCTGTGCCGTCGTAAGATCCGGGCTGGTACCTCACGAGGAGGGCGTGATCGCCCGACCGGAATCGCAGCGACCCATGCAAATTAACGAGGCCGAGGAAGATCGGCCGAAACCCACGGCCGCGCCGGCTGTCGTTTCCAAACCACGAGGTGCCGTCACGGAGAGATGATTTCAGGAAGTCTGAACGGCCCCTTCCGCTTTTTCACACATCGAGCACTGCCTTGAGAACCTCATTGATCTTCGCGGAATCAATGCTCCCGTTAGTTTCGTCGCGGGTGACAATGAGCGTGCCCCTGGGGCCTCCGCCTTCCTCGTATGGCAGAATGCCTTGGGTTTTATACCAAGCCATCTTCGCTTCCCAACGGTGCAGATAACTGGGAACATGCCTGCTGCCGCGCTGAGAGATCAACTTTGGGACCTCGGCCGTCCGCTCTCTCGCCTGTGTCAGTGTTCAACAGGAGAGAAGGTTGCAACTTGCCGGATGAGGTTTCGTAGCTCGTCCGCTCGTGGTAGCCATTTCTTTGGCGCAATCAAACGCCACGTCATTGGGTCTCGCATCATCCCGTAGAGGGACTCGACGCCTGCAAGAAACGCCTCGCGAGCATCGCTTTGTTCTTCTGTGAGTTCCGCGCCTTGCAAAGGCAGCCAACGCTCAAGATAAAGCTCCAGGCTCCCGTCTCTCCGAAACCCGAGGAGTATCTTTTGCGGGACAACAGCTGGAACCGAAACCGTGCAGCTTTTGAGCCAGGTTAACTCACACCCAGGAATCTCAGCTACAGAGGCAATGAGTTCGTGGAGTCGATTGACCGGATTGACCCATCCCTCTCCTTCCTCGCGAAGTGCATCTTCGGCACCTTCCCAGAATGCATCTTCTCCTTTTACGACTGAAGCGCGGACCGTCTCAGCTTTCGACTCCCGTTTAGCAACCCGCGCCTCTTCGGTAAAACCGAACACCCACGGCACTACGATCCGTGAGTTCTCTTGCTGGTATAGCCGAGCTTCAACAATTAGCAGTTCCCACTGCTGTCCGGTTAAAAGTCGAAGAGAATCAGTTGGTTAACGTTTTCGGCGAAATTGGTGTCCCCGTCGATCGCCTGAAGAGCGCATAAAATGGGCGTTTTCTCGAAAAGCGATACGCTGAGAATCTGTAGGATTTGATACA